>Ga0115001_10004077_pt1 | contig 10807 bp, 6 predicted proteins | sample ArcticOcean_MG_C_12_FD_89869 | JGI IMG/M metagenome (GOLD analysis project Ga0115001, IMG submission 89869) | Marine microbial communities from western Arctic Ocean - ArcticOcean_MG_CB8_130 | ecosystem: Environmental > Aquatic > Marine > Oceanic | place: Arctic Ocean: Canada Basin | collected... | reverse complement strand
TTAACGACATCGCTTGTAAGAAAATGATCTTCCCGCCTAAGAACTTCACGTTTAACGTTAAAGCGAACGCCCCAAAGGCGACGGTGGCGAATACGACCGAGAACACTTCGGCTGAATCAGCCTTCTCCCCTCTCGCCTTCGAGCTTAAGCAGACGCCGAACAACAGAACGAATATCAACGGCCCCCATAAATCCCAATCTCGCAACGGTTGTCTCGCATCATCACTCTCATCACTACTACTGCTACTACTACTACTGTTCATTACAATCTTCGATATATCGAGCACGTTCTTCGCGTTATTCATGATCCTATCCATATCTCTCTTCAGCGTTTTCGCTATCGGTTCATCGAGCGTATTCGCATTCACGTTGTTATTATTCTGAGTTCTGATTTCATTCGAACCGAACACTTGCGAGAACGTGCTTTGTTGTTGTTGTTGTTGTTGTTGTTGTTGTCGTTGTTGTCGTTGTTGTTGTTGTGTTCTCACCGGTGCTTCATCGAACGTTCCATGCGACATCGTACACACACGGTCTCTCTCTCTTAATCTCTCTTAATCTATATCTTGCGTGTTTATTAATGAAATCGAGTCAGTATAGTAAGTCGCAGATACAGAACGAAACACGTTTAATTCAATTAATAATTGATATCCTCTCCAATTTGTGCATTTCGAGACCATAAAGCAGTAGGGAGATATTTATTCCAAAACTGTTTTCAAGTGATGTTTCCCTTCTTTGCGCTAGTTTTGAGAAATATATATCAGTAGATAAAGAGAGAGATTACGAGAGAGTAGGCCTTTCCTGCGATGCGAATGAGAGGTACGAGCACGCGCTTCTTCTTCTTCTTCCGCGTGTTGCGGGCACACATTTTTATATCCATTTTTTCCGCTTCAATTCGAACCCAACGAGCTGGAATGCAAAAAGAAGTCTTCTTCTTCTTCCTCTTCTTCTTCGCGCGCAGTTTTTAAAATAAGCAGAAGAGAGATTAATTTGATCGACCGAGATTTCTTATGCTGACCATGTGCGCGCTTTTTCGTTCTCGCGCATGTTTCCAACGCGATTTTTGCGCGTAGGTTTATTCCAGACCAGGAAGGAGAAGACTGACAGGTTCAGGAACAGGTACGCGAGCGACGAGACGTTAGATGATCAGTTTGTTCCGAATGATTCTTCTGCTCACGAAGGAAGGCAGGCGACAGCGCACGCTCGCAGTAAAGAAGAACGCGATTTTGATGGTAACGATAATAGTCGTCGTCGTCGTAGTACGGCGACGAGGGAAGATCATAGAGAGATTCTGGAAGCGGCGGCGAGGGCCGGGATTAGGATTAACGGGCGAGTACCGAACGTCGGCGATTTTTTTGCGCCGGCGTACGGAGAACCAACGAGTAGTAGCAGTAGTAATAGTAGTAGTCGGAGGAGGAGGAGGAATAGGAGATCGGTGAAGAAGGAGAGAGAGAATGAAATGAACGAGAAGGAAGAACGAGAGAAAGAGGTTTTTGGGACGTATGAAGAAGATATGCGTGCTTATGTGAACCCCGATTATGATTACGTGTTTGAAGAAGAGATGAGGAAGGCGTTGAAAGAAAGCGCTGGTAACAGTAATAAAGAAAGTAAAATAGGGAATGACGACGACGACGACGAAGACCATATATTAATTAGAATTGCGAAATCAAAAATGAACGAAGGTACTGCGGTCGAGCGCTTAATGTCCGATCTCGAGATTGCGAAAGATTATTCGGTAGAAGGAGGGATAAAAAGAGAATTGAATACGTGCGCGCGTTCGCTTGGGAGAAAATTTGCGGCGAAATTTCACGTCAGCAGATGCCTCAGCGAATTCGATGTTCTCGATGAATCGGCGGACGGTTTTTACGATGTTTGGAGAGATGAAACGAGTTTGAGTTACGGTACTAAACGCACGACTTTGCTTGGCGGAGACGACGACGACGCACCGCTACCAGACTTGAAAGATCTCCTCCAACGAGACGATGAAGAATTTGTATCATCAACGGTCGCTTACGTAGTAGATAGAAAAAGCGATGATATTTTGAATTCAATGGATGAATTCACGAAATCGATAAAAATAAACAACCCAGAGTTAGGTATATTCGGACGCGCTAAAGTTTTAGCAAAATTCGTGAGCGATCGACTCGGAGGTTCGTTCGAAACCGAAACGAAAGCATTTGAAATTCGCGCCGCGGCGATAAGTGAAGAACGAGAACTGAAACATGTTAACAATTCTTGCGTTTTGCATATAGGACAGTTAAGTGTTGGCGCCGAAAAACAACGCGCAATTTTGTTCAAAGCCTTAGCGTCAAATTGCGATATCACGTGTCGCTTATTAAGAGGAGCAGCGTACTGCGACGGAGACGATGATTGCGCAAAAATCTTCATCACGACTAATAATAATAGTAACAGCGAGAAAAATGATAATAATAATAATGGCGATGATTTGTTTTTCGGTAACGACATCGAGGTGCGTTCGATCGATTTACTTAAAAATGTAGGATCATTGCGCAAAATGTCGTCGTCTAAACTTTCAAATGTTGAGGAGGACTTCTTTTTCTCCAATAATAAAAGTAAAAACTCGGCGGATGATATAAATTTCGATTTCTTCGGTGGTCCACCTACCGTCGCCTCTGATACCGATAAGCAAAAAATCACCGCAAAGCAGTCATTGCCTCCGTCTGCCTCTGTTTTTTCAACGAGCGTTGAATATCCTACAGAGAAGAAGATTTTGATGACATCAAAGGAGGAAGCAGAATTGAAAAAGAGGCAATTAATTCGCCGTCAAGCGGAACGCATTTTAGAAGTCCAAGAAGCGGAAGAAGAGAAAGAGTTCATGCGCAATCAAGAGCAAAAGTTTAGGAAAAAGTGGCATAAGAAATGGGATAAAGTAGTGAATGACATGTCGTTTGCCGATACGCTCGAAATATTCGGCATAGAAGTGAAGGATAAACGAAGTACTACGGAGTTACGAAAAGCGTATAGAAAAGCTTTACTGAAATTTCATCCAGATCGTCTATCGCGCGAAGGTGTTTCGTTGCAAGAACGAGTAAACGGTGAAGAAACTTTCAAGTTATTAAACGTGAAGATGGAGCAAACGTAAAATTGAGTAGTTATATAAATAAATGTAGTAGCAGTGATTGATTCTATTTATTCCAACATGTACTTTAACACGGGCGCCATGTATACGTACAAACTCAACGCCGCTAACGCCGCTGAAGCCCACAACGTCACGACACCGATTTGTATCAAAGACAAGAGGCCATCCGCTCTCATAACAGACGGTAATATTTGATTAATTTGTGTAGGAATACCGTCCCTGACTAATAACAAAATCGATATCGCAATCATTTGCGTAGCCGTTTTCCACTTTCCAAGATTATTCACTTTTACAGCCTTATGTGCGTCGCCACCTTTCGCGCTCGCCCACTCTCTCAATGCCGACATCGTAATCTCTCGTCCAATAATGATCGAAGACGGAACGGCCAACACATACGGAGCGACGTTCATTGGCGCCAACGAACATAACAGGACTAACGCGCACGCAACCATTAACTTATCAGCGACTGGATCCAAAAACGCCCCAAACGCTGAACTTTGATTCCACTTCCTCGCCAAATACCCATCCAACCAATCCGTCAAAGCGGCTAAGATAAAAATGAAACAACACAAAGGTGCCGTCCACTTACCGGTTTGGTAATACACATACGCAAACACTGGAATCGCCGCGACTCTCGCTAAAGTCAACATCGTCGGTATCGTCAGTCCAGTCACTGAATTCTTGTTCGTTAATCCATATCTCGCGGCTTCATCCTCTTCCTCATCATCGTTACCTTTCTTCGCTCTCAACGCTTTCTTCTTCGATTGCTCGGGATCATTTCTTTTCTTCGGCGCCAGAGCCCTAATCGTGTCCTCGCTCGCGCTCGCTAGCACGTCCGATGCGAGCTGTTTCGACCTCGTTCTAGATAACGTGAAGATATTATTATTATTATTATTATTGTTATTATTGTTATTACTCGCCGCTGCCGTCTGTTTTCGTCCACTCATTACTATTATTGATCTCCTTGTCGTTCGATTCGTTCGATTCGTACAATGCTTACTATTAACTTTCTTAGTGATGTTCACTTTACCTAACTCTTCGTGACCGTCGTGATTATGACGAGAAGTATTCAGGGTAGTATTTATTGCACAAGTGAGCATTAACTTGAATTAATTTTCAATGAATGAGAATCGTGTTCGTGATTTAATTGGATGAGAGAGAGAGATGAGAGAGCGAGAGACTTAAGTGAATCTGGAAGTTAATCGATTAATTAATTTGTGTCGCGCGTTTTCCTTAAGAGCTCGAACAGATGTTTCTTTTCGAGCTCTCCATACTTTTTTGTATCGCTTGCTGGTAGGTTCTTGTTCGTCCTATTAAAAGTTATTTTGATAAACGTGTCCACGGCGCGTGAGTGCGCGCTTTTGGAAGAGTGATGTAGTAGCAACGCCGATCGCTTTGAAAGGATGATTTTATGGTATATGTATAACATCCACGCGCGAGGAAAAGAACTTAGAACTTCTAGATCTCGGAATATCGGAACAACATCTTTGACTTTTTTTAACTTTCTCTTGGTCGTTTGTTTACGCGCGTTACTGATAAATAAGCGATGATGATTAAGAATATCTGAGAGATACGCGTGATTTTACGTGTCTTATTTTTGGGAGCCAAGCGCGCGCGCGCGCGTTTTGCGATACACTTTTTGTTGTTTACTTTTACCGTCGCATGCGTTTTCAATTCCTTCTTTCCGAAAACAGATTAAAATGCTGGGCACAAAAAGTTCATCTTCCGCGCGATTCTTATTCGGAGCATCGAAAGATCCTGAAATCGTGCCGCTCGTAATTGCGGTCGCCACCGGCGTCGCGGGTTTACTCGTGTTTGGGGCGAGGCAAATAGTGACTTCGCCCGGTTTTTTTCCCGGCAAACATACGCGTCAATTAAGCGTCGTAGACGACGAAGAGCTGAAAAGCAGAGGATTGGAGTATCGAGATCATTTCGTGAGGCGTTATTTTCAAGCGAGAAATAAAGAGATAAATCCTGGTGAGTTGTTTCCTACTATAAATAAGGTAGTCGCACCGATTCAACCGAAAGTTATTGAAAAGGAAGTAAAATACAAACAGTAGTTGGTTTCTAATAATTGTACGACAACTTAATACATTCTAAATATATACACTATCTACTCGGGGCTAGGACGAAGATTTCTCGCGCCGCTGGCGCTAATAAAATCCTCGCGTTTGGTTCTCGAACTGTTATTCTTGGTAATTTTTTAACCCCCGGAGCGATCGCAACCATCTCGAATACAGCGGAAGCGGATCCATTTTCTTTAGAAATCTCTCCAAGCGTTGCTACTGAATCGCCGTTAACGAGGATTGCTCCACTATCGTCTTCAATTCGGAGTTCTAAAAGTCCAGAGTCTGTCGTGGAAGAGACGTTCGAGACTGTTACTCGAACTTGGAATGGCTTTTCTGCCGTTACGAAGGTAATCTTTTCCGGCAACGTTTCGGTGAGTATTTTACGAATCTTTTCACGCTCCAAGTCGTCCTCGTCGTTGATGATTTCAATCGTTAGTTTCAATATCGGTCTTTGACTCGCCGCTTTATTAATGGAAGACGAAGAAGTAGAAATAGACCTTTCGAGTAGATTCACAATCGGTGGTGGTGGTGTAGAATCGCTCGGTTTCGGTGCGAGAATCGGCTGCGTTTGTAATCTCCCCGGTTCTCCACTCGCACCGACCCAACAAATCTCGAGCGTCCCTAGCTCGTCTTTATCATTATTATTCAATTCGCCGCCAAGTGCTTGTGCAGTCAGACTACTACTACTCGTCTGCTGCCGTTGCTGAATTACGTAATCATCTCGTTCTTCAATCATAAACAGAAAATGCGCCGCACCGCCATCATGATCTAAATATATTTGTTCTCTATCGCCTAAATCAAACAGAGACTCTTCGTCCGATACGTCTGGGAATATCGCCGTCGAAACAAATCGTTTCTCATCAACTATCAAAGCGACTTTTGAAATCAACCTCGCATCAGTTTTATCCACGTTCTCAATCGTAGCCTCCAAGAACACTTTCTCTTTCAAACTATCTGCGATAACTCTCCTCGTCTTTGTTCTCACGTGTAACGGATTCGTTACGTTGAATGAAAAAAAATTCGTCGTCCTTCTCTTCACGCCGACGTCGTACACAGTGTTCTCCCCAGCGACGTTCATGATCGTCGTCGCAGACCGTTCATCGTGCGGTGCATCGACGTACTCAGAAGTACATCTCAAACAATGAACGCCTAATCGTTTCACGTCGAACTTAATCTCAATCTCTCGCGTCTCCTCTGGCTTCAACGACATCGTCTCTGTAACGTTATCGCTATAACTACTACTACTACTACTACTACTACTTATCTCATCTATTAAAACCAAACTCGCCTGTCTCGTCTGATTCTGCGCTTGCGGCGCGTTCACTAACAACTCGACCATCACTCGAACTTTCGTCGCGATTCTCTTCTCGCGCCGTTGAACTGCGCTTTTCTGTTCATCATCGCTTGAAGACACGTTTTGTACTAAAACGCATAAATGTACGCGTTCGCCTAGCTTCACTTGCCCGAAATCTTCCCGTAATTCCATTACACCAGATTGCTTCAATAGTGCCTGATACGCACAATATCGATTATCATCCTTACTTGTCGTCGTCATCGTTCTATTATTATCATCAAAAACTGTATCTTCGCATTCGTTCAAGAGTTTTAAAAAGTCGAAGGCATTCTTTACTCGCGGTCGTCTCAATCGCATGACCTTAAATCGTACGATATCAGTAGCAGTAGCAGTAGCGATACTTTTACTGCTACCGTCCACTCTGCTCGTTTGTGCGTTCATTTTCAATAGTAACTCTCAATTAATTAATTCATTACTATTAATTAATGAGGTAATGCTTGTTTTTAAGGTGCAGAAAATAGCAAAATTTTCGCCTGCTGTGTTTTGCATTTTTAGGGAAAGTCTGAAAAGTCTCGACATCTTCGTTCTTCCGTTCTCGACGTCTTCGTTCATCGATTTTTTCAAAGAAAAGCAAAGGAAGAAACAGAAACAGAGATCTCCTTCGTCGTTCGTTTGAATCAACGTATTGGATCGTTTGTTTCGGTTTCAGTTTCAGTCTTGCTTGGAAGTTGTCGTGCGATTACTCGATTACGAAAGAAAGAGTTGTCGACTTCAAAGAGGTCTCTTCGAATTCTTTCGAGAGTAGTTTATACTCTTATTAATCGATCGATCGATCGAAAGAGAGTTTAATTCGCATAGATTTGTGTGTGCGTGTCCGTGATTGTATAGTTCGGTATTATTAAGTTTGAATTCAGAGTAATATAGTACATCAATGTCGCAAAGGATCGGAAAAGCGATAAGGAGATCCGATATCGTCTCCAAGTCCGCGATATATCAAGACGTGAATGACAAGAAACCGCGCGAATATTGGGACTACGAGAACTTACAAGTGTCCTGGGGCGAACAAGATGACTACGAAGTCGTCAGGAAAGTCGGTCGTGGGAAGTATTCAGAGGTCTTCGAAGGCGTTAGGGCGGAGAACGACGACCAGAAATGTATAATTAAAATCCTGAAACCGGTGAAGAAGAAGAAAATCAAGCGCGAGATTAAGATCTTACAAAATCTAGCGGGAGGGGTGAACATTATTTCGTTGTTAGATGTTGTGAGAGAACCACAATCGAAGACTCCTTCGTTAGTGTTTGAGTACGTGAACAATACGGATTTTAAGGTTCTATATCCGAACTTGACCGATTACGATATAAGGTTTTATTTGTTCGAGTTATTGAAGGCGTTGGATTTTTCGCATTCACAAGGGATTATGCATCGCGATGTGAAGCCGCATAATATCATGATTGATCATGAGAAGAGACAGCTGAGATTAATAGATTGGGGGTTAGCGGAGTTCTACCATGCAGGGAAGGAGTATAACGTTAGAGTGGCGTCGAGGTACTTCAAAGGACCGGAGTTATTGGTCGATTTGCAAGATTACGACTACGCGCTCGATTTATGGTCTTTAGGGTGCGTTTTTGCTGGCATGATTTTCCGCAAAGAACCATTCTTTAACGGGCACGATAATTACGATCAACTCGTGAGAATTGCGAAAGTTTTGGGTACGCAAGAGTTGCACGCTTATTTGAACAAGTACAGGATCGAGTTAGATCCGCATTTGGAAGCGCTCGTCGGTAGGCACTCGAGGAAGCCGTGGTCTAAGTTTGTTAACGCGGATAATCAGCACTTGGTGACGCCAGAAGCGATTGATTTCTTGGATAAGTTGTTACGATACGATCATCAAGAACGGATCACTGCGAAAGAGGCGCAAAAACATCCATTCTTTGATCCAGTGCGTGAAAGCAGATAATAATAAAAATAGAAGAGTTTTATAATAAACAATATATAAATACGGTACTTAACTACGTAGAAAATGGATTGTTGTTGTTGTTGTTGTGTGGCGTTATGTTGATCGTGGATGGTGTTTTTGGGTCTTCTATGGAGATGAGTCTTGGCGTTCCTTGTTCGCTTTGCGACTCGCTTTCAGAGTTATCACTCTCTGACTCCTGCCGAATATGACTTTCGTGCTCAAAAGCGAATCCAGACGCTTGAAGTTCCTTGAACGAATACACTTGGTGCGCTTCTTCAAGATTTGGTGTTTTTTTTTCGTCCAATGCCAGCGCTTGTCCAGGTTTTAACTTAGTTTTCTTCTTCTTCTTCTTGTCCTCGTTATTATTATTAGCGTCTTCTCCCGGCGACTTTGAAATGGTTTCTGCTTCGGGAGCCGTGACAGTTGGCGATGACATTGGTTGCGGAGCGATGCTACCAATAGATCGACGAGGGGAAACTTTCGCCTCAGGACTGATTGGTCCGTTGGCACCGATGTTCGATTCAGGCGGAACTATGTTCGTCGGCTTTTTACTTTGTTCCTTAAAAATCTTCGCTCCTTCTGCGCTCAAACTTGTTTCCGATTTTGCTGGCAAAAACGTCTCCTGCGGCGGATTCTTTTCCTTCTTCTTCTTTTTTTCAGCCGACGAATCTGAAAACGAAGGAGATTGCACGAGTTTACCTGTCTTATCCAACTCATAATCTTTCAATAGTTCACCTGCGCCGGCGGATGATTTCGCCCCAGGTGGCTTAATGAGATAGAAACTACTCGGTTCCGGTGGTGGTGGAGGAGTGGGCTCAATGTGTTCAACCTTTTCTGGGACTGTCAATTCCTCGAACGATTTTTGCGGCTTTTTATTCTCCGATGAAGCGTTTAACAACTCTTCCTTCTTCTTTAAAAAGTCGAGCTCTTTTTGCTTCTTCTCAAGTTCCTTCTCGTATTTCGCTTGTTCTTTTGCTCTCATTTTCTCACGTTCTTTCGCTTTCTTCATTTGTGATTTCGTCATCCCAGCGTAAGGGTCCACTTTCGGTTCTGTTGATGATGGAATTGTTCTCAACGGCGAAGGCGTTTCGAGAACTTTTTCTGGCTCTACTTTTTGAGCTTTTTGAACGGTCGTCGTCGCTAGGACTTCAATCAACGAGGCATCGACATCTATCATTTTCACGTCTGGCACATTTTCTTCATTAATTGAAACGCTCGAGAGCGCTTCGATGAGTTGTTTCTTTGCGATTTCCTCTGAACCTTGCGAAGAGAGCGACTCGGTCGATTTACTCGCGGACTTCTTGATGGACATTTCGTGCGAGGTTTTCTCTCCCTTTTTGTTGTTATTATTACTAATGTTGTTCTTTGCTTCGACCGATGCAGTCAATGGAGGCGTCTCTAAAGTGAACACTTTCTTTTCTTGCTCTGCTTTCTTCGCGCTCGAAGGCGTCGCGTTCGGCGAAAAATCAACCGGTTCCGGCTTCTTCTCGTTCTCCTTATTCGCCTGTGTGGTTTTCAACAAAGCTTTCGCTTCGTTCCCAGGCATGACGTTCCTTCCGATCGAAAAGCTCCTCAAATCAGGTTTGTTGGCGCCAACGATTGCATCGAGCGTCATTTGTGGTGCGAATTCAACTTTTGGCATCACTTGTCTCCCACCTAAATGCGAAACTTTCTGCTCGGCTTTTTGAATGCCGTATACGGCATCGAGACCGAAATGAGCTTGCATCTTCGGTGTATGCTGCTTGCAATATAATTTATTAGTGTCCTTATCGAACACGAACGTGTTTAAATTCAAAGTCACTTGACACTCGGCGCACTTGAAACATCTCTTGTGCACTTTCTTACCGCCTAACACTGCGTTCACGGCTTCAGCGGCATACACGACTGTCTTACAACACACGCACGAATCTTTACTGTCTCCATTCATAGCAGCAGAAGCGGTCTTCTCCAATTCTTTCTTCGCGTCTTTCATCGTCATCGAAGAAGAAGAAACGTTCGTCTTCGCCGCTGCTGCTGCATCACTCCCCCCTACTCCATCACTCTTCTTCATCGCATCGTCATCGAACGCGACGTCGTACTTCCCACCGGCCGAACCAAGTTTTTCCTTAAAATGCGTCTTACAAAAAATCTTCTGATCGAACACGGCCACGTTCAACGCGGTCAATTGACACTGGCACTGCGTGCATCGGAAACATTTCTTGTGATAGTGTCTCTGATCCCATTCGATCTTCTCTGCGGCGTACGCTGACTTCTGGCACTGCACGCACTTTTGCGCCTCTATTGCCACAAAACCCATTTTCTCTCTTTATAGATTTATTATCGGTTCTGAAACGAGGACGGTTATTTGATACTTAAGAAGCCGCTCTTACGGTTAAAAGAAAGAAGAATATA
>Ga0115001_10004075_pt1 | contig 10808 bp, 2 predicted proteins | sample ArcticOcean_MG_C_12_FD_89869 | JGI IMG/M metagenome (GOLD analysis project Ga0115001, IMG submission 89869) | Marine microbial communities from western Arctic Ocean - ArcticOcean_MG_CB8_130 | ecosystem: Environmental > Aquatic > Marine > Oceanic | place: Arctic Ocean: Canada Basin | collected... | reverse complement strand
TTATAAAATATTTTTACAAAAACAACAAAACGCATATACTAATTTAAAAAATGTAGTTCAGAATTGGGATAAATGGGAAACTAAATCAAATGAAAGATTAGCAACAGATCCTGATTCGGGAAAAATTATAGCATCTGTTTTAGAAAGAGATTTTAATACATCTACTTCGGCATTTGGTAATATGGAAAATGTTAAATTTATTCCAACAGAAACAGGTGGAATGGAAGCGGTACGTTTAATAGAAAGCCCTGATTGTTCGGAAGAAGACAAAGCAGCTGGAACTTGTAATATGGTTATGCCAAACAGACAAGACAATCCAGATAATTTTATGAACCCTAATGTTGTTGGTACAAGACAAAAATTTGAACAAAACACATTAGATATTAATGCTGCTATGAAAGGTCAGGTAGACGCTTTAGGAGCTTTTCTACGTACAGAAGGAGGTGCTATTTTTAAATCTACTAATGACTTTATACAATCACCTAAATATAAAAATGCAAAAAGATTATCTATAGATGCTATTTTAGCTGGAGGAAAACTTTCTTTAGCAAATGTAGCTGGCAGTATGGGGTATCGTTTTGCACAGTCAGAAGAACAGAAGGAAAAGATGATGAGAGAAGAAGGTGTTAGTGGTTCTAAAATTATTATGTATACATCTACAGATGGTAAACCTAAATTTGCAGATGGAGCTTTTAACATTGTAACAGATGGTGATGCTTTTGGGGCGGAGGCAATGAGAAGTTATTTAGGTGATAAGTTTGATGTTCAATTAGCTGATGAAACTAAATTAGTAAAAGGTTTAGGAAGAAATGAACCAGATACAGTAGATAAAAAATTAAAAGAAATAGAGAAGCAAACTGGAAACTATATAAAATCATTTGATAAGATACTTACTTCTAAAAACCAAGGAGAAGTAGAATCTGCGTTAGACGGATTTATTCAAGATTATAATGGAAAGATAACGGCAGGAGGAAAAGGATTAAAAATTAAAGATGTTATTTTTACTGGTGATTTAATTCAATTAGTTTATGAAGATGACTCTAAGAGTACAGGTATACAAAGAACCTATGATGATGATGATGATGCTTCTACCCCTAATATCAAAACTGATATTGCAGACCAAATATACAGATTAGGAGAAGAATTAGAACCTGGAGCGTTTAATAATATACAAGATGTAAAAGAGTGGTTATCAAATAATCCAGATTATACAGTTGGAGATGCTAGGCAAAAGGATAAATTAACAGTTCGTTATGGAGGAAAAGATTATAACTTTGAAGATGAAACTATAATGTCTCCAAACAGTCCTTTAATGGATAAACAGCCATGGAGAGGTAGCGAAAAAAATTCTCCAATGGATGGTGATAATATATCTGTTGCGGATCAGATGATAGTATTTAGCAATATGGTTAACGATATGCTTCCTAAAAATTTAAGAGATGATTTTGCAAGAGATGGGCTTGAGTTTGATATTTCTAATAATTTTAAAAATGATGGCAAAGATTTTGGTTCAGAGAATGGAGGTGATCAAGATGGGGCTATTGTGTATTTTAAGTTAAAAGATGCAAATGGTGAGGTTATGAAAAATTCTAAAGGAGAAGATATTGAGTATCAAATGTCAATGAAAACTATGAAAGAGTATGCTACTGGGCTGCAAATTGGTGCAGGAGATGTTAATTACACCGATTATGCTAAAGAAATAAATAATGGTTTCTTAAAGAAGTTAAGACTAATTGCGTCTAAAAGAAAAACAGGACGTAGCACAACAGGATCAATAGACACAAGCCAATATTAAAAAAACAAACAATGGAAGAATTTAATCAAGACGCATTTAGAGACGCTTTTAGCTTGTTTTCAGATTCAGGTTATAAAAAGGACGAAGAGTCTTTTAAAGAGCTTATGAATACTAACATAGATGCTTTTGATGATATGTTTAAACTGTTTGTACAAAAGGGATATAGCAAAACTAAAGAAGAATTTGCTAAACTAATTGGAGCAAAAGTTTTAGGTGAAACAGATGTTGTTCCTGAAAAAAAAAATCCAGATGGTACTCCTATCATACCTGGAGGGCCTGGCTCTCCAGATTCAAATTCCAATTTCATGGCACAGGAGGAAGATACGGAATCTCTTACAGAAGAAGAAAATCAACCACCTTTATTGGGTACTGGAGATGTAGTACCAGATGAAGATGTAGTACTAGATGAAGAAGAAAATGTTGAAGATGATATATCAAATATTGAAAATGATTCAACTTTTTCTTTTGACAGTGGAGACCGAAGAAGAGAATTACAAGGAGGTGAAGTTATTGATTTTGAAGGAAATTTAGTTGATGGAACAGAAAGGGCAACAGCAATAGAACGTCTCTTTGGTAAAAATGCATTTACTGATTTTTTTGGTGACATGTATAGAGCTGGTTCTGTCGGAGCAGCTCAAGCAGGGGGTGTAGATGATTTTATGGAATTAGCCCACATGAAAGCTGAAAACGTAACAGACAAACAAATTGCCGATTACATAGCTGCGTCTAAAAGATTAGAAAACCAGCCAGAAAGTGATGAGATGAAAGAATTTAGAAGAATTTCAGCTTTAAATGGAGGTGGATTTTCTGGAATGATGGTTGGCTTAATGAATAATTTTTCTATAGCTCCAGCGGTAATGATACAATCTATAAGAAGTATGGTTAATGGGTACTCGGCAGCAGCAGCAGGGATTGGAGCTGGAGTTGGAGGTGCGGTAGGAGCGAAAGCAGGAGGTACTTTAGGAGCGGCGTTAACTGCATGGTCTGGCCCTGGAGCAGCTTTTGCATCAGCTGTAGGAGGGTTGATAGGTGGTGGAACAGGTGCGATTGCGGGAGCTATAGGTGGAGCAACAACAGCATTAGAAACTGCTTTATCATTTTCAGAATTTTTTAAAGAAGAATTAGATAAAAGAGATTTAGAATATAACATAGAAAACGTAAGAGAAATACTGGAAGACTCAGAAGCTATGGGTCGTATAAAAAATAGAGCATGGTCTAGAGGGTTTACTATTGGGGCGTTAGAAGGTGTTTCATTTGGTATATCTAAAGGGGTGGTAACAGGAATAGCTAAAGCAGGTCTTAAATCAGCACCAAAAGGTTTGTTAGCGGCAACAAGAAAAGGAAGTTCTATTCAGGCCAATAGATTAGCCGCTGCCGCAGGTGGTACTATATCTGAAGGTATAGGTGGTTCAGCAGGAGAATTTTTAGGTAGAGTCGCAGCTGATCAAGAGATGGATGAAATAGATATTTTTTTAGAAGGAATAGCTGGATTTGGAGCAGCTCCTATAAGTATTACTTCTGGATTGTTAGCAGTACCTTCATATTCAATTAATGGTCAGAGAGCTTCTCAAGCTGATATAGATGCTCTTGTTCAAAAAGTTGAAAATGGTGGTATGACTATGGAAGAGCTTTCGTCTTCAGATTTAAATATTGAAATAAAAAATGATCCTGCAAGAAATCGTATTATTACAAATGCTAGGTCATATGCTAAATTAGGACTTGAATTAGACCCTAATGTACAAGACCCTGCCGACAGAAATACTTTATTAAACTTAGAGTATGCTAAAACTAAAATTAAAAATCCAGATTTAGAATCTAGTAAAATAAAAATAAAAAGAATTAATAAATTTATCAAAGCTATTTCTGATAAGTATAATGGAAATACAAAAGAAAAGGCTTTAAATGAATTACAAAATGAAGGTGTGGAAAATCCTACCCCAGAACAATTAAACGAAAAAGCAGATGCCATTTTTAAGCGAGAGACAAAGACGTTGGATGCACAAGAATTTACCCCAAATAGCAAAACGTTGGGAAAAAGAGACGAATCCGAAGAAAAAACTACCGAACAAAGTGAGCAAGAGACAGAAAGTCAAGATGATATTACCGAGACAAAAAAGAAGGAAGTAAAATCTGAACCTGTAACTGAAAAACAAGCGGTAAAAGTATTAAAAGAAGAAGGGAACACTAATCCTACAGCTACTGAAATTTCTAATAAAATAACAGAATTACAATCGGAAGTAGATTTAATATCTGAACAAGAATCTGCTAATGAAATTAATACAGATACAGAAACTGAACAAGAATTAAAAAGAAATGAAGCTTCAGAAACTGAAACTGAAACTAATGACGGAGCTAAAATAAAAGTTCAAAGAGAAAGCGTTTTAGATAACATGGGTATTTATCAAGGCGGAAAAGTAATTGGTGAAATAGCAATTAAAGCATTAAACAAAGTTGTAAATACTACGAGGTTAGCAGCACAAGCAGCAAAAAAAGTTTTACCTAAAATAGAATTTGTTGTTGTAGAAGATCCTGCGGTTTATGATTTATTGGTAGGTAAACGAGAGGGTAAAAGTTCTAGAGGTTATTATAATGGTTCAAATAAAATTTTTATAAACGCTTCTAAGGCAAACACTACAACTGCAATGCATGAGCTTGGTCACGCTTTAATTATCAATGGATTAAAAAACGCAACTAATGGTAATATTACGGCGGTAACAAACAGATTATTTAAAGCTTTATCTAATAGTGGGGTTTTAAATAAAATAAAAGTAACAGATGTAAATGGTAAACAACAAACTTTAGGAAAATATTTGGAGGATTTTTCAGCTAACTATGACACTAATTTACAATCTGAAGAAAAAATTGTAGAATCTTTAGGTTTAATTGCAGCTAACTTTACAGCTTTTTCTCCTAAAGAAAAGTCGCTTGTAAGAAGATGGGTAGAAGCAATTGTAAAAAAAATACCTGGTTTAAAAAAGTTTGTAAAAGATTTTACAGAAACAGATGCAAAATTAGTTAGGTTTTTAAACACTTTAGCTGGTAAGGTTACTTCAGGACAAGAGATTACTACAGAAGACTTGTCTATTTTACAAGAAGTAGAACAAGAAGTTGGAACAGCTAAAAAAACAAAAGCTAAGAAAAAAACAAAAAAACAACCTAAGAAAAAAGCAAAAAAGAAAACTAAGAAAGAATCTGAAGTAGAGGTTGCTAAAAAGAAAACTAAAAAAACAAGTCCTAAAAAGGGTGATATTGAAAAAGCAAATGAGAGATTTCGAAATGATTATAGCGACCCTGTTTCTGGAATGACATTTTCTTACGATGTAAATTCTGAAAAATTTACTGCTTTAGAAAAACAAGGATTCATCAATAGAGAAAAAAGTATAAAAGATTTTAATAAAAAACAAATTGTATTTCATTCTCCTGATAGTGCTTTTAGCGGTACAATAAAATTAAGAAATAAACAAGTATTAGTAGAGGGAAAAGGAGGATTAAACTACCCTGTTAAATTTCATGAAGACGGTTCGTTTTGGGCAAGCACTGAAGCAGGTGCAGACACTTTAGTAAAACTATTAAATGATTCCTATGTAGCTAATGAAGGAAAAGTTTTAATGGCACTAACTTCTGCTCCAAAAGAAAAGTTGCTTTCTAGCACTACAATGTCTAATGCGGTGTTAGATTTTTTTAACAAAGGAGTTTCTAAGCTAGGAAGAAGTGTAATAGAGGGAGGAATAAAAGCAGCGGCTTCATTTCAAAGAGAAACTACTTTTATAGACCCTAAAACTAAGAAACAAAAAACTAAATTATCAGGTTTAAATTTAGATATAAAAGAAAACGAGTCATACTCTTCAGTTTTAAAAAAAATAAGAACCAAACTTGCTGCTACTAATAGCACTTTTCCTGATAGAAAAGTATTTTCAGAAGAGTTAATCAGATACATGGCAACAGAAATTAACGCTAACCTTGAGCTGCAAAAAAGATTTACTAAAATTTTAGGTTCAGGAGTTCAAAATAAATATTTTAAAGGAAGTCCAGTTAAAGGAACTAAAGGTGTGGTTAAAAAAATATCTTTTGCTAATTTAAAAGAAGGACTTTCAACTATGCTTACAGCACCTTTACTAAAAGATTTACAAAAATCTGGTTTAGTTTATGCTATAGTTGAGTTAAATAGTAAAGTTAAAAAAGTTAAATCAGATCAACATGAGTCTTATCCTTTCGCTATAAAGGCTTCTACTAAAGGGCAGAAGTCTTATTTAAACATTTTAACTGATAGAGTAAAATGGTCTGATGTTGCTCTTGACCCATCAACTGGTAATTTTATTGCTGAAGATAACATAACTACTATAATGCCTACAGTGATGGGATTGTCAACTTCTGGCTTGTTTATAAACACTGATCAAGTAGCTACTCCAGGAAAATTAACGCTGGGGCAAGGACTAGATTCCACACAAGACAGGTTTCAGATAAGTATGGATAGGTTAATAAGAGATTATGATGTAAACGACAGAGGTTTTATGCCATCTAATATATTTAATTTAGGATTATTAAGAAGGCAAGCAAAAGAACTAGGCCTAGGAATACAAGAAGCAAAATTTAGAGAAGGATACAGAAGAGGTGAGGTTTCAGGTTATTATTTTACTAGAGGTTTTACTAAAGCAGGAAAACCAAGATTTTATAATCCAAGGGCTAGATATCAGTTTTCTGAAGGTGCTGCAATTGAACAAATAATTGAAGCTAGAAAAGCTAATTTAACAGAACCTGCAATAAAACTTTATTTGCAAAATGTTTTGCAATTAAATACTCAGCAAATTGCAAGAGCTATGGATGAAGCTGATTATTTTGCAGACATAACTACTATAGAGCCATCTGGTTTTGTAAATTTAGGGAAAAAAGAAGGTAAGCTTCTTTGGAAAAAAATTGTTGATTATGTAAAAAAAGAAAATATTTTAAACACTAAAAGAACAAAACTTTCTGACACAGAAATAGGTATTAAAATTAGTGAAAAAAGAGTTGCATTAGAAAAGTCAGCTAAATTTAAAACTCCTGAGCAAATAGAAACAGAGTTAGAAGCTTATGAAGCTAAATTAAAAAAAGCTAAAAGAACTTATACTGAAGCTGAATTAACTTCCAAAATGGAGCAAAAAGCATTGCAAATTCAAACTACAGAAATAGATAAAAGAGTTAAAGTAGATGATTCTATAAATAGATTTTCAGAAAGAGAAAGAAAAGCTAATTTAAAAAGGGAGGCCAAACTTACTCAAGCTCAAATTATAGATAATGCTGTCCAGTATTTACAAATACAGCCAGAATATTTAGATCTTAAAGGTAAAAAAGAAGGTAAGTCAGATGTGCAAAATTTATTAGTTGACCAATTGTTATCAGGTTTATCTACAAGAGCTACAGTCAATGTTTCTAAAAGAATGAGAGAGGCAAGACAAAGATTAGAAAAAAAGTTTGGAAAAAATAAAACTTTATCTCAATCTAATGTATTTTATACTCAAACTCAATTAATTAACCTTATAAAACAAACAATACCATCTGTAATTTTTCAAACTAAACAAGTTCAAGATTTATTAAAATCAGTTAGAGACATAGCTAAACCAGGGATTGAGGTTAATCAAATTATAAATAGTGTTGCTGATCAAGTTAATACAATAAACTCTAAATATTTATTTAATGAAGTTGAGAGTTTACTTACTAAAACATATTTGACAAGAAAATCAGGAGTTGTTGCTGCAAAAGGAATAACAAATGAAATAAGAACAAGAATAAAAAATATTTTAAATAATACATTTATAACTGAAAATAGAAAATTAACTTTAGAAGAGCTTCAAGAAAAAGTAACAGAAAAAAACATAATCTTACAAGAAGAACTTAATGTTTTAGAAAGTGAAATAGCAGGAACGGAGGCAGAAATAGATGTTTTGTTAAATAAAATGGTAGACATTGAATTAGCAATGAAGGTCAATGAATCTATAGTAATGGAAGATTTTAATGTAAACAAAGTAGAAATATTAAGCAATGTTGGTGTTAATTTAAACCAACTTATTAATGAAGGAACTACTAATTTAAAAAGAATTAAACAATCAAATTATGCAGCTTCAGTAGAAAGGGCCTCTTTAGCTTACGAGGCAATTACAGGAAATAAATTAGACATGTCTAATGCTAAAGCTGTTAAAAAAGCTGAAGAATTATTAAACAAAGCTGCTAGAGCAAAAGAGAGTAAAGCATTTAGACTTGGATATTTATCTAAAATATATGCTACAGTTATTAATGGCTTAAAATATTTAAAAGATGGTTCTAAAGGTTTAGAGTTATTAATGGAAAACATAGACGTATTAGCTGGAACGTTATTTGGAGGAACTATGCAAAACCTTGTTTATGAACCAATTAATGAATCTAGTTATGCATATAAACAAATGAAAATTGACAGCTTTAATGCGCTAATGGATGAAGCTATGAATATTTTTGCTCCTAAAGGAAAAGGAAAGCTAGCAGGAAAATATTTGTTAGGTAGAAAAAAAACAGCTACCAAAGCTTTACGTAAGATGAATAGAAAAGTAGAATCTGGAAACCTTTATAATAAACTTTCTATAACCGAAAACATGTTAGAGGGTAGAAAAGATGCTAATGGTAATTCTATTTATATAAATAAAGCTGAGGTGACTAGAGCTATAAACAAACTCAAAAACGCAACAGGAATTTTTGCTAAAAGAGAAGCAAAGATGGAGTTAAATAAAGTAATAGCTGAAGAACAAATAATTTACTCTGATGCTGAAACTTACTACTTATATAATCAATTTAAAGACCCGAGGAATCATAGTAATTTTGAAGCTCAGTTTGGAAAAAACTATAGAATTCTAATGCAAAGGTTAGAAGAATCTATGAGTCCAGAATTAAAAAAATGGGCTGATTGGCAAACAGACACTTTTTACCCATCACTTTACGATAGATACAATAAAGTTTATAATAAACTATATCATACTGACTTACCTTGGAATAGATTTTATTCTGGAAGAATGAGTTATGTGGATGTAGAAAACGATGGAATAAATTTAACTGGTAATGTAGACAGTGCTAAAGGTAAAAAAGGTAAAAAAGATGTAAAAAGTGTATCTCTATTTTCTAGAGTATATAACGACAATGCAATTGCAGTTATGAATGGTAACGATGTGCTATCCACATACTTAACAGATATGGATTGGTTTGCTGCTTACGGAGAAAACATTAATAATATATCTAAATTATTTAATAATAAATTAATTAAAAAAGCTATTGTAAATACAAGAGGCGAGTCTTTTTATGGGATTGTAAAAGATATTATTGATAGAATAGGATCAAGGGGTATAAGAAGCGAAAGGTCTCAATACTTAATACAAAAATTAAACACATTCTTTATTGCTTCTAGAATAGCATTAAGCCCTGTGATTTTTATGAAACAAATGCTTTCTATGTTTACATATATGTCTAATATTGGTTTAGGTAAATGGTTTTTATCGGCATCAAAAATATGGGCAAACACAGGTACTGGGGGTCTAACTGGAAAAGGAATGGTAGGATTGTCTAGAGAAATCTTTAAAAATTCTGTTTATTTAAAAGATAGATATAGTGCTGGTTTTCAAAAAACACTAGAAAGTTATGCAGGAGGAAAAAATGTTAAATTACTTTCAAGTTCATTTGAAAATTTTGCTATGGATTTATCATTATTCTTTTCTAAGGGTGGTGACATGGGTGCAATTATACTGGGAGGATTGCCTAATTATGCTCTTTATAAAGAACAATATTTAAAAGCTAATCCAGAAGCAACAAGCCAAGAAGTGATAGACTTTGCTGTTAAGAAGTTTCAAAAAGACACAAAATCTACTCAACAGTCTTCTGATATACAAGATAAAGATTTATTTCAAACAGGTGATGCTCTTATGAGGTCTTTTAATATGTTTAAGACCACTCCTAAACAATATCTTAGAAAATCTTGGTACTCACAAACACAATTGCTTAGAAAATTAAAATCAGGTTTTAGAGCTATAATGAAAGGACAAAATCCTATTACAGCTATGCGAGAAGCAGGTAAAGGTTCTTTTTTACAGAACCTTCGTAATGCTATGATGTATCAATTTGTTATGCCTTTAACATTTCAATATGTTGCTTTAGGTTTACCTGGTCTTTTAAAACCAGAGTTTGACGAAAGTGATGAGGAAGATATGATTAGAGCTGGGATTTTAGGAAATTTAGGAGGTATGTTTATTGCTGGGGATGCTATATCTATGGTTGCCGATGCTTATCAAGGGAAGTTTTTTGCAGGAGACGCTAAATCAATAGCACCTTTAGAATTAGTTTCTATGGTAAACAAAAGGTACATGGCGTGGGAGCAAGCTGAAGAAGGCACTCCTGAGAAAGAACAAGCTCTTTTGTTATTTGGAGCAGCTCTTACTGATATGACTGGCCTTCCAGGTACTAAATTAAACCAATTAAGAATACATCAAACTAAAATAGGTGAAGGCGGTATAAGTTCTTCGGAAGAATTAATGAGATATTTAGGGTATTCTGAATTTGTAATTAAAAAAGCTTTTGGTGGTACTGGAGGTAACTTGACTAGAAGAGAACAAATTATACAAGAAAACAATCAGAACAGAACCAAAAAGGGTGGTGGAACAAATGTAACTAGATCACAACAAATAATAAATGAAAACAAAAAAAGAAAAGGAAGAAAATGACATCCTTTAACGAACATATGTGTATGGAGTATAGCTATCAGATTCTCACAGGTCGTAAAACTTTTGAAGAAGTCTTGGATGAAGATATAGAAAACTTAGTCTTAATGTTTAATCCTGCTAAAGAAGTAATAGTAATGGTAGATGATATATATGATATTCTTATAGAATACTATGTAGAATTAGAGGAATATGAAAAGTGCCAAGAAATATTAGAGGTAAAGCAAGTAGCTAAACTTATTCAAGAATGAAACATTCTTGGTCTTCTAACTTTAATTAAATCAAAAGATTTAATAGATCTGTTT
>Ga0115001_10004071_pt1 | contig 10813 bp, 8 predicted proteins | sample ArcticOcean_MG_C_12_FD_89869 | JGI IMG/M metagenome (GOLD analysis project Ga0115001, IMG submission 89869) | Marine microbial communities from western Arctic Ocean - ArcticOcean_MG_CB8_130 | ecosystem: Environmental > Aquatic > Marine > Oceanic | place: Arctic Ocean: Canada Basin | collected... | reverse complement strand
GACAAGCAAAGGTGGTGCGTTTTTGTGAAGAAAAGAAGAAGAGAGAAAATTCGTTCATTCGATGGTCAACGTTCTATGCGGTCTGTTACGGTATCTACGCTATGGCGCTAGGACTGAATAAGGCAGATGATATCAATCAGACTTTGTGGATAATTTAGTCGACGTCGTATTGATCTTCTTCTTCTTCATCTTCTTCGTCATCTTCTTCGCGTTCGTCTCAACGCGTGCTATGCGAGCCAAACGGTCTTCGAACGACGAGCGTTTGGTGAGAATTTTCGATAAACAGCCGAGATGGACGACGATAGCGACGCATGCCATCGCGGTTGCGTTGAAGGGCATGGCGCCGTCTGGGACGGGTAGTATGACCGTCATCGCGTCCAAGAAGTGCGCGATAGCTTCGTTTTGTTCGCGCTCGAGTAACTTTGAGAAGATCGGCGAAGAACGAGAGGAAGAAGCGGTCGTCGTCGGCGTCGTTTCCTGCTCTTGAAGAAGAAGAAGCAGTAGTTTTTGATGCGCGATCTTGAACCTATCGCTCTTCGTATCTTTTTTGTCGTTGTCGTTGTTGTTGTTGAGCATGGCATAAGAACCTGGGTTTAGTTCTGAAAACGCGATCGCTGGTGGGAAAGTCATTCCGCGTTCTGCGTCGGCCTCGAACGATTCGAGAGGTAAAAATATCTTCTCAAAATCGAACTTGAGCGTCACCGAATCTGTTTCGCTCGGTATGATAAGAGTCGCCTCGAGTAGACCTTCGCCCCATGAGATGCTTTTCACGATGCTTTCGTTGTCACCTCTCGGTGACGATGATGCAATAACTTTAAACGTATGTTGAAACACGCGTATGTAATCAGGAATTGGATGGAATATGCGTACCAAAGTATCGCCTCGATTCTTCTCAAAACAGGCTGCTGCATTTGTTGTTATCGAAATCGAGATTGCGCCGCGAATGTTTCCTGAACCTAAAACGGCTCTAGTTATAGTAACGCTCGGAAGATCACCGACGATTAGAGAGCTCGTGTTCTCATTATCGATTTCAGTGCTATCGAGTAAATTTAACTCTGCGGCGAGAACGTTAAAGTCGTCGTCTTCGTTTAAATTTTTCTTTTTCTTCCTCTTCCACTTTCGTAAATCGACTACGCGAACGTCGTCATCTTCGTGATCCCCTAATTTATATATTCTCGAAATATCCTTCGCCGCCGCACAAGAAGATACAGACCAGTCCTTTAGCATGTTCATGAAGACTTTTTTATCCATCAACGCGGTCATTGAAAGCGACAGCGTCGCACTAGTACTATTATTAGTATTACTACTGTTGTTGTTGTTACTCGCTTTATTCTTTTTATGTCGTCGTCGTTTTTCGTACGAAACGCCAAAGCTTAAATATTTAGCATCCGCTATCAATCGTCCATTATTACCGCCTATCAAACTCGCGACGCCTTTATGTTTCCCGCACGGCAACTGCCTAAAGAAACTCTGCAAGTTCTCCACGCACGCGTACTCTTTCGGCATCGATTTAAACATAACCATCGCGTTCTTCACTTCATCTCTCGATTGCCACTTACTACCAAATCTCGCGCGCGCTCGATAACTCTTCGCAGATTCCGATCGAACTCCAGCGCATAACTGCGCCCCTACGCCTCGCATCAACCGCTCCCACTTCTCCAAATACGCTCGTTCGCTCGCGTACTCGCACTCTTCCTTGTTCCATCGCGCGTTCAAATGTGCCCCTTGCTGCGACTCGCGCTCGAAATTAAACGCTCTCGCCCCTCTCGCGTTCTCGCTCCACCTGCCTCTGGCGAACGCGATTGAAACTAGCTCCGCGTCGCTCTCTCGCGCTATCTCGGTTAACCCTTTCGGTGCAGTCAAAGTATCTCGCTTTGTCATCTCTACATCATCGATCGCGAATTCGAACAACGCGGTGATTAAGATCTCCTTACACTCTACAGCATTCGTGCACGATGCTATCAAAACAAGTTCCTCTGAATATCTCTCGTTTGCTTTGACGAACTGTTTCGGACTACTCGCGCTCGAACTCCTGCTCATGACGACGTCTTGAATCGAATTCGAGAACAAGAACAGGACGAAGAACGCGATATTCATCCTCTCTCGAACACACACACACACACACACACACACACACACACACACTCTCACGAAGAAAAATGAGTAAACGATCTCCTATTCGCTTCGTTATCGCTCTTCATCCTCTCTCGAACACACCCACACACACACCCACACACACACACACTCTCACGAAGAAAAATGAGTAAACGATCTCCTATTCGCTTCGTTATCGCTCTTCATTACCTCTCTCTCTCTCTCTCTCAATCGGAAGATTGAGCTTTTCGTGGAAGAATGGGGAACGAGGCTTCGGATGCACTTTTTCTTTTTTGGTGTTGAGGAGTTTAGGGTGTTGGAAAAGTTTAGGGTTTCGTTTTGTGCCAAAGAAGAAAGAACGTGTTGCCATTTAATCATTACCTCACTGATCTAAAATAGTCATAAATAAGTATTCAATCGTACTAACAAAGACGCAGACAAAGGAGCAGAAGAAGAAGAAGAACTATTTTGTTAAGAAATCCCCTCTCGTTATCGTCATCATCGATCGTTTATCGAAGAATAATAAGAAAGCGCGCGCGAAGTAATGGCGAAGGAACGAGTGACTGAGACAACGGTGCACCAGATATTAGGGGATGATGATGAAGAGGATGAGTACGAAGAAGAAGAAGAAGAAGATCTTTCGATGATGCACAATAAAAGACGAAGAAGGCAACCGATTACTACTGCTGCCGCTACTGCTGAAGATGATAATAATACGAGCAGTGAAATATGTTGCTTCGCGAAGGACGGATCGTGCGTGAGAAAAACCTCGTCCGGGTTCTTTAGCTACAGGGTCCCTAAAAAATGCGAGAAATATGCAGGCGAAAGATGTTGTGGGACGTGTTATTATAAATGTACGGCTGCGGATGAAAGGTGTGCTTTTGCGAACGACGGAACGTGCGCCGTGGCGAACAGATGCGAGAAGGATGGGATGAAAGTGACGTACGCGTACTTGAAGTACAGAGTGCCAAATTCGCACGCGAGATATTCAGGTTTGTGGTGTTGTAATTCGTGCTATTATAAGACTCAAGCTTTTGGGAAGATGTGCGCGTTCGCGAAAGACGGGACGTGTTTAATAGCGAACGAATGTCAAGCGAAAGGGAAAGCTATTGAGTATAACAATTTACCGCAACGCGTACCGAAAGGGTATCAGAAATTCGTCGGCTATAAGTGTTGCGAGACGTGCTATAACAAATGCCGCGCTACACTCGAGACTTGCGCTTTTGCGGAAACCGGCGAATGCGAGGTCGATAACGCGAGCATGAAGAAAAACGGCACTGCGCCGGCGTATAAGAGATTCCACAAAGTACCACAAACGCACCCGGTCCATGCCGGTAAAACGTGCTGTAATTCGTGTTACATCCAAATAAAAGCTAGAGGATTAAAATGCGCGTTCATGAACGACGGCGAATGTTCATTCGCAAAAAATTGCGTCAAGAGAGGCATCGAATGCGTGTACAAGAACTTGACGTACAAAGTTCCGAGCTCGCACGAAAAGTACTCTGGCGAGAAATGTTGCCGAACGTGCTATCGTAAATGCGCCGAGCACGCTAAAGAAGTCAGATGGGCGACCGTACTATCGAATTTATTAGAGAAAACTGACTAATACTATTAACATACACGTAGTAATATATGTTATAACATCATCTTACTATCATAGTATTACCTTTTTTCAGCGGTGAGTAGGGAAAACGACGCGATGCTCTCTAAAAAAAATACGCGTACATTGTAGAAGAAGAAGAAGAAAACAACAAAAACGAATAGACAAAACAATACTACTGTAATGAAGACCATCGCTGCCGCTAGCGACGCCGTTGCTATTAAACGCAACACGAAATCGAATTCACGAGGAGCGAAGACGACGATACCTTTTGCAAATTTGAAGAAATCCAACTTAAGCGATACGACTAAAACGAATACGACTAAAACGAATACTATAGAAGAAACAGCGACATCGACATCATTAACGAATACGACTAAAACGAATACTATAGAAGAAACAGCGACATCGACATCATTAACGAATACGACGAGAAGAAGTTTAATGTTCCAGTCAATATCGACTCCAATGATGTTAGCATCTTTACTGCAAATAGGCGCGAAATCTGAACCACCACAAACATTAGGTGTTCAAGAATTCAATGGGATCAAATCCTTAAGTCTATGTCCTCAAGGCGCGCAGAACTGTTTAAGTACTGCGGAAGAGATGGGGCAGGCTAATTGCTACGCACCGCCGTGGACGTTCAACCCCCCAGAATCGATCAGAGTTTTGAAGAATGAGAACGTCTACGACGTGGCTTTGGCGAAGAAGCAATTGCTCGATGTATTGAACGAGACGGATTGCGACGGGTTCGAGCTAAACGTCGTTCAAGAATACGACGATTATATCAGGTGTACGTATACTTCGCCGACGTTCGGGTTCATCGACGACGTCGAGTTCTGGTTTCCTAGGGATAAACGCTCGACCGTTGAATATCGCTCAAGTTCTAGAATCGGTAAGGACGACGGCGGTAAGAACAGATCGCGCATAAGAACTTTGCGTTTAGCCTTGCAACAAAAATACGACTGGGCCAGCGTAGGTTTTTAAATATACATAATCAGTTCGTACGGTATACTACGCTACGGTTTTCGATACCGTCTATCGACGACGTTAAAAATTAATTGTACATCCGCAAGTACCTAATCTTTTCTCAGCAAAACCTCAAAAGCTGTTGAGCAAACAACGAACTTATTTGACGCGATAAGTATAAACGGATCGCGCGGATTAACGAACGCATCAGAAACAGAAAAGATAAATAGATCCAAAAGGTGTGGAAGTTAAGTTTAGGTGACACCTGTACTTCTTTCAGCGATAAGTGAGCACGCAATTATTTCGTAAACATCAACGAACGCATTAGAACTGAAACATAAAAGATAAATAAATCCAAAACTTGTTCGTGGAAGTTAACTTTAGGTGACACGTGTACTTCTTTCAGCGATAAGTGAACGAAGTAATGGACTCGAGAATGGGCCGACAAAGAGCACAGAGTATACAGGAGATCTTCGTACTACAGCCATCGGCGATAGTTGATCACATAGCAGTGAGCGCGAGGATCGAAGAACACTTCGTCGATGGCGAGCTAGGTGGCTCAAAACCGATTACTTCGAACGAGTTGAAGAACGCGCTCGCTGGGTTGGGCGAATGGTCCACGAAAATCGGCGGCAGCGCGACGAATATCGCGGTATCGATGAGGCAAGGGTTTGAGATTTGTGCCGGAGTGATCGGGGCGTACGGAGACGACGAAATGGGAGACTTCTTTGAGACGAGCATGAGGAAGAACGGTGTCGATGTTACGTTTTGTAAACGAAAAGAGGGTGTTTCTACGGGTAGATGTTTAGTGTTAGTGCATCCGAAAACTGGCCAACGGACGATGAGGCCGGCGTTTGATGAAAAATGTCGACTCGCTTCGTCGGAACTGCCCGAGGAAGCGTTTAAGGGCAACGTCGCGAAGAACGTGTGGAAAACGAAATGGGTTATTTTGAACGCCTACGCGTGTTACGGAGAAGATGAATTGTTAGAGAGAGCTCTCGATTTAGCCGAGGCGCAAAAGGCCAACGTGTGTTTTCATTTATCCTCGTTCGAGCTCGTGCGTAAGTTCAAAGATAAACGAATCTTAGAGTGTTTAAGAAGAGATTGCGTAAAAATCGTTATGGGCAACGAAGACGAAGTCACAGAATTTGGAAACGGTGATTTTGAGAAAGGCTTAGACCTTTTGAAGGAGAACGTTGAAATAGTCGTTGCGACTTTAGGTGAAAAAGGCATGATTGCTTTAGAAACGAAGGAAAACATAACAAGACGCATTGAACAGAAAGCTTTTACGCCTCCGAACAAAATCATTGATACTACTGGAGCTGGCGATGCGTTGACGGCGGGGTTCATGTACGGAGTCTTAAGAGGCAAAACTTTAGAGAGATGTTGTGAAATCGGCTCTTTGACAGGTTGCGTCGTATGTACAGTCTTCGGAGCCGAGATAGGAGAGGATGGATGGATGTTCGTTCACGATAGGATGTACACGCTGGGCGAAAGGGATTTACAAGGTTTCACCAAACGTAACGATTCTTATTTTGCAAAGATTGCTCGCGGAAGTGCAAAGGCTGTGCGCTCGGAACTCTTAGAATGCTATGAACTGATTGAAAAATGTGGAAGAGGGTTAGTTTATTACGGCTCCGCGCGATTGCAGTCTGAGACTGAAATTTATAAGCAGTCAAGAGAGCTCTCTCGCCGTCTCGCACTATTATTCGACAACGTTACGACGTGGACTGGTGGTGGACCAGGTAAATTGTTCACTATTACAGCTATCAACTTGATTTATTATTTATTACAGGAATGATGCAAGCCGCCAGTCTCGGCGCGATTGACGCAGGTAAAATCGTTGCTGGGATTCGGATAGCACGCGAAGCTGGTACTTCTGTTAAATCGACACAGAAAAGTTATTTAGAACCAGATAACGAAGTATATTGTCGCTATCTCGCGCCAAGAAAAGTAGCTCTCACTGACGCAGGCGTGCGAAAGACATATGCCGACCGCACGGCGTATATTTTCCTTCCCGGCGGCCTTGGAACCATGGATGAATTCTTTGAGCTGTTCACGCTCGTACAATTAGGAAAGCTCGGTACAGAGCTCAAAGTACCAATCATTCTCGTTAATTACGATGGATTTTATGACTGCCTATTAACTTTCATCGAGACGATGATCAGTCAAGGAACCGCTTCCGCAAATGATATCACTTTCATTAAATGCGTGAATACAAATGATGAAGTCGTTTCGTTTCTTGCTAATTATTATAATATTATTGATCATTAAATTATCTATACTACATGTACAAACTAGTACGTTTTTTATCACACGTACTCATTGATCATTGAATTATTATCTATACTAGTCCTAGTGGGAATTCTTTCGCTAATGCTTTGATGTTTCTCTCATCAACGAGCGGCATCAGATGAATTCTCCCCGTACAGCCTAAACTAATTCGCAAATACCCCCACGCATTTTCTGCGTTCGGATTCAACTCTAAAGCTCTTAAATAGTACGCCACTGAAGCTTCATACCGGCCTTGATTAGCAAAACCAATACCCATGTTTGTCCACGCGCGAGTATAGTTTGGCTTCAAGTCGAGCGCCTTTCTGTACGAAGAAATTGCTTCCGAACTCTTCGCCGCATTTGCCTTTGTTGCGCCAATTTTATTGTGCAAACGATGATCTCGAGGGCTCAGACGTGCCGCCGTTTCAAACGCTCGCATCGCTTCGTCGTAATCCCTTGTTAAATGAGCTAAAACACCAACGACTGCGTGTATGTTTGCATTTTGTGGTTGTATCCTAGAAGCTTCTCGAAACAAATCTCTTGCGACATTTTCATCGAGGACATTTTTCCCCTCGACGAGATGCGAAACACCTTGCTGCTTGCGCAACCAAGAGATGGCATGTTCAATCGCTTCTGTTTTCTCGAGTTCGTTCGTATGACTAACAGCTAATTGTAATGCAACTTCGGCATCGAGTGGGTCGCGTCTGTGCGCTTCTCGCATGGCCGCAATTGCTTGAACATCATCATCGTTTTCGGCATGCGCTTCGCCTAGTAAACGCCAGGCTTCGATGACTGGGATACCTTCACTAGATTGTTTTGCAGCGGCCTCAAGCGCGAGCGTGGCTTCTGAAAGCACGCCAGTCTTTATAAGATCTCTCCCAATTTCAAGAGCGTTAGGGTTACCATCGTAGGGGTTCGGACGTGTGAATATATAGTCACTCCTCACATCGTTTCTCCCGATAGAATCATTCAACATTGAATCATTCCAAGCGGTTTCAAACTGATATTGCGGGTTATTTTGTGCAAATTCGTTAGCCCATTGTTCTGGTAAACTTGAAAACTCGTTCGCCCAATTTTCTGCGGCGTAGGCAGAGTTTGTCGTCATCGTCGTCGTTTGGTTCGTTTGCTGTTTTTCTTGCTCCCTTCGAAGCGTCGATTGAAACTCGTTAGCCCAACGTTCGCCGCCGCTTATATTCGCACTCTGAAACTCTGTCGCCCAATCATCTTCGACTTGCCTTCCTCTCTCAACACTCTTCAAATCATTATCGCGAACGGCTACTTGGCCAGAGCCGATATTTTGCATCAATTTAACGAATGACGAGTTTGCAAATTTTGGATCTTGACCGAGCGTCCGCGCTAACTCTGCGCTATGCATTCGAGTCTCTGCATCAATCATGGTTTCTCTAGACATTTGATTTTGTTGTTGTTGCATTGGTTGCGATCGTTGAAGTTGTCTCTGTTGCGTGAACTCATTCTCCCATTGATGTTGTGGTTGTTGATACGCTCCGTTGTTATTCATGCTCACAAACTCGTTCGCCCATCTCTCGCGCTCTGACCCTCTCGCATCCTCAAACTCCCTCGCCCATTGCGCAGACGAAGAAGAAGACAAATCCATTGCTCGAACGTTACCATTCATTTGCATGGCTCTACTATTTTGCGCGTTCTGAAACTCACCCGCCCATTCTCTACCTTGCATCTCTCGCTCTCGTTCTCTCCCGAACTCGTTCGCCCATTGCGCCGCTCTTTGCCGTTCTCTAATCATCTGGAAATCATTCGCCTGCTGCTGTTGTTGCATCACTTGCCCTCCTCCTCCTGCCCCTAAAAGCATTCGTTGTTGATTCTGTTCTCGTTCTCCTCGTCGTTGTCGTTCCCATTCATTCTTCATCATAATCTCTCTCCTCTCTCGCTCGCCCTGCTGCAACGCTTCGTTCTGCTCCTTCATCATCTTTTGCAAAATATTCGGTGCAACCTGTCTCCCGATCACGTCCGACCTCGCCCTCTGTTGCTTACTACTGCTCAAGTCTCGCGTATTCTCTGCACGTCTCGCTCGTTCCATGTCCGCCGTCCATCTCTGCCGTTCACCCTCGATCACTTCTGGCGAAATATCATCCCGTTGCATCTGTTTTTCACGCAACGTTTCCCCGAACTGATTAGCGTTTGTGTTTGCGGTGTTCTTCGTTACACCGAATAAGAGTTGATCGGTTAAGCGCATTAAAGGGTTCTGGTTCTGGTACGAGCCGTCGTCAGGGGCGCATCCATCCGGAGCTCGCACTAAATCGCGCACGAACGACATCTTAATACTACTTTGTAACTTAGTGTAGAGAGAGTTTGTGTGTGTCTTTAATGAGGGAGCTGCTTGGACTGTCTGTGCAGAGATTTTTATGGATTACGGGTGTCGGGTGTGTGTGTGTATGTATATATATATATATATTGATGACAAATTTAGAACGCAGATACAGATAGTGATGATCGATCACAGTAAGACGAGCGCGACATCTTTAGGGAGCAAAGTATCGCATATTCTCCAATTGTAGAGATAGTAATGCAAGTCGCCGTCGCCGACGCCGAACTTTAAGGAGTCCAAGAATTTATCGTTTTCGCTCACGTTTAAGGCGTTGAAGACGTCGAAACCGAGATCTCTGGCGAGAACGAGCGCATCTTGAACGAGATCTTCGATGTTTTCACTCGTCGCGACGTTGTAGTAGCAGTATGCAGCTTTTAAGAGCGATGATTTTGAGTCCGCTCCCGTTTGCGAGTGTTGTATGACCGTGCTGCTGAGGTTGTAAAAGGAACAGAAATCAGTCGCTTCGTTCGTGCGTTCGTCGATTTTTACGTAACTATATACGACGTCTTCGCGTGGTACGAGCCAATGTCTCACGTCTTCTTCCGTTTTAATAGGCGCGAGCTTGAACTTTTCGAAATATGCGTTTAATAATTTCGTGACCGTTTTCACGTCCTTCTCCTCCATCGAGCGCAAGCCTTTGATGCGAATTTTCTTCGGCATCGCGTAATGCTCAATGGTCTCGGCCATCGTCATCCCTCTTCCTAATTGCGTGAACCTAATATCTACCAATTTTTTGACGTTGATACTTCTGTGCCAATACCTTGCTTTCGCGCAAGGTTTTGGGAGAACGACGCCGGCGGTATACGCCGCCTGCCAAACGTTTTTCAAATTAATTCTACGAGTAATCTCTTGAATCAAAACTGGAGCAAAGTTCTTCCTCCTTAACTTCTTATGCACGCACAAAAAGTTAATCTCTGCAATTTCCAAACGATGATCATTCGCTTTCAATTTCGCCGGGATCCCAGTTATCAACGCGACTAGCGTACCGGTACAGGATATTCTCACCCCTACGTGCCAACTCTTCTCCCACCCGGGAGGTCTTAAGGCCCATTTCACGAATTCTGGTGCGTATGCGAATCTAAACATCTCATCGTCGTCCTCGACGTAGTTATTCGCCAATAACTCGAAAATTTCATCTCTCCCAGTTTGCGTATCTACGTCGACTTCGTCCCAAATATACCCCGGCGGTAAATCAAACCCTTTCGTTCTCACGTCTTCAACCGCTCTCTTTTGCTCAATAGCGCCATCGTCGTTATTATCCTCGTAACCATCATCGTTATCGTCATTTTTCGCAGTAGTCATAGTATCATCCGTACTATCGCCACTATTCCTCCCAACTAAATTCGCGCTCCTACGACTTATTACGCGAGTAGTATTCCTCCCGACGTCGTCGTCGTCGTCGTCGTTCGATACAGAATCAAACTGCATGACAGGTTGCGTAGACCAAAACTTATGTTCCTTCTTCTGTTGCTCTATTCTATTATTATTTACACTATTATTATTACGATGATGATGATGATGACCATTATTAT
>Ga0115001_10004066_pt1 | contig 10825 bp, 10 predicted proteins | sample ArcticOcean_MG_C_12_FD_89869 | JGI IMG/M metagenome (GOLD analysis project Ga0115001, IMG submission 89869) | Marine microbial communities from western Arctic Ocean - ArcticOcean_MG_CB8_130 | ecosystem: Environmental > Aquatic > Marine > Oceanic | place: Arctic Ocean: Canada Basin | collected... | reverse complement strand
TTGCCAGGAAATATTAGCAGCAATTTCTCCACCACATAAGATAAAATTTTATCCTGTGTCTTTAGACTCATAACAAAATGGCAAATAATTTTTCAAGATTACAAGCATACGATATGCCTCAATTATTACCGACCCAAATTAATATAAAACAATGACTTATATCAGACTGATCTTTGCAACAGATATATTTTGGGAAGTTAGGGTAGCTATCAAAGTAGGTAAAATACACCGAGACTGAATTGCTTTTTTAATAGCAGAATTTAATAAAGCTGCGGGCACGTCCGGCGTTTCTAAATCATAAACTTCACGACATGAACCAGCGCAGTCGTATACCATTTGAACCTTACCAAATGAAGATTTTCGGTAACCTAAAAAGTGATTTCCATCTTCACTATGCATAAACATCTTACATCCCCCGATAAGTTTATTCTATTGAACTGCAGGATTCGGGGGAGTCATATTCTGAATCAATTTTAGCACAGTGTTGAATCTACAACACCACATAAAAAAGCAGGATAAAATAAAGCTTTAGCACACCCAACAGCCAGAATATTTGACTAATTCTATCACTTCCCGACACCACCTCGAGTACGTGCTGCCCCCCCTAAAGCAAAACTAACTGCACCAGATTACATTTCAGGAGTATTTTAACTTTTTTTATTCTAAATTAAAGTTAATTGGTTTCCTTCTTTTACGGCTAACTTTTTTTTTCGCCTAGCAGTGAGTTTTCTACTACCTAGTTTTTGGTGAACAGTGGCTGCTGTCGTTCGAAAGAGTGGGCTATTCCGAACTTTAGTAATTCTTTCCTTTGCCTGTTTGGCAGATACCACGTGATCCACGACTGGCGATGGATAGCCTTCCGAAACTTCATAATTGCCGAAAAGTGATCCCTTTATTTTCCAAGGCTCATGAATGAATTCATCAGTTACACTACGTAGTTCTGGAACCCATTTTCGGATAAATGAGCCTGTCGGGTCGTGTTCTTGGGATTGTTTAACTGGGTTGTAAACTCGCATTGCGTTTATACCGGTTACACCTGACTGCATTTGAAGCTGGCTATAATGAATGCCGGGCTCATAGTCAGTAAACAAGCACGCCAAGTGGTCCCCAGTTATCCGCCAATCAAGCCAAAGTTGATAACTTGCAAAGCTGACTAACATCGCCCGCATACGAAACGTAATCCACCCTTCAGAAGCTAAATTTCGCATACAAGCATCAATAAACGGGTACCCAGTGTTTCCCGTAGCCCACGCTTGAAAGTAGGTTTCGTTATGTTCATCCACACGCAAACTCTCAAAGGCGGGATGCATGCAGTGCGTTTCAATTTCTGGTTGATCCTCAATCTTCTGAATAAAATGGCAGCGCCATGCAAGGCGTGACCCAAAGGCATTAAGATTTCGAGAAAAATGCTTGCTGCTATCACTGTTAAGTTGGGTGCGTCGTTTAGAAATAGACTGTATTACTTCGCGCACTGACAGAGCACCCCACGTAAGGTGGGTCGATAAGCGCGAGCAATGAACTTCGGATAAATTTGGGGCAGATATGTGCTGAAGATATGCTCTGGATCGGTAACCTAGAAAGCTAGTTAAATCTTCGACGGCAGCGTTGCGGCCACCCTTTTGAACATGCCCAACAGATTTTTCCCCAAACATTGGATCAGCCTTGCTGGGCAAATCAACAGATTGGTAGTCGGCAACAGTTTGCAGGGCAACAGGCCTTGGTAAAATACGCTCAGCCATACGTGCATTTCGGATCGCACTCCAATTATCGCGATTTCCAAGCCTGCGTACCACACCGTTCGAAGGTAGCTCATGAATTGTGATGCCATTCATGGCACAAGTAGAATGGACAGCAATATCACGGTCGTAGGTCCAACGGTTTCCAGTCTCTTCATGGGCCCAGATATTAATGATAGAATAATCTTGAGATAATTTCATAAAAACATCGCACGCAGTTCCTATCTTTATGACGAGTGGCTGGCCCAAGCTCGTTAGAGCTTCATTTAGATCTATGAGGCAATCATGGACGTAATGCCAATGCCTGCGCGAGGCAAATGACTGCCGCCAATAACTAGGTTCTATAATGTACAATGGTATTATTGGCGCACCTTGTTGTGATGCAGCCAGCAACGGGGCGTGATCACTAATGCGTAAATCACGTTTAAACCAAACTACGTGGGGCTGCAGCTTCATGGGAACAATTCAGTTTTTTTCCGTAGAATTTTTCTAATATCAACCTGGGCAGCAAGCCTCGTCGCTAACAAAAAAATTCCAGCAAATTTTCGTTGTATTAAAAGGACATCAATTGGCAAAACTGGGGGCAAAAACCCGTCTTCCAATAATGCTAGACCCTCAGCCTGTAGCTGCTCAGCCAATTTTAAACTCTTAAAATCCATAGTGCCACCTTTTAGGATCGCTTCAAACACGGAGCAGACCATTCGAATTATGCGGCCACGGTGTTCAATAGAAGTGCTGGCATCAATAAACCCAATACTAGAGATGGCATCCAACAAGCCACCTATGTCATCACTCAACCCAGAGAATACTAACCTTTTATATTTTTCTATAAGGTCTGGATCAATTTGGGTCACGGCACCAAAATCGAGTAAAACAATCTGCTTCGTGTCTGGTTTGTATTGGTAATTGGCAAAATTTGGATCTGTCTGCATTAGTCCAAAATCAAACAGCTCCCTCAACAAAAGTTCCACAAGGCTAATGATTACATTATCACGAACATCTTGCGTTTCACTGTCTAGGTTCTCAATGGCAATACCTGCCATAAAGTCCATTGCTAGTACATTTGACGTTGACCATTCAGCGTGAACAGTCGGTACGGCAAACTGTGGCGCATCTTCCAGAAGCTCTTTAAACTTTGTAAGATTACTCGCTTCTTGGACATAGTCTGTTTCTTTATGAAGTTGCTGGCGCCCTTCTTCCAAGTAAGTTTCTAGCCTAAATTCTTTTGGAAGAAGCCCAGACATTTTAATTACTACACCTACGTTAGCCACGTCACTATCAATGCTTACTGCAACACCAGGGTACTGAACTTTTATCGCCAGATCACGGCCATCCTTGAGTTGCGCACGATGGACTTGCCCTATTGAAGCCGCCGCGATGGGATGTACGTCAAATTTTTTAAATGAGGCGAGCCAACTGTTCTGAAATTGTGTATTTAAAACTTGCTTAAGTTGCGCAGGTGGCATTGCATAAGCATTATCCCGCAACCGCGCCATTATTTGCGCCAGTTCTGGAGACAAAAGTCCACCAGCATCCATCGAGACCAGTTGTCCAATCTTCATCGCAGCTCCCCGCATTTTTGCCAGCTGTTCAGTTATGCGAAAGATGTTTTGTGGCGTAAGCAGGAGGTCCTTGATTACAGGCCGTTGTCTTTTCACAAGCTGGGACATGCCGCCCAACGCCACACTGCCAGCCACGCTGGCAGTCACTGTAGTGATGTAACCTAACCTCGCCAATCGTCCTGCGGGGACCGCGACTAACCTCTTGTTTAGAAGTTTTTTTTTCATAGCATTACCTATTTATAGGTTTCCCTACGATCACTGAAGTCGCGCACACGCTTACGCCACGCCCTATAACTCCCACTCTTTAGGGTACTTCGCATAAGGGCTTTTACTTCTTTGTCGCCAATACCATATTCTGCTTGAATAGTAGCGAAGCTGGTATGATCAGATAAAGCCATTTCTACAATATCACTGATATGTTCTTCGAGTAGCTCAGGTTTTTTATTCATTGCCATCAGCTAGAGCCTAATTCCACCAAATCAAGATCGTTTTAGATTTAGGTTGCCCTTAGTATATTACAGAAAATACCCAACTTAAAATCTCAAATTTTTATTTGGTCTCGCGTCTAGAACGAGCCTATGAAATTTAGTATTTTAATTACCAGTGTGGCAAATACAGTAAAAAAATTTAGGGTGCCCGTCGAAATATACCATCAACTAGCAGCATGTGTGGAACTGTTAGCGCAGCCAATCCAATGAAAATTACCTGCAAAATAGCGCTATCTAAAGACTCAGCATTTGGTATCTGCCAAAATATTAATATTCCCGCAACCCAACTTATCACAGTAAACAAGCAGGCAAGCAGTACGAGAGTGCGCACGCCGTAAGCCCGCAAACGTAGTTTGATCCAAGTGTAGCGGAGATGACGAACTGAATGTACTGCGCAAAAATATAATGCGAACCCTACCAAAGGTGGCAAAAAATAATAAGCAAGTCCAAGACCTAAAAGTTCAAAAAACCTAATTCGCAGTGAAGGCTGCATGAAGGCTTGTATAAGATACGTGATCAAAACAGCTATCAAACCGAAGCTGGCTATATTTAAAAACTGCCACAATAATTCTGTTTCACTGCCAACTAAATGAACAAAGATTAGCTCGACTTCACTTTGATGAAGAGTGCTAATTCCAACAACGACCAAACCTCCATGCGCTATTGTCTGTGTAGTACGTGTTAACCATTTACCTGATTGGCTGTCGCCAATTCCAAAATGAAAAATACTGATTATCAAAAATAAGGTGAGTGCAATACCTGGAAATATCATCCAAAATGCAACAACTAAGGCCGCAATTGCAATATAACCAAAGGCAAATGTTAGCATTGATTTTAGGGTTTTTCCATAACCTAATGCCAACGCCACGGCACCGTCAAAAGCGCCATGTGGCAAACCGATCACTACAACTGCTACGAGTGCTGTCAACGACAATGGGTCGAGACCAATCACTATGGATGGCGTCCATGCTGCAATTAAATTAATCACTAGCAACTGCCTCCATTCTAAAAAGAGCACGCACAAAAGGCCAAACTGGCATGGCGGTAATGACCTTTAACCGCAATTTTATATTTGCTTCACCACTAAGAAATATGGCAAATTCATCGCCCGTCAGCCTTGCAGCCATCGCAGCGAATAACGTCGGGGCATAGTGAGGCTGGTTCCGAAGCACGGATAAAAATACACGGTCCATAAACAAATCAATTTTTTTATGAGGTGTAGAGAAACTCAACTCTTTACCACTTGCAGCCCGACTAAGAGCGACTGCGATCTGCTTTTGAATAAAACTGAACGCGTAGCCACTTGATGGTCGAATAGCACCACAATTACCTCCAATCCCGTGGTAGTTTGGATCATGGCGTTTCATCAATCCCAAAGGTATGGCCCCTTGTTCAGACCGTAGAACCTCAAAGCGGTTTATTCCAGCACAGTCGGAAAGCCAGGTTGAAATTGCACCCTCATAGAACTCATCCCGTTCTATATTTGGAGAAAGCAAAGTCGATTCTACCAATGCCTCACTATCAGAAAACGGTAAACAGTAGATAAAATGTACTCCACGCGATTGATCACAACGGAAGTCCATCAAGATGGCGGTGCCATCCTTAAAGCTCCCGGCGTCCGCCCGCACTTCCCAACCTAAAAAATGCTGCACCATCATGTTGGCCCTCCACTTAGGAGGTCGACTGTCAAATACCCGTTCATTTGAAAACTCGGCAATACTCGACATATCATTATGAAACTGTACACCGTTTTGCTTTGCATTCTTCCGGCAATGAGCCAGCCAACCATCACGTTTCACCGCTTTATAAGGATGATGACAGGCCTGCATCTCGACTTCAGTGTCAGCAGTTATCACTGACCATTTATACCAAGTCTTAAATGTCAGAGGTGCAACAAATTTCATCCAATCCATTTGCCAATAGCCCCAAACATGATTATTTTTGGGACTATTAGGTTGGGGGGAAAATAAATGCATAGTATGGTTAGGAAGATTTTCTGATTGTGCTGCAAAGGATAGCCCAGCGCAACCATCTCCAATCACTGCGATTGCAACATTTGATACTGCGGTGGCACCGTCATTGGACATGAGGCAGCCCCACAAGTGTATCGTGAAGAGCAGAATGGTGTCCGGGAAAAGACCGCGAGCGCAAAGGTAAACTTCTTATGGCTTTAACAGAGCATGTGAACTTTGTAAGTCGATTGGTGATCTCACGTCCATTATACCATTGGTGGCCTGCCACTGCTATCTGAACACCAATTTGGCGGTAAACCTGCGCCGCCACTGCAATAGCAAGGTGCGCCCTAGGCGGGAGGTAGACCAGCCCTTTAGTACCGCTCTCATAGTAAGTTTCAGCCAGCTGTAGTAGCCGCGCTACTGCAGTAGACATAGTATCTCGCTCATAGCTTGGCTGGTCGTTTGCTGCAGCCAAGATTGCAGTAGGTGCCATATCGCCTACCCACGTTGCTGGTATATAACGGCGCCCCATGCTTGCATCTTCAAGTACATCCCGTGCGATATTAGTTAATTGCATGGCAATACCTAAATCTACTGCATGCGAGAGAGCGGACCGATCAGTACATCCAAGTATTGTGCTCATCATGACGCCGACAGTACCAGCCACTCGATAGCTATAACGCAAAAGCGCACGTTCATCTGCTATGGAAACGGCTCTTTGGTCCTGAATAAGGCCATCAATTAAGGCTACCATAGTCTCAGTAGAAATATCTTTTTTGTACATAAAAGCAGTCAAGTAAGGAAGTAATAGATCATTGGTAACTGTTGCATCTATCAGTCCAGAACGAATATTTTTTAACCGTCTTGGCCCATTTGGAATATCACCATCAGCCATATCGTCAAGGATACGACAAAAACTGTAGAGGCGCGTAGCATCTCGCCCAACCTCACGGCCTAGAAAGCGCCCTGCCCAGTGAAAACTCTTACCATTTCGCGCTATTGAATGCTCAGGCGTGAGATCTTCATTTGTTTTCATCAGACAATTCCCGAAAACATATCATGTCTGCCCATTTAGTTCTTGATCTATCAAGGTCTCAACTACTTTCGCTGAGCATAATACCCCGGGCATACCAGCTCCAGGGTGTGCCCCAGCTGCAGAAAAATATAGGTTAGGAATATGTGGGTCTCGGTTGTGATATCGAAACCAGGCAGATTGAGTAAAAATTGGAGCCAGAGAAAACCCAGCGCCATGCATCGAGCGATAGTCAGCTTTGAAATCTTCAGGGGTCATCCAGAAGTCTTCAGTGATTGTTGTCTCAAGGTCAGGCATTATTGTCTCAGATAAGGCCTTAACGATGCGGTCCCTTAACTCCGGAGCCTTTTCAGACCAATTCACCTGGCCACGTAGGTTTGGTACTGGGCAGAGAACATAATAGCTGTCACATCCCTCGGGTGCAAAGCTAGGGTCAGTTGCTGTAGGTCGGTGCACATATAGCGAAAAATCGTCAGACAGAATTTTTTTTTCAAAAATATCTGCAAGTAATTCTTTATAGCGCGGTCCCATCCATATTGTGTGATGCGCCACATCCGGATATTGACGTTTTGTACCAAAAAAGAGCACATACAACCCCATCGAATAATGAGTAAGCTTTTCAGAGGCCAAACGCTTACGCCTATTACCATCTGCCGGCAACATCTGGGCATAGACGGTGGGCGGATCACCGTTACAAATGACCCTGTCGGCGTAAAAAACTCGACCATCTTCGGCAACGGCACCGGTGGCTAAACCGTTCTCCAAAGTGATCTCTGCAATATCGACATTGAGCTCTACCTTAACTCCAGCACGTAGCAATAAAGCGTGTAGTGCTTCCACCAACTTGCCAGTTCCCCCCATGCAGAAATACACCCCCCATTTACGTTCAAGGTAATGGATTAATGCGTAGATTGACGTTGTACTAAACGGGTTCCCTCCAACCAACAAAGGATGGATCGAAAATGCCTGCCGAAGCTGTGGATGTTTTAGGTGTCGGTTTACAATTCCCGCAACGGAGTAGTAGCTTTTCAAACGAAACAAGCTGGGAATCTGCGTTACCATAGTTCTTATTTTGTGAAATGGGCGACTTGCAAGCTGCTCGAACCCTACCTCAAATATTGCCTTAGAGGTTGCCAGCAGACGTTCATACCCCTTCACATCTCTTGGTTCAAATTTTCTTATTTGTTTGTTGGTATCTTCAATAGACCTACAATAATCAAATTGGCGTCCACCATGAAAGTAAAAACGGTACCAAGGGTCAAGTGAACGAAATTCGACATGATCACTTCTTTTTTCACCAAACAGCTCAAATAACTCATCAAATAGGAATGGCGCCGTAATCACCGTGGGGCCGGCATCATGGCGGAAGCCTCCACGTTCAAATACCTGAGCTCTTCCACCAATAGCCGTCAAGCGATCAACGAGGGTTACTTCGAACCCTTTAGCACGCATGCGTAGAGCTGCTGCAATACCACCGAAGCCTGCTCCAATGACCAAAACGGTTCCTAAATCTGGGGCTCGGCCTTTAGGAAAGTTAGAAGAGGAGTTTAATTTCATAGTTTGAGCACCTTGCCCTAGGAGTTAACCGGTGAAGTTGCCTTTAAACAGACCTGTCGCAAGAGTATTTGAATAGGTAATACTGCTTCAGACAGTGCCATTGGCATTTCCTTGGCCAAGTGAGCAGTTTTACTCAAACACTTTTGCATTCTATGAGCACTCTGTGCCATCGCTTGCGAAGATAAAATCCTGCCTTTCCAGCTTACAAAATCTAAATTTGAGCCTGAACCATACCAATCATCAAACGCTATTAATTGCTCTGATAATAAGCTTTCTCTGTAGATTACAACTACCGCATTTGGCGCACGCCGGGAAAGATCAGAACCCTGATCGACGGCGCCGTCCAATGCCCGAAAGTTCATAATATCGTTAGCTATTTGATATGCAGCACCTAGGCTACGGAAGTAAGTTCCAATTGACGATGACGCATCCACACGTAAGGCCATAGCCGCTACACCCTCCAGAGGAGCAGTCAGAAGTGGAGCAGTTTTATCAGAGGCAATCTCTATATAGCGGTCCCACTCAAGTGCTTTATCCAAAGAAAATTCTGAAGCCTCACCAGCCGTGGTGGTAGCCATATGCTGCGCTAATATTTTAACTAAGAGTGGGGTTTGGGCTCTCTGGCCAGCCTCTGCTGCAAGTTCAAACGCCAGCGCTACGAGCCAGTCCCCAAGGGTTAACGCCACATTAGGTCCGTACTTGGACCAAATTGACGGCCTATCACGCCGAAGTAGATCATTATCGCAAATGTCATCATGGATCAAAGATGCATTATGGAGAATTTCGATTGCGGCAGCCCAATGTAGTGCTGCAGCATCGTTTACTTTTAAAATATTAGCTGCATGGAGAGCCATTTTAGCTCTCAACATTTTTCCAGGTTTTTCGAAATGGTATTGAGCTGCTAGGCTCAGTGTCGTTTCATTTTTAAGTAATCTGTCACAAATAAAGCCATGCAGTTTTTTGACCACATCATCTTTAAAATAAATTGAAGGGTTTTTGTTCTGGACTTCAGAAGCTGTATGTTCCCAGGTGTTTGACATAATCCAGTACAACCTCTTCACCAGTAACATAAAGTTTAGATAAAGTTGAGGTGGCCCTAAGGGCCACCTCATTGCCAAATTTAGGATTTAGCTTTGTCAGACTCTGTAACTGCAACGTTCCAGATGATCACACCAAACGCAATTTTGTTTATAACGTCTGCGAGGTTATAAACGATGTTTAGCATGGCAGACGACTCTTCTGGGCCGGCTCCTGTGAAGTAACCGAGGAAATAACCAAGAGGGTAAATAGCCCAGCCGATTGTAACAATCCAACGCATCGTTGAGAATGCAGATTGAACTGATGCTGGAGCTTTCTCTGCAGCAACCTTACCGGCTTCACCAAAGAAGATTTCATACAAGATGTATGCCCAGCCGACTATGCCGACGATAAAGCCAAGCCAAGCGCTGATGTAGCCAGCTTCGCCCATGTAGCCGGCAGCGAGCATAACCAAGGTACCGATCATAAGGCGCCAGAATACGCCGCCTGAAACAGCAGTAATCGCACGAAGGATGAGGTAGAACTCAACCATCAAAAGCGGCACTGTGATCAGCCAGTCAATGTAGCGGTAAACTAGAGGCGTTTCACCGGTTTCGATCCAGACATCACGCATGTAAAAGTAATGAACCGCTGCTACTAGTGTAACAAGGCCAGAAACTGTCAGCGAAGTTTTCCACTTACCTTCAACCCGCTGGGTTTCCATGAAGAAGAATGCTGTAGCCGCAACCAAAGCCATCGAAATTAGCCAAAATGAAATGCCGACAAAATCATCGGATTCTAGATTAGCACTTGCCGACGCCAGAGATGGCGCCGCAACTAATGCAGCTGAAGCCATCATTAGTTTAAATCGACCGTATATATTTCCCATTGTCTTTCCTCCTTATAGTTCGACCGGTTTTTCACGGCCGATTGAGCGTAATGCTCATAGTAAAATTTTACTTAGTATTCTTTAGTATGCATTGTTAACATTCTTATTTTAGGCCAACTTTATTAAATTTCAACTATATGTTGTAAAATAATTGGAATTACGTTCAGTTATAACTAAATACACCCAATTTTCTTGGATCAGAGCCAATGCGGCTATGGCTTAATATTTTATATTTCCCACCTCTAAAATGAAGATATTAAGCGTGCGTATAATTTATTGCAGATCCTTGCGTTAATAGCTGATCAAATTAATAAATTATAATAATTTCTGTTTCTCAATTCAGTTGCTAAATATTATCTCGTTTGCCAAAGCCGTACCACTTGTCCAAGCTGCCTCTACACCAGCGCCAATGCACCAGTCGCCAGCAAGATATAAATCTGAGTCCTCATGCTGCAAAAATGGCAGGCCCAGTGGTGCTGTGACGCGGGCATAAAGCCATCGGTGAGCTGAGGCATAGCTAACTTGATCCAAGCCAACTCCAAGACGGTCACACAACATCGGCAACATAAGGTCAACGAGTTCTGCCGG
>Ga0115001_10004065_pt1 | contig 10826 bp, 11 predicted proteins | sample ArcticOcean_MG_C_12_FD_89869 | JGI IMG/M metagenome (GOLD analysis project Ga0115001, IMG submission 89869) | Marine microbial communities from western Arctic Ocean - ArcticOcean_MG_CB8_130 | ecosystem: Environmental > Aquatic > Marine > Oceanic | place: Arctic Ocean: Canada Basin | collected... | reverse complement strand
TATTGGATAAAGAGTGTAAGCGGCCTATACTTATCATGCAATCATGAGAGGCAATGCCAATGGTCCGCGCACTGCCGCGCAACATCCAGTTGAAGCTAGAGCAGACCCTCTCGCAGTGGCCGCACTGGCACTGTACTCCTGAACTGACCCGCGCCCCGAATATCGTGCGCATCCTGACTCCCGGCATCAGCAATTTTAGCGTGCTGGTTGAATCGGGGCAGCACTTCGTCGTGCGTATCGACGGGCTAGACCCAGCATCTAATGGGCTCAACCGGCAAACAGAATGGCGCACGCTGCAAGCAGCCCACAGTGCCGGACTAGCGCCTCATCCACGCTACTCCAATCCTGAACTGGGCAGTCTCGTTTGCGACTATTTGGCACCGGAGGCGTTATACAACCTTGATATCACTGCCGTTGGCCAATTACTGCGTGCCATCCATCAACTGCCCAGCCGGCATCACCGCCTGAACCTGATGGAACGGATTCTGCAGTATGAAAAGCGACTGCAGCGCAACGGCCAAACACTGAATGCTGGCCTGCAAAAAAGTGGAGAAAAGGTGTCAGAGATTCTATCGGAGATTAACCGCACGCCACCTAGCGCCGTACTGTGTCATAACGACTTGCTGCAGGCCAACCGTATTCATAGCGCTGGCAGGCTGTGGGCTATCGATTGGGAATACTGCGCCATGGGAAGCCCTTGGTATGACCTCGCGGTGGTTGCCAACGGCGATCTACTGTCTGAGGTAGAGACAGAAGCTCTGATGACGGCCTATTTAGGACGAACCGCCGATGCTCAGGAGCGGAGCCTGCTGGACCAATACAGCTGCATCTATCGGTACTTGGAACTGCTCTGGTACCTGGCACTAGAAAAACCGGTGTTAAACGCGGCGGCTATCGAAGAAAAATCGGCGGCACTCATAAACCTACTCTCACAGCGTTCAACCTAGTCGCGAAAATTGCTGAACTGCACAGGTGCGCCATTGTCCTCTTCGCGCAATAGCGCCATCACCTGCTGTAAATCGTCGCGTTTCTTTCCGGTAACCCGCACCTGATCACCCTGAATCTGAGCCTGAACTTTCAGTTTTGCATCCTTAATCCGTTTAACGATGGCCTTACACTGGCTAGAGTCTAGTCCGTGACGCAGCACGACCGTTGCGCGCACGGTCTTTCCCGTCGTCAGCATGTCCGAGACATCCATAGCTGCAGGATCAATATCGCATTTGATCAGCGCAGCGCGCAACATATCTTCCATCTGGCTCACCTGAAACTCCGCTTCCGCGGTTAGTACCACGCTGCGCTCTTCGCGCTCAAAGGAGGCCTCAATGCCCTTAAAATCGAACCGATTACCGACAATTCTTGCGGCCTGATCCACTGCATTAGTCAACTGATGTATATCTACTTCCGAAACAACGTCAAACGATGGCATACTATTTCTCCAGATCTGATAAAACTAGACGCTACATAGTAATGCCCTGCCATCATTTTTCATAGAATATGACGATGCGCACCGCGAATAGCACTGGCAAACTGTTACGCCTGACAACGACGCACTTGTCCCCATCTGGGGGCAATGACACAGGCTCACAATGACCATGAGACCGAGAAGTGATATGGCTAAAGATTTCACGACGAAGAGTTTTATCGCACGCTGGGGCTTCGCCGCAGTGCTGGTTTTTGGTACCTACAACCCTAGTGGCTATTCTTATATTGGCTGGTTGATGACTGAGAATGTCACGTTTGGGCCTGTGCTGGCGATTGTCGGTCTGGTGTTATTAACCGCCTGGATTATCTATTTACGTACGACCTTTCTCTCTATGGGCTGGCTCGGGATCTCCCTCGGAGCGGCTTTGTTTGCTGCCATCATCTGGTTGCTTGTGGATATTGGTTGGCTAAATCTTGATTCAACCGGAATTATTGCATACTTAGCGCTACTGCTATTGTCAATCATATTGGCGACAGGAATGTCTTGGTCGCATATTCGCAGGCGCCTGACCGGTCAGGTCGACGTGGATGATGTCGAGGGTTGAATTGCCCTAATCAATAATGGCAGTGCGTTCTTTTATTCCTTTCACTGCTGCCCTCAGTTTTACATTGCGAGTCGCGCTCAAGACAAACGGTGAGATGAGGCCCTCGCTTCCCATCATCCATAGTCCCGACGTTGACGCGACAGCCATGCAAAATGTCGTCTCAGCAATGGGTCTGAGTCGATCGCCTCTGGTGAAGCGTAGGCTGTCGCCAACTGCTGCTCGTCATAGGCTCGATGGATCGCATCATGGCAATCGCGGCACGTATAAATTCCATTACCTAGCGCCTCGCGGGTGTAAGTGCGCTGATAACGACGTCGTCGATGCAGCTTCCGGGGAATGAGGTGATGAAATGTCAGCGGCTGTGGTCTCTGACAAAAAGGGCAAGGACCTACCACACTGCGCCGGGTCGCGAAGGTTATCTCGTATTTCGACATGGAGTTTATTACGTTTGAATCGAGCGCTTGGATTGAATCCAAATACAGCCAATAAGCGTACATCTCTAACCAGCTATACACGCATCCGCTGTCGATTAAACCCGGCTTCAACAAGTAAAGACGGAGTAAAGTCATGAGACTTACCATCATACAGTTTGCCGCATTAAGCGATGCCGCTGATGTCACTATCCACTCTCTCGAGCAAGCGCTTTATCAAGTCACGGTAGCTTTACCCAGCGGGCCTCATCTGCTGGTGGATAAAAAAGGCAAAGCTATTAGCAGCCGAAGCCTGCAGAAGATGAGGGAAATACTTCAGGTTTTACCCGTTGGTACAATCACCCTGCGGCACGAGTCCGCCTACGATGAAATGATCGGGCAGCCATCGCGAGGGTGTAGTAACGCGCTGGAGGTCAACTTGTCACATGAAATGTACCCCGAACCTATTATTCATTAATCGGGCACGGCATCAGCAAATGGCTCATAAACTTCACTCAATGCAACTCACTTTCAAACTCGGCAGCCTCGCCGCAATCTTTGCCGCTCTGGTGTTTATGGCTCAGGCATCCGCCGAACCGGATACGGATGACAACTACTATAGTTATGATCAACCTAATCGCGATGGCATCGGAAAAGGCTATATGGGCAGGGAAATCGCCCATGTGATGGGCCATCGCGGCGCAACCTGGCTAGAAAGGCCTGAGCGAGAACAGAAGGAGCGGACGGACCTGCTGCTCAGCCTGCTGGCGCTGCGCCCGGGGGACACGGTGGCCGATATTGGCGCTGGCACCGGCTACTTCTCGCTACCCATAGCCAGACTGGTAGGCCCAACAGGCCAGGTGCTGGCCGTTGACATACAGCCTGAGATGCTTGCAATCGTTGAGCAAAGAGCGAGCACGGAGCAAATAACCAATGTGAATCTGATACTTGCGAGTGAAACCAATCCGATGCTTCCTCTAAACACGGTTGACTTAGTGCTCATGGTCGATGCCTATCACGAGTTTTCATACCCGCGCGAGGTACTAGAACATGCTGTGGATGCGCTGTCTCAGGGTGGCAGAATCGTGCTGGTAGAATACCGTGAAGAGGACCTCGCCGTGCCAATCAAGCGGCTGCACAAGATGAGTGTCGCTCAGGCCAAGCGTGAAATGGCCGCTGTCGGTTTAGTGCTGGATCAACTGCATGAGAACCTTCCCTGGCAGCACGTTATGATCTTTCGTCGCCAAGTGGAGGCGCTGTGACGCCAACATGAGGGCGTCTTCGCGATCGACCCTGTGCAGGGACAGCCTATTTATCGCGCTGCAGGCGCTGTTACACAATGCGTTCAAGGCCTCAGCTCCGGTAACTATTTTCTTTGGCACAGCCTTACTCTGCGCAAACCACCCATAGTTCTTATCTTTGACAACACTAAAAAGCCGTGAAAATCCTTACCCTGCCAAGTACCATTAGCATTGATCCAGAACGCACTAGTCAGGACTGCCGTCATGCTAAAGTAATAAGGGCATAATCTCTGCGTCCAGAGCCGATAAAATAAGGAGTCACACCGCAATGCGCCGCAATCAGCTCTCAGCCCCACGCCGCATATTTTGACTGCACAGCAGCCGCACTGGCATCTACTGGGCGCAGGTGCGATGGGCTGCCTATACGCTGAGCAGCTTCATAGCAGCGGATGCGATATTACTCTGGTAATGCGCACCGGGACGCTGCAGACAGCGCTGCCAGTCATCATAGAACGCGATGGCACACGCAGTGAACAACAGTTGCGCATTGTCACCCCTGAGAACCATGAGCCCATCTCCCGCCTACTGATTGCAACAAAGGCATACGACGTGCGCGAGGCCGTGGCGAGTATTGCCCACCTTTTAAGCGATGACAGCGTAATAGTGCTGCTGGTAAATGGGATGGGCCTCGCTGAACAGTTAGCCACGGACTGGCCACACCTAAATATTTTTTGTGGCACCACGACCGAAGGTGCATACCGTTTAGCACCGCAACACATACAGCATACCGGACGAGGAGAGACGCGCATCGGCAAACAGGGTCTAACCCAACCGCCTGCTTGGTTTGCACACTGGGCTCAAGCGATTGACGCCTGCTTGTGGGATAGCGATATCGACACTGCACTTTGGTCAAAACTGGCCATCAATTGCATCATCAACCCGCTGACTGCCGCGCACAGGTGTACCAACGGTGCACTAAGCCAGCGCCAGGAACTGGCCGCACAGGTGACGACGCTGTGTAACGAGGTCTCGCAGATCACCAGAGCAGCTGGCTTTGCGGATATTGCAACAGCATTACCACAGTTAGTCACAGGGGTTATCGCGGGAACGGCCAACAACCGTTCGTCTATGCTTCAGGATGTCGAGAACGGTCGGCGCACCGAAATTGATTATATCACCGGCTTCATGTTGCACGTGGCGAACCAACACGGCATTGATGCCCCTCATAACCGAGGGTTAATGCAACGCATAAAAGACAGTGCCTCCTGAAGTCCTCAAACACGATCTCACTACCAACCGCACCTCCTCGAGATTGAAGATACTCGCCATTAGAGTTTCTGTCAGTCGTCAGCGTCGTATCGATCAGCGGTACAGCGCCAACGTCGTACTGCGCACTATATCCCGCCACTGCTGCATCGACATATCTGAGAACAAAATACCCTGCTGGTTAAAACGCAAACCCGATTGCTCACGATGAATTGCAAACACACACAGATTCGCCGCACAGTGCAGACTAATTTGAATACCCAGCTCGGGCGCCTCGTTCCAATTCGTGGCTTCCCCAGCAGAATAGTAGGTGGTTCTGGGAGCGGCCCCAACCGGACCGATGACCCGCAACCTACCCAGCTGTTCCGCCAGCGCTTTCTTCACCTCCTGCACCAGCCAAGCAGGGGAGATGCCGGGTAGTAATTCCATTTCTGCACTCACAGAGGTTATCGGCAACGCGAACCCAATAGGTGTCACCCTGCTTTGCCCTGTCAGAACTGACGCTACCGTGATCATAATCGCAATGGCAAGTGCAGCAGCTGTCCGAACGGGCCACCTGAGCGCTGTTATCCGATGCCAGAACCCGGCTACTCTTGGGCCGGAGTGCACCGGTAAAAATTGTCCCTGGCGTGCCAAGCCCTTAGGTATCAATGGCGGAATATGGGCAGGAGATTCGCGCCGAAAATAGGGCCGAGCTTCAAGTAATAGACTATTGCCAGATGATATCGGAAGCCTCCGCAACAGAGACCGCAATACCTGTCGCACGCTGTACACGTGATTGGCTCTCTTAGCAGGGTCTTTTTGCAGAAGCCCATCGATCAGTTGTACTAGCTGATCCGGTAACTCCACATCACTACCAACAATGTCCTTCAAGGGACGCGCGGAGTGCGTTAACAGCAAACTCGGATCAGGCTGCCCATCACGAAAAAAAGGCTGTTCACCGCTCAGCATGCGGTACAATAGACAGCCCAGAGCGAACAGGTCCGCACGTTCATCTAACGGATAGCCAAGATACTGTTCCGGAGACAGGGCATGGAAGCTACCCGCCGCCCATTGCCGGGATGGCTCCTGTCCTGTAATCCTAGCAATCCCGAAATCAGTGAGCTTGGCTCGCCCGAACGCGGTAATCAATACGTTTGCGGCTTTCACATCACCATGCACGATGTGTTGTTGCCGGGCGAGCGCAAGCGCCCCGGCAATGTCAGCGCCTACTGTCAGCACACTTGCTAGCGAGGGACGTACCGCGGCCAGCAGCTCTTCCAGGCTAGATCCCGGTACATATTCCATGATCAGAGCGAGGTGTGTACTCGACTCTATAACATCGTAGATCTGCACTACTTTGTGACTGTGCATACTAGCCACTAATTGCGCTTCACGCCGCAGCTGCTTGCGGGACCCGTGCTTGGCAGCAAGTGTGTAGATTTTAATGGCCACTCTACGCTGCAGTCGCTTGTCGTAACCGAGGAATACACTCCCCTGGCCGCCCTGATTAATCAGCCGCACAATACGATAGGGCCCTACTTTGCTATCACGGTTCATGCCCTCAATGACAAAAAAGACGTAAATTGCGCAAATGACAGCGTAAACTATTCACCGAGACCTGCAACTGTCTAGCAACCGCCATGCTATCGCCGCCGTGCTCACTCAGTACACGCTGCAGTTCATCCAGTGAAAATTCTGTAGCCAAGCGATAGCGTGGTGACATTTTAATACGCCGGTACACTGCGCCCCGCGAAACACCTAGCTGCAAAGCGACGCGAAGCGCTTCACTGCCGTTAGAGACCATTGCCTGATCAAACGTATCATCGTCGATATCCTGAATTTTACGGCGTGGCGGAAGCCTCTTTACTGAATGCGCTTTAGTGTTTTTCCTGAGCAGCGTTAACTGCAGATTTTCGTTCAAGATCGGCGTCTTCTCACTTGCGAGAACAATCTGTTGGGCGAAGTTGACCAGCTCACGAACGTTTCCCGGCCAGCGATAACTCACAAAACGAAAAAACAGTATTGCCCACGCGGCAATGTCCCGCGCGAGGCTCTGCGCATGAGGTAATAATTCGGCTCGCGCTGTCTCCGCTGCGCTACGCTGAAGAAAATGTAATAACAACTCACCAATATCTTCTGGGTGTTCATGCAACGGTGGCAGCACTATTTCGCACGCTCCAAGACGGTGGCGCAATGCCGCTTTAAAATCGCAACCCTCACCCTCAAGCGCTGCATCCGTGGCGGATATCACGCGCACATCCACGTGTTTTATCGCGCCACCAACTGCCTGAATTTCGCGCTGCTGCAGTGCACGCAACAACAACGGTTGCACGTCCAAAGAGGCATCTCCAATCTCATCCAAAAACAGGCTGCCACCCTGTGCCTGCTCAAAATAACCTGGGGTTGCCCTATCTGCGCCTGTAAAGGCGCCACGAGTGCTGCCAAACAAAGCAGACGCGGCCAGCCCATTAGGGATTGCGGCCATATTGACACGGATCATGGCGCCGCCTGCCCGACCACTAGCCTGGTGAATAGCGGTGGCAACCAATTCCTTGCCGGTGCCTGTTTCACCCCGAATGAGTACGTCTAGGTCGCTTTTAGCGGCTCGAGCGACCTGCGCCCGAATGTCCTCCATACAAGCACTGTTACCACGCAAAGGATCACCATGACCGCTTGTTTGATCCTTTTTATCACTGCGCTTGGACAATCGCAGCATAAGAACAATACTGTGACCTAGCATCAGAGGGACGCCCTCGAGCAACGCATCCCACCGCAGTTCGACGCTGCTGTGCAACTCGGTGAGGCCGACGCGACACCGACTGGCCGAATCAAATCGAACAATCGTAAGACGCTTACCCTGATAGCTAAATTGCAATGCTCGGCGACTCACATGCGCGTCATCAAGTGCTGCGGGTGCGTGGCCGCCTGTTCCCATGAACTCGGGGCTGCGACGCCCCAGCACCCAAGGGACATCACCCGTTTGCAATGGCACCACAGCCTTGTGCCCAATGCGATCAGTGTCAGCATGAAAAATAATCGTCAGTACGAGATCCAATCCCGCGGGCGCACCTCCCAGCACGGCAATGATTGAAGGAAGGGTTAAATCCGTGTCAGCACGCCTCATCATGGATTTGGGTATCCGCCGACTGGTTGCAAAACAGAGAGTCGTTAGTGTTAAAGCTTAGCAGCTTAGCGACAGAGTGCCTTAACAGCGCTAAAAAAAATCCTGGCGGCCAATTCGCTCAAAACGAGAGAGACCGGAAAAATCACCCCGACAAGACAACCAGAGCCATAAGTCGCATCCAGCATACGGCACTGCGCAAGAGCCACCACTAGAGGGCATCGTCTGCCACATCCTTTTTTAATGCCCGTCCTCATTAGCGTCCGGCATAAATCCTAGAGTGTGACCAACCTGGACGTAGTTAATCAGCTCGTCTATGAGGGATAGCGCATCACCGGGCGAGGCAATTAGTTCCACTGGATTTTCCAAATTCAGTAAATCCTTCGCGTTTTTATAGCAACTGAGTATTGATGCAGATAACAACTGCTTGCTCGCATCCCCGCACTGCAAACTATTCCTAAAACAGACATCAACCGGCACGCAAGATACTCCGTCAAGGTGATAACCAAACTTGCCATCCATTACCGTGACAATAGGAGCACGCTTGTAAACCGTGGTATTAGTTGAAGAGAGATCATTACCCAGCATAGCTGTTGCAGGAGACAAACCAAGCAGGCCCAAAATGGTTGGCGCAATATCGAGGTGACTACTTGCGCGAGTTATCACTACTGGTGTGAGGCCTTGGCCGTAAATCATCAGGGGCACTCGATAAAATTGCTCGTATTTACGCACAGCATTTATATTTTCATCCTCGTCAAACACCCAGATTCCGTGATCTCCAGTCACTATCAACAAAGTATTTTGGGCCGCTTCCGATACAGAAAATTCTGCAAAAAACTTGGCCAATGCTTGATCAGTATAATAAATTCCACGTCGATATCGATCTAGATACGTTTCAGTGGTTTGCAGATGGTCGGGGAACTCGATATTCCAATCCCACTCAAATGGCAAATGGTTGCTTAACGTCAGTATCTCTAAAAAAAATGGCCGCGGGTAAGTCGCCAACTGCTTTAACGCCTCATCAAACACCCTAGCATCAGACACGCCCCACCCGAGAAAATTTTCTTGATTCAGGCCAGTCAGCTGTGATTTTGCAAGGTCATAATCAAACTCGCTCCCATAAAAATGCTCTATATCGATGAGTTCAGAGAATCCAAGCACCTCTCGATGGTACTGCTCCCGCGAGTAAAACTCCGAAGAGTAACCATGCATCCAATTAGCAGCGCCACCCAAATCGACAAATATAGAAGGCAAACAGCTCATTCTCCCAATATTGTCGCCAGATTTACTGAGCGGTATCGCCCAAAAACTATCCAACAAACTACAGTTTATCGCGGTCTCACTTTTTATCGTAAGCGGAGCCGTAGAGTAGTTTTTCTCGAAATTTATCGAGTGTTTACCAAGCCAATCTAGAAACGGTGTTGCAGACTGATATGGCTTACCGTATTTTCCCATTTCAGAGCTACGCACGCTCTCAAGCACAACCAGTATCACATTCGAAAATTTTGGCTTCATTTGCGTCTCTAAGTTCTTAGGGGCTCGGTATAGTGGAAACCTTGCATTCCCTGACAGAGGGTAGTAATTCTGTATAGCGGCAAGCATCGCCGCAGGCAATTGCGCTTGAGGGTCGGCCGCCAAGAGCGAGGCCAGACTTCGATTACCCTGATCGCGCATTTTATAGGGCCGCGAGGCAACTAACGGGATGAACTCCAAATCTCGCAAAATCTGGCCCATCGGTGACTCCTGCGCCTCATTCAAAAACCTTTCGTGTCTTGCATCCAAATAAAGCTGTGACATCAAGAAAAGCATCAGAGCTGAAAACCCTAAAAAAATATAACCAGCTCGATTTTTAACATAGGTCAATTTGAAATAAAACCAGATTGCAATGGCAGCTAACACTGTTAATAAACCGACAAATAAAATATCAAAAAATGAATAATTCGCCTTCAGCGCTCGTATCGCCTCAGGCCAAAGCTGCGTCAAACCAATGGGTAGATATCGGCCAAAAACTTGCCAGTGGATATATGAAGCCGCTGTAAGAGAGAAAAAAACAATGGTCGAAATAACGCGAACCGTCAGACAGACAGGCTTAGAAAATATTCCGCTCAATAATAGAATTGCGAGATAGAAAAGACCCACTGAAAACGCATCAAGCATGCCAATCAAATCGGGCGAGGCGAATAGCTGGGTCCACAAAAAACCTGCAAAAAGAAAGAGAAGCGCTAGCATTGTCTTAATCCAGTTAAGCATTCAGGATGCGCACAGCACCGTGCCATGCGGTCCCATGGAGGATAATATGTTCCTAAAAACGACTGTTTACGAAACTGATTAATCAGCGAAAAACCATATTTTTATCCGCGAATTATTTGCGTAATTGTGCGTAACCACTGCATGCAAATGAGCGCCAAAAGAACTCATTTGCGCCCTGATGGGCACAACTGCTGCCTATAACGATGCCAGTCAAAGGCAGGCCCCGGGTCGGTTTTGCGCACCGGTGCGATATCGCAATGCCCAACGATTTTATCCTTGTGCATGGCCGGGTACTCAGCCAGCAGCGCCTTCGTCACCGCCGTCAGGGCCGTATATTGTGCATCGGTATAAGGGTCATCATCCGTGCCCTCAAGCTCAATGCCGATACTGAAATCGTTGCAATCGCGGCGCCCTTCGTAAGTGGACTGACCCGCATGCCAGGCACGCTCACCGAAATCAACAAATTGCACAAGATCACCGCTGCGTTGTATCAACAGATGTGCTGACACCTTCATGCCCCGGAGCTCTT
>Ga0115001_10004064_pt1 | contig 10827 bp, 13 predicted proteins | sample ArcticOcean_MG_C_12_FD_89869 | JGI IMG/M metagenome (GOLD analysis project Ga0115001, IMG submission 89869) | Marine microbial communities from western Arctic Ocean - ArcticOcean_MG_CB8_130 | ecosystem: Environmental > Aquatic > Marine > Oceanic | place: Arctic Ocean: Canada Basin | collected... | reverse complement strand
TTTAGAAATCTTCACAAAACTCATTTAATTCTTCAACTTTAAAACCTTCTTTATTAAGTCTTATACAAACATGCTCTATAACTTGATGATATATATCCTCAAGTTCATCAACTAAACTATCATCTGGCATGTGGTCTTCTGAAGCGCTATTGTCAAGCCAAACTCCCTCCGGTTCTTCATCTACTGCTTTTTTACATCTTTCAAATTGCTCATCAGTCAAAATGTTCTTATAAATTCCATCTTCAAACATTATGTGGTGTATTAATCCATACAAGGAACAATCATATGACCCCTGAACTCGATCTAAATAAAAATTATCATAGGAATAGCCAGGTCTTACCTGGAAAGAGTCATTTCCTTTAAAACTATCTAAATTTTCATCAATTATCTTATCTAATATAGAATTTAAATAATCAATTTCATTCATTTCTGAGTTAAACATTTTATTAAACAACCCACCCAACATAATCGAAAAAATTGTTAGCAATATTTTCTATATCTTGTGTATATTCTTTTTCGTCATCTTCTGTAACTTCTAATGGAAGGCTTGCAAAATCTGAGGAGTGAACAGTATGAACCTTTCCTTTCTTATCTAGAAATCTAAAAGTTATACCGTGGTCCCATGTCCCCCCATCTCCTTGTAAATAGTATTCACAATATTCACCCTTTTGATCAATATTTGTCAAAAGTTTTCTACCGTCATACATCTGATATTCAATATTTAATGGTAATTTTTCATCCAAATAATCAAATTCATAGTATGGATCTTTTAAGATATGCTCATGAATAAGTTGAAAAGGTTCTTCTTTAGTAGGATAGGGAATTAAAGGATTTTTATCTTCTTTATAATTTTCATTAAATTGCTCCCCATCTTTATCTGAAATATCAAGGTCTAACATTAAATAAATTTCATGATCTTCATCTTCTCTATGCCATAAAATATCTTTTAAAATTTTAAAAAAGTCCTCTTTATTTTTTATTGAATTAGTTTTGTAATCTGACCACTCTACTTCAAAATTACAATCTGGATTTATTGTGCCGCCTTCAATCATCTTATCTCCTTATTCATCTGCTATAAAATCTATAGTATGATCTTTTGAGTTCATTTACTATGCCTACTTAAACGTCTCTATCTAACATAATATTATTTCGACTACCCTTAACTCTCTTAACTAGAAACAACCCCATAGATATAAGAGTTAAAGGAATAATAAATTTTAGGATCAAATTTGAAGTATAAAAAATACTTTCATTAAGTGATGATGATATTCCGCAAACAACAACTGTAATTCCATTGACAATATAAAACCATATAAATATTAAATCAACGATGGTAAGTTTTTTTGGCTCTGGCTTTTCAACTGAAAAATATAAGGCAATCGCAGATAAAAAAGTTGTGGTAAGAATCCCAATACTAGAGCCAGAATTACCATATTCAGAAAAGGTTGTGTAGTAAACCAAGAATATAAGAAATGACATTGGAATACCTATTTTGAATAAAGCGGCATTGTTCTTTCTTTTTAGAATCCAACCTACTCGATTTTCACTAGTAATGCTTACAGATTTTTTAAGGTTAGCGTCCTGGAATAAACGATTTTTTTGATACTTCACCCCAGAAAAATCACTTTGAATTTCCCATCCACCAATGTCAAACTCATGATCGAGTAAATCTAATGGGATTGGTTGCAATATTTGTTCATTATCATTTCTAATTGTCATGGCAATATATATATTTTGCCAATCAAATGGATAATTTTCCGCCTTAGGAACAAAATCAAAATTTGCTACTACGTAATATCTTTGAGTAGTGTAATTATTTTTATCATCACGCTGCCAAACTTTTTTGTAAGTGAATTTATCGTTTAGAGAGCTGAGATTATTAAATATTATTTCATCGATAGGATTTTCAAAATGGGAAACAATATCAATATAGAATTCTGCAGTCCAGAACTTTGAACTAATATCAATATTAGCAACACTTAAAATATCAATATAAGCGAACATAACTTTGCAAGCATTAACACTACCATCAACTAACTTAAATTGAGTGTGGTAGAAAATTTTAGGTGTTTTGTTGTCATCAGTTTGCAAAGAATTTGGAAATATATATGCAAAGTTATCCCTTATATTATTAACACCATCGGCATCAAAACCAAGGTGTCCTCTTTTTCCAACAAACACATCGTTCTTTCCATCAAAAGATAAAATCGCTGACCTTAATTTCTCCGTGTCCATTATATTAATATCATTAATATCACATTTATCTAAAGCCTGAGATATTAGGATTGGAATCTCCAATCGCCACACACTATCAAGTAATAAATTTTTCTTCTTTGTCTCTATCTCCTCATCAAAAACCCTGTTAATAAGGTCATCAAGCGATAAAGAGGTATAAAAAGGTTGGGTTGAAAGTTGAATTAAGTCAAATGAAAGAGATTGAAATCTACCTTCTAGAGTACCAAAAACATTAATAACTCTATTTGTGAGCTTTTTTTCTTCAAAATAGGCGAATACTTCTCGGAAATACTTTAGACCTATGTCAAGAATAATTAAATCACCATTATTTGTTTTACTTAAAATATCATTAACTTGTTTTTTTATATCTTCTGGGTCAGAAATCTCTTTAAAAGAGTAATCTTTGAAGTTTGGCCTTTTTTTATGATCTTCTAGAATTTTTTTATGTGTTCTTACTTCTCCATGAAGAAAGAAAATATTATGGTTTTTAATTTCATCAATTTCATTTTTAATAAAAGCGAACTGTCCTTCACGGTCTAAGTGGCCGATATAAAATAAATGACGATCATTAGGAGTAGTAGATAAAGTATGGAAATAAAAAAAGTCTTTGTCTTTAATACGCTCTAAAATTGTTTTGTTATGATTAACAACAACATGGCTATTAGTAACAAAAAAACCATCATAGGATTCAATTTTTTTAAATAGTGATTCTAACCCCTCCTCACCTTTTTTTAGATGTAAAAAATCAATATCTAATTGATATTTATCTCCACTCTTTTCATTAATTTCATCCTCAATAACTTTACTTGCTCTTTTCAGAAAATTTGCAACAAAATCGTTATTTTCCTGTGTTTGAGCCAGATCTGAATAGTATGTAAGAACTTTGTATTTCATTATGATAAGTTTAATATAAATTTTATAGCTACTAGCTTCTAATTAATTTACAGCGAAAATGAATCAAATTATGTCTTTATATTCTAGTGCTATAATAAAAATATTTATAAAAACTATAAAGGGTTATTAATTGGAAAAAATAAAAGTAATATTTCAAGTACAAGGTTGTGACAGCGATGATGGAGATGATGCAGAATATTCTTTAGATGCTATTCATGAAGAAATAATTGATAAAGACAAAATTGAGAATACAAGACAATTGATTCTTCAACAATCAATTGATAGTCCTCCCAAACATAATATCCACGACAATTACATTGTTAATGATGTTTTGTGGTTGGATCTAAAAGATAATGAACTGTATCGTGATGAAGACTCATTTCATTATGATTTTTGGGAATATATAGTGGATGACAAATATGAGGGCTAGACTAATTGATGGAGCAGTAACAATTGTTGTAAAAAAATGTATGGTTAATGATGTTAGAAAAATTTGTAAGGAAGTTTGAATAACGCTACCTATAAATTGAATTTATCAAAGTCTCTTTACATAAAAGGACTTCAGTGTGAAAAAGCACTTTGGCTTAAAAAGTATAATCCTAAAGTTTTAACCCCTCCTGGAGATAAGCTAAAAGCTGTATTTGAAACGGGAAATGAAGTTGGCGCCTTAGCATGTAAACTTTTTCCAGAAGGCAAGGAAGTCCCTTATAAAAGTAAAAAAATTCAGCTAACTCAGGATTATCTGAACAAGGGAATCAAGAGTATTTTTGAAGCTGCTTTTGAGTTTGATGAAATTTTAGTTTTAGTTGATATACTCCATCAAAAAAAAGATGGTAGTTTTGATATCTATGAAGTCAAAAGTTCGACTTGGAATCAAAAAAAGTCAAAAGATGAAATCTATAATTATATTCATGACGTTTCCATTCAGTACTATGTTTTAACTCAACTAGGATATAACATTAGTAATACTTTCATCACGCTTCTTAATACTGACTACGTTAGAGGCCCAAAAATAGATATTAAAGAGCTTTTTTCAAATATTAGAGTAACTGATGAGGTTTTAAAGTTAAATGGCCATATTCCATCAAATATAGATAGACTAAGAAAGACACTGAAAGATAATATAAAAGAGCCAAATATTGATATTGGATGGCACTGCAAAAATCCTTATGAATGTGATGCATATGAGTATTGCTGGAAAACGCAAAGGAATATACCTGATTACTCAGTTTTTGATATTTTCCAATTCAATAAAAATTCCAAGTCTATAGAGCTTTATCGAGATGGAATAACAGCGATTGAAGATATTCCAGAAGACTTTAAGTTAACCGATGTCCAGCAACTTCTTGTTGATACTTGGAAGTATAAAAAAAATATCATTAACAAAGATTCAATCAAAGAATTTGTCAACTCTATAAGATACCCAATCTATCACTTTGATTTTGAAACTTTAAATCCAGCGATTCCAAGGTTTGAAGGCATGTCTTCTTATGAGAAATACCCATTTCAATTCTCACTTCATATTGAATATGAAGATGGAACATTAAAACACAAGGAGTTTCTAGCGCAACCTGGTTATGATCCAAGAGAAGATATAGTCAAGAGTATGATTAAAAATATACCTCTTGGCTCATGCATCATGGCTTATAACAGCAGTTTTGAAATGGGAGTTATTAAAAAACTTGCCAGCTTATTTCCAGCTTATGAAGACCACTTAATGAACCTTCATGATAACTTTGTAGATCTTCACAATCCATTTAAAAATAGAGATTACTTAGTCCCAAAAATGCATGGAAAGTCAGGATTAAAAACTGTACTACCAATTGTGGCTCCTAAAATGGAAGCAGCTTATGGTGAACTTGATATGGTTAAACATGGTGGAGATGCTATGAATATTTATAAAAAATTAGAGAATTCAAAAGATCAAGATGAAATTAAAAGGTACAGGTCATCGTTATTAGCCTACTGTAAGCTAGATACCCTTGCCATGGTAGAGGTTCTGAGACAACTTAAAAAAGTTATCTAATGAACCACTTAATGTAGAATTAAAATATTAATTAATCATTTTAAGGAGTCAGAAATGCAAAACTACAAAATTCATGGGCTATCTGAAATTATGCTATTTCATTGTGATATGGATAAAAAAGAATTATTTCAAACTGATCGAAGAGACTATAGTGACTTCATTGATGAGAAGCTTTTAAATGAATCATCTCAAGTATTTGTTCTTGGAGAATCTGCAGAGTTAGTAATTGATTTTAAGATTGGTGAAGGTAAAGAAATTAATTGTAAGATTGAATATTCAGAAGAAAACCAATTGCCTGCCATTGAGGAAAATAAAATCAGGCTTGTTTGCTGGGAAATGCTTGAAGAAACCAATGCTTCGATTGATATTCCAGAGGGCATCAGTGAATTAAATCTAAAGATAAAAGGTAACACATATGGATGTATGGACGAATGGGGTAATAAAGCTTTTGAAAATTATTCTTTTATTGCTGAAAATGAAGATCAAGAGCTTTATTTTGAAAGTGAGTCTTTTGGAAATATTGAAGAGAAAGTATTTTATTTTATAGATTCCAATGGAAATTGTGAGGAAATGCGAGGAAAGGTTTCTGCTAAAGAATATTATGAAATTTTAAGAAGGTTGGGCGCAATTTTCTAAACTATTAATCTCTATTATAGTTACTCGGAATTCTTGATATCTTCTTCTATGTCATAGTCCCCTACTAAACGAAAAAAAGTTTTATCATCTTTCATGGCTCCTCCGTCAAATAGACTCTTAAGGTCTTCATAATGGACACTTTTTTCTTTTTCATATTGTCCTAATAAGTTGACCCCCTCATTATAAGTAGCATGAATATCTACTTCTGGATACACAGCAAGATAACTGTTATAAGCATCAATTGGAGGAGACCAGGCTGACTGAAACCATCCTTTGATCTCTGCTTGGTTTCCATTAATACTGAGCTCAAGGCCCTCATCTGAGACATCCCATTTAGTACCCCAAGCCTCAACAGCAATATCATAATCCCATTCACCAATTGGAACCATAGCCTCTAAAAGTCCAAATTCACCCTTTTGTGAAGTTTGTGCTGATTTCCATAGCTCTGTAATGATGTCCTTAGGACCAGAAATAGTTATTGAATTATCACACCAATTTGCCATATTATCTTAAGAGTAAAAGATATAACTGTTTATTATAGCTCAAAGAATTCATTACTCTATCTCATAAAAAAAATATCTATAGTGTTGTCATCCATTTGAGATAGTTGCGAGCTTGAAAGTGTATCTAATGACAAGACAACTACTCTACTGAATTTTTTTTGACTTCCGTCACTCATCATTAGATCCCACTGTGGTTGTTCATTGTTATCTTTTGTTATAGATATATCTTCTTCATAGAAACTTATTACGTCCCATTTATTTTTATCACAGAATTCAAACAACTCCATTAACTGGTTATCATTAGTCTTAAAAGATGGTAATTCGCGGAAATAAATTGCAACCTCTAATACAGCTAAATACATATACTTAAAATCATTCCAATATTGTAAAGCACCGATTCGACTAATACTTTTTGCTAACTCTTCAGGACTTATAAAAGGTGGCTTAGTATTAATTTTTTCTAATATTATTTCAACTAATTTTTGAAAGGAATTGAACTCAAATTCATGCTCATTAATCAATTCTGAACATTCTTCAACATAATCTTGAGGCTGGATAGAGATCTCTGAACGATGAAGCTTTGGCTTGAGGTCGGAATGAACTAATAACCAATTAACAAAACAACCAAATCCAAGAAGGTCTGATTTAATTGTAATAGTATTGCTCTTCATATCATCATGATGTATGTATGGCATAGTGCTCATCCATTGCTTAGCATGATTTTTAATCTGTAATAAGGATGGCTCAAAGTCTATCAACCATAGCCTATCATCAGAATATATTATATTTTTACGATTAACATCCCCATGAACGAAGCCTTCAGCATGCATCTGATCAAGCGATTGGGCTAATTGATTGATAAGAGTGAGTTTTTTTTCGAATGGCTCAATTTTGTCTAGCCGATTGTCCATTGACAGTTTATCTTGCTTCATAATTAGCAAGCCTTCTTCAAATGTATAAGTTATCTCAGGTATAAATTCCATAGAAGAGGAAAGTTTAACTATTTGGTTTAGTCTTAACTCAAGATCCTTTGCACTATCAAGGAGGTTTTCTTTTTTATATAACTTATAAAAAATATTAGTCTTCTGGTCAAACCAATGAATACGGCCTTTAGTCAAAAGCTTTGCTTCTTGTCTTTTATTTAAAGTCAAACGTTAATATATTTTATTTTTTAAGCATTTCAACTGCATTATTGTATGTCTTTATAACTTCTTCGTAGAATGGCTTTTCATCGTTAGGTTTAAAACTACCATCCTCTTTAGCAAATGCAATAATATAATTTTCCTTAGGAACCCAATCAGCATAAAAACCAGTATCGTACTCTCCCCAATCATAACTCTGTGATATCAGATTATTTTGAAAAGTTGGAAATTTTGCATTAAATTGACCAAAACTAGGCATATCTATAAATATTTTATTTACTGGGTTTGGGCCAATAAATATTTCTTTTTTGATTAGAATATACAAAGAAACATCATCATAGTCTTCAAAATCAATATCACTTAGACTTTCATTTAATTCATAAAAATCTGGTCCAGATTCATTAACTAAAACTTTTTCTCCAATTGAGCCGTCTAATTTACTACCAAGCTCTTCTACAAATTCCATCATATGATTAACTGCAAAAACTTTAGCCTTCTGAGTAAAATTATCATTATCATCTTTACCACAATTGTCCCAGTCGTCAAGTGAAATCACAATATTCCCAAGACTTACTTTAACAATAAAACCTTTAACTTTTTCCATTTTCTATCTCCTTAGTTTTTTATTCTTTCAGTATTTCCATAACTTGAGCATATATGTGAGGGATAAAAGTTAACTATAGAGCCATCAATTTTTTGGACTATATTTCAGTCTGGTAATTCTGTCTCTTCTGATTCAGCAAAATAACCATACAATTCTTCAATTAACTTATCTTTATCTTCTGGTGAGCATCTGACCACTCATCTTTTAAAGTTTTTTTTTGATTATCTTTTTTGACATCCACTTATTTTAGTTTATCAAGAATTTCTTGAGGTGTATTGGGATTTTGAGCAAGTGCTTCACGCACATCCTTTTCTACATCATCAGCCAACCAATTTATGTTTACGCCATCATTTTCAGGCGACCACTCCTCAGCCCATTCTACTTTATCTTCAACATCTGCATCTTCATACCAATCTTCTGCCATCTTAACCTCCATTTTTAATTTTAAAATTTTTAAAAAATTATTTTTTCAACATTTCTACAGCAATACTATAAGTTTTTATATCTTCTTCCCACCCACTTAATGATTTAAAACTGCCATTTTCATCTATATTACCACAAATGTATCCTTCGTCTGGGAGCACAGCTGATGGCTCATAATAGCCAGTATCATATTCTCCACAGTCATAAGCTTGTGAAATAAGCTCATCATTATTTGGAAATTTTGTTGCGATAGCATAGTCTTTCATTGAAGATAAGAACAGCATATTTAAATCATCTCCTGAAGTTTTATTTGTTATTGGAATATAAACTTTGAGATCCTCATAGAATTCAAAATCAATTGAATTTAAACCCTGATTCAATTCATTAAAATCTTTACCATTATCACTAACTAGAATCTTATCTCCAATTGAATTTCCAGACTCCTCTTTTAAAGTTGAAATGAAATGATTTAACTTTAGAACAAAAAATTCTTTTCTGCTTTCTTCTGTCTCCTCTTTCTTTTCAAGTTCAAGCCAGTCATACATTTCACTATCAAGAGAAAGAAAACGTACCTCGGTAACCACTCTATTTTCGCTCTTTATTTGTATTTCATTATTTAGTGGGAGATATGCCTCATAAAGTGCGTAAACATTATCAACCAGCTCATTCATATCCTCAGACTCAAAACGTATTCCACGTATATCTCCCATAGATATAGTTTTATTATGAATCATAAATTGCCATGAAACATCACCATTGTGCTCTCCAACATCAATTGGGTCAGCATCTAAATTGTGATCACCTTGAAAAAATTGGGAAAAATAGTAATCATCATTAAATCTCTGGCCTTTAACGGTTAATGGCTCATTATTTATAAGTGTGGCCTTATAAACCTCTTCATCATAGAAATAATAAGATACGAATAAAATCTTTCCTGAGGATGGTCTTGGAATAAGACTCTCATCTTTTTTTAAATTTATTGATAATTCATTAGCATCATTATCTTGAGCACTAACAGGGGGAAATAAGAGGCCAGATTCAGAATTACCTGAATCCCACTCAGGTATGTATTCAGATAAAACCTCATGAAGTTCTTTCTTGGTTTTAATACTATCTAACGAAAATTCTACATAGGTTAAATTTAATTGAGGTCCACAAATAGTAATCTCTTTAGAAGACACTCTTACTCCTTTTATTCTGTTAATTCTATTATCATAGCATTAACAATAACTTGAATTTGTGAATTTACTATATTATGTTATTGATTTCAATGGAAATTATGAGTACCAAATTATGGCAAAGTTGTTACATATTAACTTCAAAGGTGAGGAAGCCCGATTCAGTCATAAAAAGATTGACCGCTCAAAACTCTATGGCTCAAGAAAACGTGTCCCATTAGACCCATTAGGAGAAAACTGCCTTAGATGTTCATTGAGTGATGATGGGTTAACACTTATTATGTCAGGTATGACCTCACAAGGTTATTTTGATAATGATATGAACTGGATTCCAAATAAAGAGTTAATAGGAATGGATTCAAGAGGCAAAGTGCTTGATAAGATTCCTGCTACTCTAGGTATAGCTCAAGATGCTTTGCTATCTGATCTAGAACAACTCCTAGACTTAGCGGTTGATTCAATTTATCAGTTAGATCCAGAAGAGGTACATCCATCGATAAAAGCCGCTCTAGAGTCTGGTAAGGTTCTAAATTTTCCTTTCAACTATCGTGAAGATTATCATGCTGAATCTGCTTACCTTGTCTTGAATGACGAAGGATATTTTGCTTTAATTGGCAACCCTACAAAACCTATATGGATGGAACTTAACCAGGTTGTTGAGGAAAACTTTGAAGATGAGGTGGGTGATGATAATGATGATCTTGATTTTGAAATGTTTTAGAGGTAATTTATGAGAAAACTTCACTTAATGAACAAAGAAAATAGGGATGCTACAGTAGCTATCTCTTCTCTAAAATATGAAAAACCATTTGAAATGGGTATACCCAATAAGGAGCTCAAATTTAAACGCTATTTGTCTGCAACCCAAGAAAATCTTCATAAAAACCTTGCTAGTTTGTATGGTGATAATTATTCTTCTAAGCTAATTGAAGAAGATCCAGAAATAGATATTGAAGCAATTGGTAAATTTATTTCAGGCTCAGATGTCGTCTATCTTAGTAGTAAAGGTGAACTCCTTTACTCACCCCCAAAAACTGTTGAAGTAATAATTGCCCCTGATGGGACTGAAAAGGAACGAAGAAGCCCTGAAGATATTCCAGGCAATGTAGATGATGAACTTCCTGTTCGATGGACAGGTAAAAAAATGCCTAAATCTAAAGTAGCAGTTAAATTTGCATTTAAAAGA
>Ga0115001_10004061_pt1 | contig 10832 bp, 20 predicted proteins | sample ArcticOcean_MG_C_12_FD_89869 | JGI IMG/M metagenome (GOLD analysis project Ga0115001, IMG submission 89869) | Marine microbial communities from western Arctic Ocean - ArcticOcean_MG_CB8_130 | ecosystem: Environmental > Aquatic > Marine > Oceanic | place: Arctic Ocean: Canada Basin | collected... | reverse complement strand
CTGTCGCTTTTGGTTTGTTTTGATAATCAGACATTTTTTATTTCCTCTTTTTTAGTTTTAAATAATTCCAGCATTTCTGTGTATTTAGCTGGATGCTTTTTTTCTAAGACATCAATGTATGCTTTGTTGCCTTTGAAAACTCCGTTCAATTGTTCTAAAGTATTGGGCAATGCTAAGGTAATTTTTAATCCCTCAACAATAGTATTAGCCCAGCCCTCATCATGTTCCTCAGGCTCAGTCTTAGGTTCTTCTTTAGCCTTAGGTTCTGCTTTAGGTTTAGGCTCTGCTTTTGTATCTTGAGGCAAGTCCTCTCCAGCATAGATGTAATGCCCTAACCCAAACATAGCCAGACATTTAACTAAGCATCTCATCTTTGCATTGTTTACATCTGTTGATGATGGTTCAGCTATTGAGTTATTCCTATTGTCCATTACAGCCAAAGACATTTCTCTTTGCAGTTCCCCTATTTGTACTCTGCATCTAACCTCAGCAGTTCCATTGGGGTACTTACAAAAAGGAGTTCCATCATCTGCCTGATAAAAATCATAGGTAGCCTCAGGATAGTTCTCCATCAACACTCCCCAAGCCCAAGCCCACGATAGATAAGTCAAGTTCATTTTCTTATCAGTCTGACTTGATAAATCTATCTTATTCAAGTTATCCCATACACTTTTATAGGTGTGTTCAACCTTTACTTTATTTGTCATTTTGTAGCCCTCTTGCTATCTCTATTAATATTTTAGAATCAGTTGTAACAAACTCATCCCATGTTAATTTGTGCGACCTAACCACAAACTTTCTTGAAAAATCTTGTATAAGAACATTCTTATCATCTTCAAAAACTATTTTAATATCAGGCACTTGCTGTTTACTTAGCATCTGCATGAACCCTAATATCTTTCTGATAACTTCTTCATTAGTTACTTTCATCTTTACTCTCCTGATACTGATCGCACCATTCACTAACCTTGCAATAGTTCCCAGTACATCTGATAGGCTCTCCCTTTCTCTCCTCTATCTCATACTCACCATTATCTTTTTCTTTAAAAAACTTCTCAGCATCTGCCTGAGAATCAAACACTCTTAATGCTCTCTTATTCTTTTTCTTCTTGACTGCAAAAGAATCCCCTCTAAGCCATCTCTCCTCATCACTACACTCAGACATAGGTGAATCAGTAAGAACGCCATAAGCAGTCTCTTGGTGGCTCTGAACCCTATCTTTAATGTATTGTTCTTGTTCCTCAAATGACCATAGCTTTATGGGTACAACTAATATTTGTTGCTGGGGATATTTATCATCTCTCATTGCATTGTTTCTATTCCAATCTCTGAGAAATGTAATGACTTGTAAGTCTTTGATTGTTTTGTTTTTTTCTTTTGCCACCAAATATGCATAACAATTTAATTGCTTTTCCCAATCAGGCTTAGGATTCTTAACAGCCCACACGCTTGTAAACTTATAATCCATAACTGTAACTGAACCATCATCCTCTATTCTCTGTACATCAATAGCACCTGAGATAGTCCAAGTTCCAACCTGAGTAAACAACCTTTCTTCTACTAAGTGTTTATCATCTGCCCCTCTCTCAGTAATGTGATGTAAGGCACTTCCAAGATTCGCCCAGAAAGTATCAACCACATCTTCTTCAATGCGATTCTCATTCCTCATTCTTAATACAGAAACTCTGGGGCTATCTATCAACTGAGTAATAGACCTATCACTTGCACCTCTTGAGTAATCTCTATTCTCTGCGAGATTAACTAATGTCTGAGGTAAGTTATGTTTGTTTGTTATTTTGTTCGCCATACCCTTATCCCACCATCAACTTCTCTAGTAGTAATTGAAAAGCTATCTTTTCTTTTATGTTTGATAATTGTTTTGGCGTATCCTATTTGATTTCTAAAAGCCAAAGGGTTAGTACCCTCAGGAATTGGAACAACAAAAGATTGACCAACCTTTAAAGCATCTAATACTTTACTCAGGCTATTTGGCTTTCTTCTTTTGCCTCTATCAACAGGGGGTATAGGTATATTATTCTCTATTTTAAAATTCATAGTCTCCACATTTTTATCTTTACTTCTTTACATTATATGAATTTTAATATTAAATTCAATAACTAATTATAAAATTAATATTATCAAGTTAATGAATAAAGACTTATACATTTCAGTTATATTTCAAGGCATCAGGGATGCTGTAAGTATGGATGAGAAAATTGTGTACAAGGCTTTTGATTGGTTTGGTACAAATGATTTTATAAATGTATGTCAAGTAGCTGGGCTAGATCACATAAGTTTAAGGGAATCTTTTTTGAAGTTACGATCTAGCGATAATCCTAAGCAAACATCTGAGGATATGATCTCTGCTATCAGGGGTACTGTTTGGCAAAAACAAAGTGGAAAAGAGTTAGTATTAAACTAGAATAGTATTTAACTAGTTTAGTATTTATTTAGTTTATAACTAGAGTTTATTAATAGTAAAGATAAGGAGTGGTAAATGCAAATAGAAAATGTAATTAATTCTGAATACCTAGATGATAATCAGAATAAAAGAATAGAATGTCCAGACTGTTCTCAAAACAGAAAAAAGAAAAATCAAAAAACTTTATCTCTAACAAGAGATGGGGATAATATTTTATATCAATGTTGGCATTGTCAACTAAGTGGAGTAGTAGACATGAACAAGAAAGTTATGCCAGTAAAGACAGCAAAAGTACCAGCAAATCCCATCCCAATAAGTGTAGCCAAGACGACAACTTTGATCCCTCAAAAAAAATCTGAAATACAAATGCTTTCAGATAGGGGTATATCAACTGATACTGCTGAGAAATATGGGGTAATGTTTGACAAGAGAGGGTTCAATGGTGCTGGATACCAAGATGCGATTGGCTTTCCATACTTCCATGAGGGTAAACCTTATGCTGTGAAGTGGCGTACTGTAGAGGGTAAGAATTTTACACAAGAAGGTTCAGCTAGAACGCTGTTTGGATTAGAGAGTTTAAATATTAAAGACTTAATAGTTATTTGTGAAGGTGAGTTTGATGCACTTGCATTGTATGAGGCTGGAATAGATTGTGCTGTATCAGTTCCTAATGGGGCTGTAATGAAAGTAAGCAACAACAAGGTAAGTCCTCAAGAGGATAAGAAGTTTGCTTATATCTGGAACGCATCTGACCAGCTAGATAAGATTGAAAAGATAGTATTGTGTTGTGATAAAGATAGTTCAGGCTCTGCATTGACTGAGGAATTATCAAGACGCATAGGTAAAAACAAAGTTTGGATTGCTAACTTACCTGAGGGATGCAAAGATGCCAATCAAACATTACTAGAGCATGGTAAAGAGGTTCTTGTTGAATGCATTGCTAACGCTGAACCTTATCCATTGTCTGCCTTATACAACAGCACACACTACGAAAACTCTGTGATTGATTTATACGATAAAGGATTTATGAGTGGTGCATCAACAGGCTTTAAAAATGTGGATGAGTTATTTACTGTAGCTGGTGGACAACTTTCTGTAGTTACAGGGATACCAAGTTCAGGCAAGTCTGAGTTCATAGATATGATAATGATGAACCTAGCTAAAAAAGAAGGATGGAAGTTTGCTGTTTGTTCTTTCGAGAATCCACCTGACTTTCACATAGCAAAGATGGTAGAAAAGTATGTGGATAAACCATTCTTCTCAGGGGCTACCAAAAGAATGAATGAGGATGAAAGGGATAATGCTTTGAGGTTTATCGAGGAACACTTTATGTTTATTGATTACACCAATGGTGAATCAGCTACGATTGATTGCATTCTTGAGAAAAGTATAGGGGCTGTAAGGCAAATGGGATGTAGGGGATTAGTCATTGATCCCTACAATTATATTGAGATGGATAAGTCTACCAGCGAGACTGATAGCATTTCTAATATGCTAACTAAAGTATCTCAGTTCGCAAAAGCACATGACATCCATGTATTTTTTATCAGTCATCCCACAAAAATGTATCCTGATACCAATGGAAAGATACCTGTACCAACAGGCTATTCAATCTCTGGTTCAGCATCATGGTTTGCAAAAGCTGATATGGGAATTACAGTTCAAAGAGGTGAGGGAACAAGTGTAGATATTCATGTCTGGAAATGTAGGTTTAAGTGGATAGGTAAGCAAGGGATTGCTAGGCTTGAGTATTATTGTCCTACAGGGGTATACTCAGAACAGACAATAGATGATGTGGATAATTATGATTGGACATTTTAACGCTACAGATTTAGGTAATAAATTTTTTCACGATAAGAATGATTGTGAAATTCAAGACTTGGGTAATGGATACCTAAGGTGCAAGAATAACACCCAGCTATTGATTGATAGGTTATATATTAACAAGTTAATAGATAGCGATCAGCACCAAGCTGGTGAATATGTTTTGAAAGTAGCATCAAGATCAGGGATATTTCCAAGTTCTGTGCAACTAAATGCAATGCCTCAAAACAAATCTCAACCTAGCTTTTCATCACATAAATCTATGAAAGCATTGGTACTAAAGCAAATCACAAAATATTTTAAAAGTTCCGTACAGCAGGGTCTCCTTTCTAATCTTGTTATTGATGTTGTTTGTTTTGAGAAAAATATAAACAAGCAATCAGACTTACACCTTTTAAAATTGGGGCTAAATGTAATATCCAATCACTTGTATATATCAAAGAGTAATAACTCTAAGGATTGCTGTTCCCATGCTGTTCAATCTGTTGTTCAAGCATGAAAACAATTTGAGAGGATAAACTTCTCCTCTCTTTGTCTGCAACCACTTGAATCTTAGCCCTGAGATTATCAGGCATTCTAGTAGTTACATAATTCTTTGTTGGCTTTGGTTCTTTAAAAGTAAAATCTTTTGACATAATGTCTCCTAATGTATTGTTCTATCTAAATTTAAGGACAACTTCATCTGCTCTCTATATCCTCTATGGAAAGCTGTATAAGTTCCATCATCCTCTTTGTGTAATATCTCAAAGAAAGCCTCAAGACTTTCATCCTCAGGCACTTCAAGCAAAACTTTATCTCCACACTCAGCACAAACAATGTCTTTTGCTGAGGTAAATTCAAAGTGTCTGTGTTCACATTTTTTCTTCATGCACATACTCCATCTCAGGTTTGAAATCTTTTGAATCCACATAATCTTTGATGGTTCTTTTCATTTCTTTTTCTGTAGGGTAATTGTCAAAGACTACTTCTACTATTACTTTAATTGGCTGGTTCATTTATTTTCTCCTAAATAATATTGAATGGTATCGAGATAACTTTCTTCACTTCTATAATAAGGATTGCTCTTATCCCAATGACAAAAACAATCTAATTTCCAGTCTTTTGTTTCGCTTAGTTTTTTAAGAACAAAAGGCTCAGGCAATTCTTCTTTGTAGCCATCTAATCTATGTTGATTATTACCAATGGCTTGATCAGTTAATTCTTCTAATCTTTTTTTGCATTGGAAATTATCTCCATGATTTCTTATGATGCACATATGTTCAATAGGTTTACTCTTAGCATACATATCTCTTAAAATAATAATCCAAAAAGCATTTGAGTATTCAACAGCATTTGCTCTTAAATGTTTTAAGGGTAATGGTGTATCCCAATCATAAGCCTCTAAACCATTTACTTTAATTGGCAAACCAAAAGTCTTACACAAACTCTCATAAGATGTATTCAAAGCAATACTGCCACTCAAATGATTTCTAGGTAATGTATACCAGAAAGTTTCAAGCTGATCATCATGGGATAGATGAGATACATCTAAATCTGAAAACTTTTTAAAGCCTAGACTTGCATGGGTATCAAAAGCATTTTTGTATTCTACTTTTTTTCTTTTACTTACACTCATAGTGATGTTCTCTCAGTTATGATCTCAAGATTGTATCCATTCTGCTTGAGAATCTTTATTTGATGTGGCACTAAAGTTTTTGTGCCTGTTAATTCAGTAATCATTTTTGTGGTATTACAGGCTGGATAAATTAAATCATTGCCATACACATTTTTTACTACTACTTGTAGATTTTTGTCCATTTTTACTCCATTTTTTAAATTTCATGGCTCTGGAATGAGCCACATTGAATAGTTAAAGGGTAGTCAAGGGTAATGCATACCCTAAAATACCCCCATCTTAGAAACGATCTCAGCTTACAGTTCATGCACCTCATCTTGATTGTGAGTATCTTCAACCCAAACATCTACATCATTAACATTTGAACCAAAAGGCTCTATCTCAGACGAATACTTAACTTTTAAAAACTTAGGTATCCCATAATCATGATCTTTTCTATCAGGATACAAAGCATCTAAATTTCTTTGATTGGCGTGTACCAATTTGTTAAATAGTCTTACTAACTCCCAATCACAATCACTCATATCATCAAAGTCTTTTGTTGATCTATCTATTTGTGTATAGATTTCATTGCACATACTAATAATATTCTTTGTTGCACTTTCTAAAAGTTCTGTATTTCTACTCATTGCTTAACTCCTTATAACTAAAATGTAAAAAGCTATTACCCATAAGATAAATAGCGATTCGATTAATTTCCATACCCACCACATTATTTTTCTCCTGTTGGTGTACCAACCATGTGTGATTTAATTCCTTTATTGATAAGCCTCAAGACTTTATCTTTTGCTACATCAAACTTAGGGGTTCTCATAACTACGACATAGCCATCTCCAAACTCTTGTTTGACCTCATAAATCAAATCCATTTTTGATAGATCAAGATTCTCAATGACCTTTTCATTACCATCACTAACATAGTGATCTAAAACATCTTTAACTAAATTCATTTAATTACTCCTGTAGTTTTGTTAAAAGTTTTTTTATTCATAGCCAGATAAGAAATGATATTTCCCTTTTTGCCGTTGGGTAGAATCAAATTCTTTTGTTTATTTTTACCATTCAAATATCCCAGCAACATTTCCTGTAAAAATTTCTCAGGATATGTCTTGGGTACAGACGCTTTTTTTTGTTTCATATTTTTTCCTTTTAAATATTAACCAGTTAATAAATGCTGGTTTTGAATAGACCAGCAACTATTGTTAATCAACCTCGATAACCTCTCCAAACTTGAAGTATTTGGAAGTGCCTGTGGTAGCCCAGAATACAGGGTAATCAGGCTCATACTTCTCATCTGTATATCCATAGCCATCTGTAAGGTAAACAAGAGAATCAATCTCATTGTCTAACTCTTTGTCTATGTATTTGAATACAGGCTCAAAGTCTGTGCCACCACCACGATAATATTCAAGTTCTACTTCCTCACCTTGCTCAAAGACATCAACTTTTCTCACACGATTATCACAATAAATAATAATATTCTTGCCTACATTTAATGTGGCATTTACTGTGTTGATAATATCTGTGTATGTAGCAGTTTCATCTTCATCTACTGAACCTGAGACATCCCAGCCCCAGCACAAAGTAAGTAAAGGTTTAGTCTCTACGCTAGGCAAATACATATTTTTATATATGAATCTGCGATTAGCCCTGTTGAAGTTATAGTCTGAGGTAGTATGTTGAGATACTACAAGATCACATAAGACCTCATCCCAAGGAACAGATTGAGTTTTAACAGTATTAATCATGCTCTTGAAAGCATCACCACCTTTGCCAATACTTTTAGCTGATTGCTCTGCCTGTATTACTTCAATGGTTACTTTTTGCTCAAGTTCTTTGATCTCAACCTCAGTCAATTCCTTGCCTGTTTGCTCATTCACAGCATCAATAACTTCTCCAGTACATAATGCATTAGCGTGTTGCTCTTTGAGTTCAGCATCATTGAAAATAAGACTGTAAATCTTTTCTGTACTCATTCCAGCATAATCAGGATTGAACAAAGCACCCTCAGGTAAAATGAATCCACCCTCTTTGGCAACTGCATTGATTACATAGTCTCCAGCAACATTCCAATAGTGCTTGTCTCTTTTCCCACGCCTGAGATGATGCTTGAATACTACATGGAGAACCTCATGCACCTGAACCCCAACAATCTCTTGATGAGTTAAAGTATCCACGAAATCTCTGTTGTAATAGATTTTAGAACCATCTGTAGCCATAGTATCCACTTGATCAGTTTCCACTAACTCAAGATGCATCACTAGTTTGCCAAAAAAGTGATGCTTGATTAGTAGTTCTGACCTAGCTTTTTTCATGGGTTTATAGATTTCCATTAGTCCACCCATCCTGATAATTCCTCTAAGATTTTATCTGAGGCATCTGCAACTTCAGTCGCTTTGTCCTTATCTTCTCTTAGAGTTTTAGCATCAATATCTGTATTGTGAAATACATCCATTAATGATTGATGTGCTTGATGAATCTTTGCATCTCCATCAATATTCAAGGCTGGTAAGACATCACAAAGATCAATCACTTTATCTAAAGTAGAATCTCTGAATGTTTCTCCAGCTTTGATCTTCTCTGAGAAATGACCAAGAACGCCATTGACCTTATCAATTACAGAACCTGTAATCTCTTTGATCTTAGCATCCTCTTGAGCCTTGCCATTGGCTTTTAATTCATCAATCTCATCTTTGGATAGGTTCACACGAATATCATCTGTAGATGGAACAGGGTTCTTTATGACCTCACATGAGAAACAATCTTCAATCTCATTAGGATGAGGAAAATCACTTTCATTGAATGTTGAGCCAAACTCTACCCTTGCATCATCAATAATATTGGGATACTCAGAAAGGAATTGTTTTACCAATTTCTCACGATCATCCCTGTACTCAGCAAACCTTTTCTCAAACTTATCTTTTGCATCAATAGGTAAGAGATAGTTTCCATTGTTATCCCATGCATGACAAAAACCTCTGTATCCAGCACCTGAATAAATGCAATCAGTCCTGATCAAGCCATCAATTTTCTTGATAGCTTTCAAGGTAGCATTTTTCGTTAGCTTTTTTGATACAGAATATAGACTTGAATCAGTAGAATGGTTATCGCTGATTTCTTCTGCTAAAGATTTATCAGTTTTAGTACCACCCCATTTTTTCAACTCTACTTTCACAAGCATAGCCTTTTCATTTAACTTTCCCATAAGTTACTCCTATGTATTAAATGGTTAATATTTATATAGGGGCATATAGCCCCCATACCCTTAGAGAGTGAGTTCTTGATGCTTAACATCAAAGTCAATGTAAGCCTTAGTCTTTTTAAGATCAGGGTTACCAATGACTGCATCACTCATACATAAAATAGCAAACTCATCAGGCAAAGTTTCTAAGAATTTCATAAATTTACTTATGTTTTTCTTATCCATTTTCCTAGCGATAATGCTACATACTGCATACATAACTGCTGGGTCGTTTTCAAGATCAATAGCCTCAGGGTTATTGATAATTTGGTCTACTGAGGGCAATGATCTACAGGTTCTCAAGAACCCAATCAATTCTGCACTCACACCTTCTCCAACAGTTCCAGCTAATAATTCCTGTTCAATATCTGAATCAGGGCTAGTAGCCATTATTTTTGATGCATATTCCCATGATCGAGGCGTTGCTTGTACTTGAGCCTTAGCATCAAAGACAAACAAATTCTCAGGTCGATAGCGAATATATGCGATAACCTCAGGGATTACACGCTTACTCTTTTTAGCCCACTCAACCCACTCATCTGCACAGACATCAAGATTCAAATGAATGAATCTATCTCCCAATGCAGTATTCACACGATTAGCACCAGCACGATCTTGAATACGATTTCCAGCACCTACAATTACTGTAGAATCAGGAAGTTTGTATTCTCCAAGTTGCCTATCTTTAACTAGCTGGAACAAGGCGTTTTGAACGCTTGGGCTACCATGTGGTAACTCATCCAAAAACAATAAAGTCTTTGGCTCATCCTCTGTAGGTAAAAATATTGGTGGATTCCATTTAGTTACTCCATCCTCAACTGAGGGAACGCCCCTCAAGTCAACAGGGTCAAGTAACGCCACCCTTACATCTCTCACCTGATAGCCTAGAGATTCTCCAACTGAATGAATCATCTCTGATTTACCAACACCAACACCACCCCACACCATTGTGGGCTGTTGTATAGATATGAGAGTGGAAAGGGATTTCATCATCTGATTTCCTTTCATATTTTTTACACTCCATATGCGAAACATTAATAAAATTGAATATGATTGTTTCGAGGTTTCTTATTCAAGCATGGATACCATTTCCATACGACAATCATTGTTGAGGCTTACACCTATAGGGTTCAGAAAAATAAAAAAAATAAAAGCCCCTGTAACTTTTGAAAAAAGTTTTTTAAGATCACCTTAGAATCAAGGCTAAGAGGTGGCTAGTTTTAAAAAAGGAGTGATGGTGGAAACTAGCCAAACCACAAATATTAATCAGTTAATACTTAGTAATAATTTATTTAACTCCTATGATTACTACAGCGTACGCCCATGCACCCACAAAAAATATTAGAAAAAATTGTGTTAGATACATATCACTATTTTTTCTCCATTCACGCTTGGCTCTGTTGTACCAATTATTTCTTTTAGATTTATACATTAAACAAACTCCTTAACAAGATCACAAACATTACTCTGATCTATATCTTTAATGCTTTCTAATTTTTGATTGATCTCTTTTTCTACTTTTTGCTCAATCATTTTATCTATATCAGTTTCAGTAAAATTATGACCATCTGAGAATTTACTCTCATATCTCAAGATTTCGCTGACATCATCACTTACCTTCACAATAATATTTTTAATAAATTTATCCATTCGCACACTCCTTAGCTATCAAGCTATATATTGCCTTGTCCATAGCTTGTTCTAAAGCTATCTTCATGGCTGGGTTAGTTT
>Ga0115001_10004058_pt1 | contig 10833 bp, 6 predicted proteins | sample ArcticOcean_MG_C_12_FD_89869 | JGI IMG/M metagenome (GOLD analysis project Ga0115001, IMG submission 89869) | Marine microbial communities from western Arctic Ocean - ArcticOcean_MG_CB8_130 | ecosystem: Environmental > Aquatic > Marine > Oceanic | place: Arctic Ocean: Canada Basin | collected... | reverse complement strand
TTGTTTCTGCGCGAGAAGAAGACCATTTTGACAACACGAGAAGCAACGGTTTAATGATAATGATTGATTATTACTATTACTAATAGCAAACATCCTTCTCGTTATTGTTGTCGTTAGTGAGAACTTAATGAACATCAATATATATATATATATATATTGATAAACTATATATATATCGATAAACACCTAACGTTTTAAATAAGGAGGAATAATGGAGAGAATTGAGAGAATTGGAATTTGGAAATCGTGTTTATAAAAACCAATAAACGACACGAAACAAGCGCGCGCATCATATGTAATAGATGTTTAAGAAAGGATCGAGTATTGGTGAACTGTTTGGGATTAAACAAAACGTAAATGCACAACAACAACAACAACAACAACAACAACAACAGAATAATAATAATAATAATAATAATAATAATGACGACTTATCAGTACTACAACTACTATCGAAAACGTACGATAGAGCGAAAGATTTATTAGATAAAACGAATCAAAGGAACGAAATTGGCTTCGAGAAGAATTCGGACGATGAACGAAGGCAATTCGCAAGGATTAACGAGATTAGAAGACTAGGCGAACAAATGAAATCTTATTTAAGAGAGGAAAAACGAATTGAAGGTGATGATGTGAACGAAAGAGCTGCTTGGACGGAGCAAATTAAATATTTCGAAGAAGATCTAGCATCCGCGGTTGCGGTTGCGATGGAAATGGGTATGAATACTGCGACGCCGATAGGAATACGTTCGCCTACTACTACTCAATCATCTCCGTATATGTTTGAAACTCCAGAATCTGCTGCGCCGACGAACGATTTGAGAACACCACCACCGAAAGAGACGACGGTTGAAATAGTAACAGCAGCTCCAGTGGTGGTGGATTTATTTGCAGGATTCGAAGTTACGCCACCTGCTGAAGCGGCTTTACCTTTAGATGATTTTGGAGATTTCCGCGAGGCTGAAATTTCCATCAATACTGAGTCTATTATTATACAAGATCTTTCCTCTCCGCCACCACTCGATGTAAATAACAACAGCAGCAAAGACGATGATGACGATGACGATGATGATGGCTTTTTTCCTAAAGAAGAGTTGACCAGTGGATTAGATGATGCCTTAGATGAAAGCGACGAGTTTGAAAGCGCGATGCTGTTCATACAAGAAGCCGTCGTATCACCTCCCGTGGTCGTCGTTGTTGCCGATGCTCCTGTAGAGAATGGAGCTCTAGAAAACCCAAAGATGTTACGCGTTCCATCTTTTTCGATGGAAAGCAATGAGGACGTTCCATTCGATGATGCAGAAACAACAACTGCAAAAACCGCTCTAATCGAATCCGATACTGTTCCAGATTTTGCTATCAATACAAGTAGAGAGAATAAAGAAAGTATAGAAGATGATGATGGTCCGGTTTCACCTTCGCGTGCACCTTCACCTTCGGAATCTGACATAAGTTTAAAGGAGTCTACGTCGGAGCCGTTTACGCCGCAGTACTCGCGCGTGGCTACTCCAACTCTAGATCTTTCGCCCGATGCTATTCCAGTGTCTCCAGGTTCACCTGTCGTATTCGGTTCACAAGATCAAGATTTCATATTGCAAAACTTCGGTATTCAAAAAATAGCAGAAGACTTGGAAAAATCAGATGAGTTTGATAAAGTAATCGAAGCGACTGAATCGTACGTGCGTGGAAAACGATTAGCTTACGAACATACGCATCGGTTAAAATTGGAAGCTAGCAACCAACGACTTTATTCTGCCGAAAAAGCCACGGAGCATCTCGTTCGTCAATCCGAGCTGCAGAAATCTCAAGATGAAGCGATTAGGAACGATAATTTTGAATACGCACAAGAAGTGGAGGATAAGCTGAGACATCTCTTGGAAGACAGTAAGAATGCTGAAGACGCATTGAATGAGGCAGAGTTGCAACACGCCGAGCGAGTAAGAATATCCTCGGATGCGCTTTCTGCTTGGGCGAAAGCTGAACTAGAAGCGTCGAATATTATAGACAAATTCGTATTAGAAAATGAGCAAAAGTGGGCGCAAGAAAGAGCTGAAGAAAAAGCGTTGAGAAAATCAGAAGCAGCGGCGAGAGCTGCTAACGATATTTCTTTTACTGAAGAACAACAGCAACTCGAATTTCGTGCAAATGAAACCGAAGAAGCTCTTAAAATTGCAGTCGAAAATAGTAACGCAAACGAGGAGAAGTCGAAAATTTTCGCAGAAAAAGTTAAAATTGCAGAGAAGAAAGTTTCGCAACTCAAAGAAGCGTTAGATAATGCTGAAAGAGAGCTCGAGCGAATCACGAATGAGGCTACTATGGAAGCCTCGAAGGCCGAAAAAGCGAAGAGAGCTGTGAACGAATGTGAAGAAACATACGAAAAAACAAAAGCTGAAATGAAGGCTTTGAGCGATAAACTACGCGAAGAAGAGCAAAAGAAGCAAAATGAACAACGCAAAGTTTCGGACGACGCGCTCGTTAGTAAGATGCGAGAAGTAGCGCAGAGGTATCGCAATGCAGCCTCCGAACGACTTCGCATCGACGAGCTAAATTCATCAGACGATTTGTTACAAAACATGGTCATTCAAGAAACGACGTCTACAATTTTATCCAGCGAGGCTTCTTCAGAATTAAAACGAACGATTTCTAACAACGCAAGAATAAACACCGATTTGGCAAACGCAAAAAGAGACGTAATCGATACAGCACAGCGCGTTGCGATTTTAGAAAGTAAAATGAACGAATTAAATTTTCTCAAGCAAACGCACGCTAAATCAAAAGAATTCAAAGAAGCTTCCGATTGCGTTCATACGATCAATCAAGACATAATACCTGAGTTAACAAAGCTCAAAGACGAACAATCAAAGAAAAATTCGCAAGTGCAAAAGTTGCAACTGCAAAGCGAAGCGAGCGAGCTTGAGTTAAAACAAGCGCGAGAGAAGCATACCCAAGCCGAATTATTATGCGCGAAGAGTCGTAAAATTAGATTAGAGACCGAAATGAGCCGAGTAGGAAGAAAGGATGATTTGAACGTAAACGCGCTCAGAGCCGCTCTGAAACTTCTTTTATTGAAGCATCCGGACATTATTCATTAGTCTGTTACTCGTAGTATAGTCCGTTTTAGTCTGTTTTAGAAACAATTTGAATACAAAAAGTATAAAGAGCAGACTTATGGTAAAACAAAATATCACCACTAAAAATACGCGAAGATGCATACGCACGCATTAATAACACGCATGTATTAAAGACGATCGTGATGATGATGATGATGATGTTATCATCGACGAGTGTTAACAACAACACACCTTGTTGGACGACGAAGACAAGGATAAGAAGAATAGGAAGAGAGCAATCTCATCCTCTCACTCTAACGAACAACGCATCGACAACGAATAACAACAACGATAACGACAAAGATAAGAATACGAATAAGAATAAGAATCAAATAAGAAGAATCAAACGATGTGTTGGTAGCGTTGGATTATTCTCCGGAGCAATCTTGCTCGCAGCTCTCACACCGACGACTTTCCCTGTAAAGTCAGCTTTAGCGTTATCAACTGTACAACAACAACAACAACAACAACAACAATACAAAAGAAATCGACCGAGCTCGGGAGAGATTATATCGTACGAAATGCAGAAACTGGCTGGATTAAGTTTTGTTTGGAAAATCATTAGTTTAGTACTCGTGATGACCCCAATCGTCGTCGTAGGCGGAGCTATGTATAAGGGAACGACCGGTTTAAGTTGGCCCGAGTCCATCGAGCAATCGTTCTATTTATTGAACGACGTTCCCGGAGCCGATTCTACGGACGAGTCCACTCTTGCGAGTAAAATCGTAGCAAATACAATAGTATTCATAGGAATGTTCACGTTTGCGGTTCTAATTGGGATCATCGGTGATGAAATACAGAGCAGAGTAGAAGAAGTTCGTATGGGAAATTCACGCGTAATCGAACGCGACCATACAGTTATTTTGGGTTGGAATTCAAATTTAATGAATTCGTTACTAGAGCAAATGGCTGTTGGCGAAAAAGATGGCGTTTCAATCCCATCTCCAGTTGCAATTTTAGCAAATAGGGACAAAGCAGAGATGGATGAGGAGATTGCGAATTTTACGACGCGGCATAAATTCCGAATAGTTACACGTTCGGGCGTCCCTAGTTCATCAGAAGATTTAGCTCGCGTTTCAGTTTGGGACGCGAAGACAGTTGTGATTTTGGCCACTAACAACGAAGATGACAATGATGACGATGAATTCATAAAATCTTCCGGAAAAGCTACGTCTATTCTTCAATTAAAAGCCGGTAATAATACTCAAAACATCATCGTTCAAACGGAGCCGGATGATGCAAAAGAGAAATCTCTTTTATCATACGCCGAATCCGCCACGGATGGATTTTCTAATTCGAGGGTTGTTACAGTTTCATCGACTCAGAAAATTGACCGCATCAAAAGTTTTGCATTAATTCAACCTGGTTTCGCGAATCTCTTTTCAGACTTGATCGTGCAAAATGACTCTAGTGAATTCTATTGTTTACCTTGCCCGCCGGAATACAAAGACCAAAAATTCAGTTCGGTTTGGCGAGCTTTCCGAAAACACACTTTAGTAGGCTTCAAAAAAGATGAAAAGATTTATTTAGCTCCAAACGATGAAGACTTGGTAACAGGAGACGAGTTATTGTTCATTTGCGAAGATGTGCTCGCTGAACACACAAATGACAACAACAAAACAAAAAGAAAAGAGTTGCATGCGCCTGTAATCGGCTCGCAATTTGAAATCATGCGAAGATTAATTGAGAAAGAGAAGGAGTCGTCAGATTCGTCTTCATACTTTTCACCTAGGAATGTTGCCGTCATTGGATGGAATGGTGAAGCTCCGGGAGTACTTGATACGTTTTGTTCGATAGCGCCGAAACACTCGTCGATTGCCATGTATTCCGCGTCAACAGATGAAATATTAAAGACGATTAAGAAAATGTCGAGAATGTCGAGAAAAGAACGACGAGAAATTGCAGTCAAACACGTTGAAATCGCCCCCACGATCGATGAAGATGTAATCAAGACAATTCTTGCCTCAGACGTGCAATCGCTTTTGCTACTACCGCCGTCGACGCTTTCGCGGAAGCAACAAGATGCGTATTTGCTAACGATGCTTTTGAAAATTAAATATCACGCGAACGAAATCGGAAAAAATAGGTTGCACGTCGTGTGCTCGATGAATAGTGAACAAACGAAGGCGCTTGCGGAGACCATTTATGGTTCAAGAAATTTAGAAATCGTCTTGAACGATACATTAATAGCATCCGCGTTATTCCAGGTTCTGAACGATTCCTCTATTGCGGCGTTGTTACAATCACTCGTGGAAGAAGAAGGCAAAGAAATCTATTTTAGAAAGCGCGAACAATTCGTAGAAGAAAACGAAATAGAACTAACGTGGGGAACGTTATGCGAGAGAGCTCGAGAGAGAAAGGAGTTGGCAATTGGTATCGTGCGCGGATTTAATGGCGAAATTGAAATGAACCCTGACAAAAACGCTTCTGTCGTACTTGAGAAAGGAGACCAAGTCGTCGTTTTTGCCGACGCGCTCTAATGAAATATTAGTATTATAGCCTTATATTATTATTGTACCAGTACCAACACAACACGTATATTCTATCTCTTACATACCTACTAGTATCTTCTTCTTTATTTTTCTAATCCTAAGGCTGCTCTAATCCTCGGCGAGCGATCGATCTTCCGCTCCGCCGCCGTTCGTTTTGCGATATTGATTCCAACGACGACGAGGACTAAACTACCAATCATTAGTTTCAAGTGCTTCGGAAAACTCTTCGAACTGACGTGCGCAGAGTGCGCAGATGCTGCAAAACCAAAAGAGTTCTGTCGTTTTTTTTGCTGTCCAAGCGCTACCGCTCTCGCACTTTGTAACGCCAAAAGCTGCTCGTTCGTTCCTCCTTTGTCAGGATGTGCTTTGTGCAAGAGCTCCCTGAACATTTTTTCGACGTCCGAATTCGTCGCCGTTTGAGGGTCTAACTTTAATACCCTAAACGCTTCTTCTCTGTTCATTATATGTATACAAATATTTAAAATCAGAGCATTGATAGTACTGTTATCCCCTCCCTCGTCGTCGTCCGTTTCTCTCTCTATCAAACTCGCTCTTGACCGTTCATTCTTATTTTTCTCTCCTCGCTCGTATTCTCGTTATTATATTATATCGACACAGTTCACTCAACGCGCGGATAGATTTAAGTACTCCATACTATATATATTGATGCATATCTGCCGTTGCTCTCTTCTTCTTCATCATCGAGCTGAAGTTTCGTTACGATTGTTTTCAATTTCAATTTCGTTTCCAACTCGTTTCCAGCATCATTTTCTGATGCTGACGATGCTAAATACGTAAATTTTCTCGTTTGTCACAAAAACAGACGAACAGGGCACATCATCAGCAGGTCTCTAAAATTGTAACGATGACTTGATTGTTGAGAGTTCTTTTTTTCAGCAGCAGCCAGCAGGCAGCAGCGGCTTAAATTATTTCCTTAGTAGTACGTATTAGTGAATTATACAAGATGGGCTAATTTTAAGGAGTGATGAGCACTATTGACGGCGCAATAAAAATCCCTACTCTATATAACAATATAATAAACAATATAATAAAGAATATAATAAACAATATAATAAACAATAATGAGCGCATCGCTGAGGAACGCAATAAAGCGCACGACGCATAAAGAACGCTCGCAACCGCAGGAGCGACAGAAACTCGGACTTCTAGAGAAACGAAAAGATTACCAACTTCGAGCGAAAGATTTCCACAGGAAGGAGGATCAAATAAAGGTCTTGAAAAGAAAGGCTTCGGAGAGAAACCCTGATGAGTACTATTTCGCGATGGAACGTGCGAAGACGAAAGAAGGCGTACACGAAGCGCGAACGAGTGAACAGAATAAGTTTACGGAGGATGAGTTGAAAGTGATGAAGACGCAAGATTTGAGGTACGTCACGATGAAAGCGCAACAAGAGTTGAATAAAGTGAAGAAGATGAAGGAGACCTTACATTGTTTAGGGGCTGGAAGTGACGAGAGGACGCATACGATATTCGTCGATGATTACGAAGATGTGAAGAATTTTAAAGCTGCGAAATATTTCGATACGCCGAAAGAATTGATTGGGAGAGCGTTTAATCGACCGAGAACTGAACAGTTGGAAGACGCCGACGCGCTCGTCGGCGTAGGCGCGAACGAAATCGATTTCGATGAAGAAGAGTTGATGAAACAGCAAGAGAGGAGGTTGAAGAAAGTTGCGAAATTAAACAGAGGCGCTTATAAGATGTTAAACGAACGCGAGCAAAGAGCCGAGCAACTAAAATCGATGACGTTGAAGATGGCGATGGAGAAGGAAATCTCGTACAGTAAAGGCGTGAAGAAAAAGATAACGAGAAAGAATAAAGATGGGACGACTGAATCGCATTTCGTTTGGAAACAAATTCGCAAGAAATAGGATACATATATATGTGTATATATACTATATGAGCACTATTAAAATGATATTATAGTAGTAGTAGTAGTATATTTTTTTTTTGTATGTACGTGGATGTTTTGTTTGTTTGTTTCGACGAGAGAAAGATAAAAATACGCAGCAGGGGAAAATATCCTCAGATAAAGAATGGGTAACGTGACATCGATTTCGATGTCTAACGCTAATTCCGAAACAGGAAGAAGAAGCGATGATGATGACGATGATGGTGATGATCGCGCAGTGAGTGATAACAGTTTGGATTCGCAACAACAACAACGACAACAAATAATAATACCTCGAAGACTATCGCAACGACCTGGATGTACGATTATATTACGCGACGTAGGTTGCAAGATACTATGTAAAACACCATCGAAACGAGAGCTGAAGCGCATGAGTACGACTGTTGGGTTCCCGTTCACTGAACCTGATGAAGAGATCGGAGCACCTCCTCCACAGAACTCTCAATATCAACAACAGCAACGACAGCAACAAAAGAAATATTTCGAGAAGACAATTTTACAAAACGTAACCGGAGTCATAACACCGGGCATGTGGGCAATTCTAGGTCCATCGGGTGCTGGTAAATCGACATTACTCGATATCATCACGAAACGAAAGACTGAAGGCGTTATAATGGGCGAAGTCTTACTAGATGGTAAAATTTCAACGAGTTCGGCTATTAAGAAGTATACGAGTTACGTCGCACAGGCAGATATTTTCTACGGAGGCTCGACTGTTTTTGAAATTATTCTTTTTACGGCTATGATAAAGATACCTGACGTGGAGAATATGTGTAGGGAAGACGTGTACGAACAAGTCGAAGGCGTTATTCGTGCCATGAATCTCGAAAAGTGCAGGAATACGTATTTGGGAAATAACTTAGTGAGAGGCGTTTCGGGCGGCGAGAAGAAGAGAGTTTCAGTCGCGTGCTCGCTGCTTACTCAGCCACGATGTATGTTCCTTGACGAGCCTACTTCTGGATTGGATTCTGCGATGGCGAGAGAAGTCATGATTTCGTTGAAAGAGTTGCAAATGAGAGAAGGCAGAACGATCGTTACGACAATCCATCAGCCATCGACTGATATTTATAACACATTCGACGGTTTAATTTTATTGAACAAAGATTGCGTTTACTTCGGACGAGCCGGGTATGCGCCTGTTCACTTTTTCGAAAAGCTTCAGGGCGTTCCAAAACAGTTATCTGGTTGTTCGGTTTCTGAATATCTTCTCGAGGCACTTTCTTTCGATGGTACGATTACGACATCGACTGCGTCGTCGAGTAAGGAAAAGATTAATTTCGCTCAACACTACGCGAGTAGCGATTTAAAAATTGAAAATCAAGAGCTCGCTGGCGAATCCGGGTGGGGCAATGGGACTTCATTAACTGTTCAAGGAGCGATGACGACGACAACTACAACGGATGAGACTTCTGAAGAGCGGCAATACGAAAGATCGCTTATTGGCGAGCTCTTGTGCTTAGTAAGATACAAGTTCTTCGTGCACTGGTTACACTCAATATTTTGGTTCTCTCGCGTTTTGGTCTATCAGCTTTTGGCCGCGACGCTCTCAGTTTTCTTTTACGGTCAAGATCGTACGATGAGCGGCATACTGAACGTCAACGGCATCTTGTTCATTATGATCATTTTACCAATGTTCATGGCGCAAGGATTCATTGATAATTTGAAAATGGAACGCGAGGTTTATACGAAAGAGTTTCATGATTCGTATTATCGCGCGTTCAGTTACGTGACTGCGAAAGTATTGATCGAGTTGCCAGGATGTGCGATTTGCGCAATTTTGTACACGTGCATCATCTATTTTTCGATCGGTTTGGATGGATCGTATTGGTTCGTAGTCTTGGCGAATTTAATTAATATGATTTGTTGCATGTTAATTGGGTATACTATCGCCGCCACGATACCTGGCGAGATCGGCCCTGGTGTTTTACTACCAGTATTTGGGACGTTGAATATGTTAGTTTCGGGCTTCTTTATTCGATGCGATACTATCCCGAAAGTTTGGAAGTGGCTATACGAAATTTCTTGGATGCAGTGGAGTTGGTCTGCAGTAATGGTCAACGAGTTCGGTGGTTCTGTAGAGTTCACTGACCATTGCACTCCCGAAGGTATCGAAGATATGTTCACGCAATTGAACGTCCCGCCCGCGCAAGAAAGAGCGTTTCGATTTTATCTCAGAAGTCAAACCGAGGACGGTTCAGAGTGCGAACCAATTACAGGTGAATCCATTTTGAGAACGTTTTCTTTGCAAAACAGGAAAAAATATCGAAATCTTGCGTATGCTTCGATTTGGATTCCAATCTGTTTTACTCTGTTCTATTTAGGCGTTTTATGCGTGAAGCACGAGAAGCGTTAAAATACTCATAACGACGCCGGTGATGACGATTTTTAATAATATACCATGGTATACATACATATATATAACAAACTAATACTTAGTAGATATATGTATACATTAACCTCTGCGCGGACAATCTTTGCACCACTTTGTCTTATCCGTTCTCTCTGGATGAACGCACTTCGCTTTCGCCATTTCTCGCTCGTCAAAGCTGTTGCAACGTCCTTCGACGTTTGCGTCGTCAGTGATTGCAGTTTGTGCATACGCCGGTTTCATTGATAAAGAACACGTCGGCGCAGCTGCTGCTCTAGGGATTACTCTCTTTCTCGTTTGCGTCTGCGCCGTTTTAGAAGCCTTTTTTTTTGTTCATTTCATAATGAGAGATGTGAGTAGTGAGTAGTGAGTAGTGAGTAGTCGTTGTTCGTAATAAACAGAGTTTGCGGCTCATTTTTATTCTCATCAGAAGTGTATTTGATTGGAAAAGCGTTCAATCGCGCGAGATGGTCGATCGATTGAAACAGACAGAGACGAGACAGACAGAACGAGCGTCAAAGAAAGAACAATCCATCAGTGTACGAGAGAGATTAAGAGAGACTCTGTACCTCTGATGAAGAAGCGACGCTGACGCGCATTGAACACGTAAAAAGGCCCGACGACATCGTAGCAGTTATGTGTGGTACTAAACGTGCCCTTCGCCCGTCTCTTCTCCCTTTTAAGCGCTTTAAAATAACGTGACTTTTGTGGCCAACTCAAAAAAGTCTGTTTTTTTAGACCTTTTCTGCCCAAAGAGCAGATGTCCAAATAATGCGGTAAAATATTCAGAAGTTCAACGCGTCAGAATAAGACTAAACGACGACAATGGCTGACGTACAAACCGAAAAGGGCTATCAAAAGCAGGTTGGCGTAAACGTAGGGTAAGTGAATCGATCATAAATCGATCGTTTTTAAGTTCGCGTGGCGCGG
>Ga0115001_10004055_pt1 | contig 10837 bp, 8 predicted proteins | sample ArcticOcean_MG_C_12_FD_89869 | JGI IMG/M metagenome (GOLD analysis project Ga0115001, IMG submission 89869) | Marine microbial communities from western Arctic Ocean - ArcticOcean_MG_CB8_130 | ecosystem: Environmental > Aquatic > Marine > Oceanic | place: Arctic Ocean: Canada Basin | collected... | reverse complement strand
TGATAGTCCCGTTGCCGTGGTGCAATTACCCGTAGCCAATGAATGGATTTACTTAGCTGCAGTGATTCCTGAAGGCCACATGCTCACCGGAGTAACTTGGCTTACAAGTGAGCGTATGTTAAGCATTAGCTTAGTATCTTTAACCGTGTTGTTGCTTACTTTGCTGCTGGTGCGCTGGGTAGTGAGGCCTTTGCGTCTATTAGCTAGGCAAGCAGAGGCCATAGGCAAGGGTCGCAAGCCTCGCCATATGCGTGAGCAAGGCTCCAGTGAAATGGTGGCTACTATTCGTGCGTTTAACACTATGGTTGGCCGCATTCAAAAGTTTACAGGTGACAGAGAGCGGCTCTTTGCTGCTATTTCCCATGACCTTAAAACCCCACTTACTAGAGCAAGGCTTAGGGCTGAAATGATCTCTGATACGGATCAAAAGCAGGCTTTAATTGGTGATTTAGAAAACCTAGAAACCATGGTTAAAGGCAGTTTGCAGATGATGAAAGACGATGCCATTCATGAAAACGCAAAACGCATTGATCTAAGCCAATTGCTTTTGGATTTAGCAGCAAACAACCAAATATATGGGCTACCTATAGAGTTAGACATTCAGCCTGGGTTAGTGATCGATGGACGCAGCATGGCCTTGCAACGCCTATTTAGTAACCTTGTTGATAATGCACTGGCCTATGGTAAAGCTGTGAAAATAGTAGCTAAAGCCAACCCACAGGGCACTTTAATTTCCATCATGGACCCAGGTCCTGGTTTAAGTGATGCTGATAAAGCTAGAGTATTTGAACCTTATTATCGTATTAATCAAAAACCCAGTGGTGACCACGTTGGTCTTGGGTTGGGCATTGCGCGCAGCATAGCCAACCTTCACGGAGGGGAGTTAGAGCTTAAAGACCGAAGGGGTGGTGGTCTAATGGTTGAAGTTTATTTCTATTCGTAACCTTTTGTCACACTTCCCTACGTTGTGTCACGGTGACCTATATAAACTCCTGCTACCGGAGTGTGACTGCCGGATAATAAGACTAATGAGGAATTCACATGAACACAAAGTTAACAGGTTTGGCTTTAGCCACTATGATGGCTGCGGCACCTAGCGTACAAGCAGGCGAAGTAGAAGTATTACATTATTGGACCAGTGGCGGTGAAGCTGCCAGTGTGGCATTTTTAAAGGATCAGTTAGCGGCTTCTGGCGTAGATTGGGTTGATTTTGCAGTAGCTGGTGGTGCAGGTGAAAGCGCCGCGACAGTGCTTAAATCTCGTGCTATTTCTGGCAACCCACCTACAGCTGCACAAATCAAAGGCCCATCTATTCAAGACTGGGGCGAGCTAGGCTTTTTGACTAGCATCGATGACGTTGCTCAAGCGAACAACTGGGATGAGATTTTACCAGAAGTCGTATCAAACGTGATGAAGTATGAAGGCAAATATGTAGCTGCACCAGTAAACGTACATCGTGTTAACTGGTTGTGGGCTAACCCAGAAGTATTCCGTAAAGCAGGCGCTACTATCCCAACAACTTGGGATGATTTCATGGTACAAGCTCAAAAACTAAAAGACGCAGGCTACATTGCCCTAGCTCACGGTGGACAAGCTTGGCAGGATGCTACTGTATTTGAAGCGGTTGTTCTAGGTGTTGGTGGTGCTGACTACTACAACAAAGCTTTTGTACAAGCAGATATGGATGCACTAAACAGTGCAACTACCAAAGAAGTCTTTGAAACCTTTGGTCAATTGCGTCAGTTTGTTGATATCAACTCTCCAGGACGTGATTGGAACTTAGCCACCTCTATGGTAATCAATGGTGAAGCAGGAATGCAAATCATGGGTGACTGGGCTAAGGGCGAATTTAAGGTTGCAGGCATGAACCCTGGCACAGACTATGTGTGTGTAGCAGCTCCTGGCACTTCTGGCGCTTATACCTTTAACGTAGACTCATTTGCTTTCTTTAACCAAAGCGATGCTGACAATACTCAGGCTCAAAAAGTGATGGCCAAAGAAATCTTAAGTACCGATTTCCAACGTGTATTTAACCTTAACAAAGGTTCAATTCCAGCACGTTTAGGCATGGCGCGTACCGAGTTTGACTCTTGTGCTCATGACTCTATGGATGCATTTGTTGCTAGTTCTGCATCAGGTAGTTTAGTGCCAAGTTTTGCTCACGGCATGGCTGTTTCAGAAGCGGTTTCAGGGGCAATCTATGACTCTGCAACTCAGTTCTTTAACTCAGATGACTCTGCAGAAGCTGGTGTAGCTGCACTTGTAGCAGCGGTTGCTGCTGCTAAGTAAGCACAACTTGCTTTGTCATTGCCAGCTTCATCGGCAATTATAGGCTGGGCCCAATCGTTGCAATGATGACTGGGCTTAAGTTTGGCAATGACATATTTCTAAAAAATTCATTGAGCTAACCTAGAGCTAACTTATGTTCGATTATCTCGAAAAACAATTACCCAAACTAATTTTGGCACCTACTGCCATTGTTACTTTGGTCTGTATGTATGGCTTTATAGGCTGGACTGCAGCACTGTCTTTCACCAAAAGCCGCATGCTACCCCAATGGGATTTTGTCGGCTGGCAGCAGTACGAGCGTTTATTCGCTAACCCACGGTGGCATGTAGCCTTAGACAACCTGCTAGTGTTTACTGTGCTTTTTATTGTGATTGCATTATTTTTAGGCCTTATGCTGGCCATTTTATTAGACCGTAATATTCGTAATGATGGGGCTTTACGCACCATCTATCTTTACCCCATGGCAGTGTCTTTTATAGTCACAGGTACGGCATGGAAGTGGATTCTTAACCCAGGTTTGGGTATAGAAAAAATGGTCCGCGACTTAGGCTTTACCGACTTTGAATTTCGCTGGCTAGTCGATCCAGATATGGCCATTTATACTATTGTTATTGCTGCAGTTTGGCAATCTAGTGGATTTGTTATGGCGATGTTTTTGTCAGGGCTTCGCGGAGTGGATGATAGCTTGATTAAAGCCGCCCAAATGGACGGGGCCTCGGTGTTTCGCACCTACTGGCATGTTATTTTGCCTGTCATGCGCCCTGTATTTTTTGGCGCCGTGGTGATCTTAAGCCACATTGCTATCAAAAGTTTTGACTTGGTGCAGTCCCTCACAGGAGGTGGCCCAGGCTATGCATCAGATTTACCAGCCACCTTCATGTATACCCATGCATTTAGCCGTGCCCAAATGGGCTTAGGCGCCGCAAGTGCCATGGTGATGCTAGCAGGTGTAATGGCCATTATAGTGCCGTATCTATACTCTGAGTTGCGAGGTAAAAAGTCATGAGCTCGTTAACTCTTTCTAAAAAGCTATACAAAGCCTTTTTTATTACTTTGTTGTTGGTGTTTGCATTGGCCTATTTAGGGCCTTTATACGTCATGCTAACAACCTCCTTTAAAGGCATTGAAGAAATCCGTAACGGTAACATCTTAGCTTTGCCAAATGCTCTAAATGGCAGCGCATGGGTTAAAGCATGGAGCAGTGCCTGCACTGGTGGCGACTGTTATGGCTTGGCACCCTATTTTTGGAATAGCATGCGCATTGTTATACCTGCTTTGCTTATCTCTACAGCAGTGGGTGCATTGAATGGCTATGTGCTATCTCAATGGCGTTTTAAAGGCAGTAATTTCCTCTTTGGTGCTTTATTGTTTGGTTGTTTTATTCCTTTTCAAGTAATTCTGCTGCCTATGGCTAAGCTCTTAGCTTGGCTTGGTTTGGCCAATACGGTAACCGGTTTAGTGTTAGTGCATGTGATTTATGGCATAGCATTCACCACCTTATTTTTCCGTAATTACTATGTGAGCATCCCCAATGAATTAGTGCGTGCTGCAAGGCTAGATGGCGCAGGCTTTTTTGCTATTTTTAGGCACGTATTTTTGCCTCTTTCTACTCCAATAATAGTAGTAAGTGTGATTTGGCAATTCACTCAAATTTGGAATGATTTCCTCTTTGGAGTGGTTTATTCCGGGCCAGGCACTCAGCCGATTACAGTGGCACTGAATAACCTAGTGAATACCACCATGGGCGGTAAAGAATATAACGTCGACATGGCTGCTGCGGTCATTGCCGCCTTACCTACCTTAGTCGTTTATATAGTGGCTGGTAAATATTTTGTACGTGGTTTAACTGCGGGCGCCGTCAAAGGCTAATAAGAAGATTTTACAAAGGAAAGAAACCGATATGGGTTCCATACAAATACAACAACTTACCAAGTCTTTTGGCGATACAGAAGTGCTAAAGGGCATAGATTTAGACATTAAAGATGGTGAGTTTCTCATCCTAGTAGGCCCCTCTGGCTGTGGTAAATCTACCTTAATGAATAGTATTGCTGGGTTAGAAGAAGTAACCAGTGGAGATATTTTAATTGATGGCGATAATATCACCGATTTAAGCCCTAAGGAGCGAGACATTGCGATGGTGTTTCAGTCTTATGCGCTTTATCCCACTATGAGCGTCTCGCGCAATATTAGTTTTGGTTTAGAGATGCGCAAGGTACCTAAAGCTGAAATAGAAAAAACGGTTGCTGATGTGTCCCAGCTATTACAAATAGAGCATTTATTAGATCGTAAACCTAGCCAACTTTCAGGTGGTCAGCGTCAACGTGTGGCCATGGGGCGGGCTTTAGCGCGCAACCCTCGGGTGTTTTTGTTTGACGAGCCTTTGTCTAATTTGGACGCTAAGTTGCGAGTAGAGATGCGCACCGAGATCAAAAAGCTACATAAACGCTTGGGTACAACCATTGTTTATGTAACCCATGATCAAGTAGAGGCGATGACTTTGGCTGACCGTATTGCGGTAATGAAAGATGGCCAAGTACAGCAGTTTGGCACACCCTATGAGATCTACAATAACCCAGCCAGTCGATTTGTAGCAGACTTTATGGGCTCACCGCCAATGAACTTCATTGAATGTGTGGTATTGGATGACAAGTTAGTGATTGAAAGCCAAGGTGAGAAGTTTGAGCTTCAAGTACCTCATGGAGATCACCTTAAAAATGCGGGTGTAGACACAGTGATTCTAGGGATTCGCCCAGAAATGATTACTGAGCCAAAGCCCCATGTTGAAGGCGCGTTAGTGCATTCTATACCTATGCAAATTGAAGTGACTGAGCCTATGGGCCCAGATACTATTGCTTTTGGACAGTGGAATAGCACTGAAATTCAGGCTAGGCTAAGCCCAGAAGCAGGAGTAGATGCGCAGGATACTGGCAAGATTACGGTGCAAGTGGATACCAGTAAAGCCGTATTGTTTGATGCCTTTAGTGGTGCTCGATTAGGTGTTTAAGCATCCATAGTGTAATTATCAAAACTTAAATCACCGCGCCATGCCCATATTGCTAAAAGATCTTCGTCTTTGGTTTTCAGGGCATGGTCTATGCGGTCTAAATGTTCAAAGCTTGCCCCAGGTGTTTGGGGCTTAAAATCTTGGTCACCTCTTTGCCAAAGCGCTGTACCACTTATAATGTGGTAAAGCTCCAAAGCATTATGGCGATGCTTTGGATAAAAGGTATGGGCTTGTTGCCAGTAAATGCCAAAACGAAATTGGTCACTAAACTTCACACCCTCTGGGCCTACTAGCTCTATGTAGGCGCGGTTTACGTCTTCGCTGTTACTAAATACACCGCGTTCTACCCATGTCAAATAAGCCCCAATTTTCGCCATAGCTTTTCGAAATTCGTCGTCATTTATAGCATTTATACTGGCCGCTAATGGCAAAGTGTTAGGGATGTCATTCCAAGTAGGGTGCGTCTTTGAAAAAGGCAGCAACAAGGATGCAACCTCAATGCCAATAGCAGTATTACTTGCAGCAAACCGCGCACAGGCAAGGTGAATAAATTGTTGCCAGTGAAGGTTTCTACTTGAATTATTTGGCATGCTCTAATTCCAGCTTAGTAGTGTTTGGACTAACGAATTTCGGTGCGGTAACTAAAGCTATCCGCCCTGCCTCTAGTAATTCTAAACTCAACAGGGAGGTTATTTTTACTATAGGTTAACCGGTGCAATACCACCAGTGGTTCACCTACCGCTATGCCCAAGCTAGCCGCTGTGGTTTGGTCTGCTATTTCTGCCGTAAGGGATTCTTCTGAGCGAACAATAGGCAAATCAAACTGGTCTACAACCACAGCGTATAACAAATCTGGTATGTGCACTTCCTCTTTTTCCAAACCACGCACTAGATCTGCTACCCACCAACACTGCTCTATCAATACGGCTTTGTCATCACGAAAGCCTACTCTTTCTATGTAAACCATCTCAGTACCTGTGGGCACATGAAGCCTTTGGCAAATCTTTTCGCTGCCGATAGCAAGCTCTCTCACAGGGGTTTGCTTACGAATTCGTACAGGGTTTCCAGAGTGTGTGCCGTAAGAGAAGAAACGAAATAAGCTGTTATTAAAATCGATGCGAGACACATAGGTGCCTTTACCTTGATGACGGTAGAGTAATTTTTGATGAACCAGGTTTTCAAGAGCTTTTTTAACAGTGCCAGTGCTGACTGAAAGGTATTCTGCTAATTGTGGCTCAGAGGGGATTAAATCACCAGGTGCTAATTCACCTGCGGTAATTTGTTCTTGGAGAAAATTTTCCACTACTTTGTATAAAAGTTTTCCTGGGGTTTTTTTGATGGGCCATTGAGTCATTAAGTATTTGAATCTCTGATGTTTATATAAAATTAACCTTTAAATTAATAGCTCGAATCTTAACAGATTCTGACATTGGACAAAAAAATATTATCATAAAAGCTTGACTCATGTATATGAGTTATATTATCTATACATTACTTTGAAACGTTAATTCTGAAAAATTAATAATAATTACAACTATTGTGGTGAGTTTTAGGCTCTCCCAGAGGAAGAATCCGTGGAAATATTTGATTATATTGGGGCTATATTCAGCGTCAGTAACCTTACAGTATTGATTCTAGCCACAGCTGGGGGGTTGATTCTAGGGGCCTTGCCAGGCTTAAGCCCCACAATGGCTGTTGCACTTCTGATTCCATTTACCTTTCAAATGGATGCGGCTACAGGCTTAGTGCTTTTGGGCGCTGTATATACTGCAACCGTTGCAGGTGGAGCGATCAGCGGCATTTTAGTTAATATTCCCGGAGCCCCAGCAAATATTGCTACGGTATTAGATGGCCACCCCATGGCTAAAAAAGGTAAAGCAACCCAAGCGCTCCATTTTTGTTTTATTAGTTCTTTTGTTGGCGGCATTATTGGTGTGTTGGTGTTGATATTCTTTACGCCCCCCTTGGCTAAGTTAGCACTTCGATTTGGACCTTCAGAAATGTTTTGGATGGCCATTGTGGGTGTCACAGTCATAGGCACTTTAGGCTCCAAGTCAGTGGTAAAAGGGCTGTTCTCTGGGGTGTTAGGATTATGGATCTCAACCATAGGCATCAGCCCGATATTTGGAGAATCACGCTTTGTATTTACCGACCACCTTACTGGAGGGGTGCATATCGTTGTGGCCTTGATTGGTCTATTTGCTGTGCCTCAAATCTATCAACTTTTGGTGACCAGTAGGCAAAAATCTAGTGGAGGTTTATTTGCCACTGAAAAAACCTCGTTATTATCATCTATTCGATACAATTTAAGCCGCTTTAAAGCCTTAACTATTGGCACTCTTTCTGGAGTGATCGTGGGTATTATTCCTGGTGCTGGTGGGCAGATAGCAGGTTTGGTTGCCTATGATCAAGTTAGAAAGTTTAGTCCAGATGCTAGCAAGTTTGGCCACGGTGAACCCGATGGCGTTATTGCGGCAGAGTCGGCTAATAATGCAATGGTTGGCCCCTCATTGGTACCTTTGCTAACCCTAGGTATTCCAGGTAGTCCAACAGCAGCGGTATTATTAGGTGGCCTGCTGATTAATGGTTTGTTTCCAGGCCCTGATTTATTTACGGTGCATGCACAAGTGACTTGGACTTTTATTGGGTCATTACTAGTAGCGCAAGTATTTATGCTTATTATTGGCTTAGCTTTGAGCCGCAGTAGTAGTTACTGGGTGATGCGTGTTCCGTCTCAATATATGGCGGCAGCAGTGACTGTGCTTGCTGTGTTTGGCACCTATAGTATTCAAAATAGTTATTCTGATGTAGTGCTGATGTTAGTGCTTGGTAGCTTGATGTATGTCCTCAACAAATATGGCTTTAGTGCAGCACCTATAGTGCTGGGCATTATATTAGGCCCTATCGCAGAAGATGATTTTTCCATGGGCAAAATGATTGCTGATGTGGGAGATGGCGCACTACCTTACTTTTTGACAGGTTCGGTAAACCTAGTGCTTATATTTGTATGTGTAGTCTCCATTGGCTACAGCGTTTGGGTAGAAATAAAGCAACGCAGGCAGGTGGCTCCAGGTATGAAGCGCTCAGCCCCAGGCACACGAGTGGCTGCCATTGGTGCATTTATAGCTTCGTTGGTGGTGTGGGGCATGGTGATGTCTGCTGATGGCAGCCAAGCCTACGACTTCCCATTTTTACTGGCCGTGTTGATGTTTGCGTTTGCCGCTATATTGTTAATTGATACACTGCGCATGTGGGCACGCCAAAAATCAGGCCCAGGCCTAGTGGAGTGGTCAGACCTTGGCATGGGCATCGCAGTGATTGTGGGTTACTTGTTGATCATGCAAACTTCAGGCTTTTACTTAGCGTCTTGGATTGCTTTTTCAGCTATTGTTTTATTTTATACAACGGATATAAATCGACAAAAAACCACCCGAATAGTGTTGGTTTCCCTAGGGTTTATGACCGCCATTTATGTGCTCTTTAGCCTTTCTCTAAGAGTTATAACACCAGGTTTTTTCTAAACGATTCGCACTATTTGGATGGTCCATATAATGCATAAAAACGCTACTCACATCACATGAGTTGGCTAATAATAAAAGGTAACTACCATGATACTAAAAAAAATAAAATCATCTATTCTTATAGCTGCAGTCACCACCGTATTGTTGGCGCCCAGCGCTACAGTATTAGCTGCTGATTTCCCTAATGCTCCCATTCAGGTAGCTGTTGCTTATGGCCCAGGTGGTGCAACAGACTTCCAAGCCCGTATTGCTACGATGATGGCGGGCAATGAAAAATATCTTAATATGCCAATGGTTATTTTTAACAAGCCAGGAGCAGGTGGCCAAAAAGGCTGGAACTGGTATGCCAGTAGTGCCAGTCAAGATGGACACCAGCTTGCAGCATATAACGTGCCACACTTTATTGCGCAATCACTTAAGTTTGACACCTCCTACAATATTAACAATCTAGAGCCCATCGCCAACTGGGGTGCAGACCCGGCTGTGCTTATTGTGCCAGCAGATAGCCCATTTAACTCAGCTACAGAGCTTGTGGCGTGGGCAAAAGCCAACCCAGGCAAGCTTACAGTCAGTGGTGCAGGTTTGTACGTAGGACATCACATTGCTGGATTGCAGCTAGACAAAGCAGCCAACATTAGCACTCAGTACATTCCTGCTGGTGGCGGTGTGCCTGCAATGAAGATGGTGTTAGGTAGTCAAGTAATGGCTGGTTTTAACAACCTTAGTGATGCTTTTCGTCAAGGTGATCGTATTAAAATTCTTGCGGTAGCTGATAATCAGCGCGAAGAGACTTTTTTGCCAAATGTACCTACGTTTAAAGAGCAAGGCATTGATATTGATGACTCGAGTGTAAACTTCAGAGGCATTATGGCTCGCACGGGCACACCACCTGAAGTGATAGATTTCCTTGCAGAACGAGTGCATGCAATGTTCCAAGACGCAAAAGTGGCTGGTAAAATGAAAGCAGGTGGTTCACCTATGCGCATTATGACCCGTGCTCAAGTGCAAAACATGTGGGCTGAGCGTCAAGTTTACTTAGACGGACTATTAGCAGATCTATAATCTTCGTTAAGTAATGAGTACAACTGCATAGACCAGGTCTTTTCAGTTGTACTCTTTTTCCAACTCAATCCTATCGTAAATAATACTTTGACATGGAGATTTAAATGTCACAGATGGACGCTCATAGTCAAGTAGCTCAGTTAATACAGCAAGCTAATCAAGCTCAAAAAACGCTTGAAGCTTATGATCAAGCTGCAGTGGATGAACTAGTGACAGCCGCTGCTTGGGCATTGGTTAACCCCGAAAACAACCAAAAACTATCTCAACTTGCCGTAGCCGAAACAGGCTTGGGTAAGGTATCAGACAAAATTACTAAAAATCACCGTAAAACCTTGGGTTTGTTACGAGACATGAAGGGTGCCAAAACAGTAGGTGTCATTAAACGTGACACCCAAATGGGCATTGTAGAAATTGCTAGGCCTGTGGGAATTGTAGGGGCTATAGTACCTTCCACCAACCCCGTTGCCACACCGATGAACATGATATTGAATGCGCTTAAATGCCGCAACGCGATTATTTTATCGCCTTCACCCAAAGGTCAGCCAAGTTGTAACCGGTTGATTGAACTCATTTATCTTGAGTTGGATCGCATAGGTGCCCCACGTCACTTAGTGCAAGCCTTACCGACTCCAGTTAGTAAAGATTTGAGCATGGAGTTGCTCAAACAAGTAGATCTTGTAGTGGTTACTGGATCTCAAAATAACGTTAGGGCAGCTTACACATGCGGTACTCCAGCGTTTGGCGTGGGGGCTGGTAACGTTACAAGCTTAGTTGATGAAACTGCCGATCTTTCATCTGCTGCAAATAAAATAAAGGCATCTAAAACATTTGATAACGCCACAAGCTGCTCTTCAGAGAACAGTGTGATTATCGTTGAAGAAGTTTACAAAGACATGTTAGAGGCACTGCATTTAGTAAATGCATGTTTGCTAAACGCCAAAGAAACGGCAGCTTTAAAAGC
>Ga0115001_10004051_pt1 | contig 10839 bp, 15 predicted proteins | sample ArcticOcean_MG_C_12_FD_89869 | JGI IMG/M metagenome (GOLD analysis project Ga0115001, IMG submission 89869) | Marine microbial communities from western Arctic Ocean - ArcticOcean_MG_CB8_130 | ecosystem: Environmental > Aquatic > Marine > Oceanic | place: Arctic Ocean: Canada Basin | collected... | reverse complement strand
TTCAACATTACAGCTTTTAAAAATAAGCCTCACATACTACGAGTATGCTTAGTTAATTGTTTAAAGCTGCACCTTGCTTAGCTTGACTGTTTAAACTGATGGATATTTGAAAGCTAAAGAAAGCGAGTATAAAATCCTCTGAATTATTAGCTCCAGCCGGCGATTTAGATCGTATGCAGACCGCGTTTGATTGCGGAGCCGATGCGGTGTATGCGGGGCAGCCTCGGTATAGTTTGCGTGTGCATGAAAATGATTTTTCGATGGCTAATTTAGCCATTGGTATCAGTGAGGCACATGCGCGTGGTAAGAAGTTTTTTGTCGCCAGTAATACCTCGCCACATAACTTACTAAAGTAAAAATCTATATGCGCGATATGGAGCCAATGCATTGCTATGCAGCCAGATGCGCTGACTATGTCTGACCATGGTTTGATTATGATGGTGCGTGAGAAGTGGCCAGAAATGCCAGTGCATCTTTCAGTACAAGTCAATGCTATCAATTTTGCTTCAGTCAAATTTTGGCACAAGATGAGTTTGACACGGGCCATTTTGTCTCGTGAATTATCCATTGATGAGATTAAAGAAATTCGACAAGAATGCCCAGAGGTGGAGCTGGAGGTTTCCATTCATGGCGCGTTGTGTATCGCTTACTCTGGCCATTGTTTATGATCAAGCTACTTTAATTCACGTGACCCGAACCAAGGCTCTTGTACTAACAGTTGTCGTTTGGATTACAAAGTGCATGATGCCAAAGACGATGCAGCTGGCGTGATGTGATTAAAAGATTTTGATTTTCAAGCGGAAGAAGAGCAATCGAATTTATCTGCATGCGGTAGCTTGCCCAGACACCCTGAAGCCGATAAAACCTTTTTGATTGAAGAAAAAGGTCGGCCGGGAGAGTTGTTACCGATCATGGAGGATGAGCACGGTACTTATATTATGAGTAGTAAGGATTTACGGGCGATTGAACATGTAGAGAAGCTGGCGTGGATTCACTTAAAAATGAAGGGCGTACGAAGTTGCGTTATTACGTTGCACGCACCAGTCAAAATTACCACCAAGTTATTGATGATGCTGTTGCAGGGCAGTCATTGGATTGGGGGCTGTTGGGAGAATTGGAAAATTTGGCAAACCGTGGCTATAACGATGGTTTTTATCAGCGGCACCATACAACGGAACATCAGAACTATAAGCAAGGCTACTCAAAGTCTAACCGCAGTATCTATGCTGGTGACATTGTCGCTTTTAATGCCAAAAAAGGGTTGGTTGATGTCGAGGCACGTAATAAATTTGGTATAGGTGATAAGTTGTAAATTATTCATCCGTCAGGCAATCAAGATGTTGTGGTGGAAACAATACTGAATAAAAAAGGCAAGCCAATACAATAAGCGAAAGGCAGCAGCTATTATGTGCGTGTACCCGTTCAAGCACAGAGCTGACAGAATGCGATGGTTGCTAAATATTTAGGCTAGTCATTAGCTTGATGGGAACAACAAAAAAGGGCGCATGTTGCGCCCTTTTTTAAACATTAAGCAAAAGCTTATTTATTCATGACATACATCGTTACTTCAAAGCCAAAACGCATTTCTGTTGCTGCTGGTGTTGTCCACATGATATTTCTCCTTAGTGTTAAGTAAACAGCATATTGTCATGCCGCATAAGTATTATGCTGAAACAGCAAGGCTAGGCATAGATTGCATTCATGATTACAGGGTGACTAAAATCATGAGCCAAGGCTCATGATTTATGGTGTTGTCATTAAGGATTTATGCAGCTTTAGCTAATGATTTGAATGCGAAATGACTTAACTGCGAATATAGCTCTCTAGTTGTTCGATTGACTCTGCTTGATATTCAATCGTCGCTTTGACTAAGTCACCAATTGATAGCATGCCAATCATGTTGCCATCTTCCATCACTGGCATATGGCGAATGCGTTTGTCCGACATGGTGCTCAATGCGCTATCAACCAAATCAGTTGCTTGGCAAGAAATCAAATTGGTTGTCATGATTTCTTCAATGAGTGTTGTTTCGGCTGCTTTCCCTTTTAAGGCAACGTCTCTTGCATAATCACGTTCAGAAAAAATACCGACTAATTTGTCTGATTTAATTACAGCTAATGCACCAATATGTTTTTCCGCCATCAGTTTCAGCGCGTCATAAACGGTATTTTCTGGTGCAATGCTAATGGTTTCTTGATGTTGTTTTTCTTTTAATATTTGTTGCAATGTTTTCATGCCACTCCTCCCAAACACTTGATGTGAAAATATACACCCTAAAAGCCTATCTGCAAATAATTAAGATGCTGTAGTGGTGTAAATTCGCTTTATTACAGCATGCATCGTGCAAGATTAGCGAGACAGCATTAACAGCATGGTAGAATTTAGCTTTTGGAATGATTGTTAAGGTTAGGGAATATGGCTGGGCATAGTAAATGGGCGAATATTCAGCATCGCAAAGGACGTCAGGATGCAAAGCGCGGTAAGATTTTTACCAAGCTAATTAAGGAGATTACTGTTGCTGCGCGTTTGGGCGGTGGTGATGCTGCGATGAATCCGCGCTTACGCGCTGCGGTGATTGCGGCTAAAGATGAGAACATGCCTTTAGATAACATTACGCGTGCCATTAAGAAGGGTACGGGTGAGTTGGAAGGCGTTAACTATGAGGAAATTCGCTACGAAGGTTATGGCATTAATGGTGCAGCCATTATTATTGATTGCATGACGGATAATAAACAGCGCTCTGTTTCTGATGTGCGGTTTACATTAACTAAAAATGGCGGCAATCTTGGTACTGACGGTTCTGTGGCCTTTATGTTTGACCATTGTGGTCAATTGGTTTTTGAGCCCGGTGCAGATGAAGAAGCGATTATGGAAGTGGCTTTAGAGGCTGGTGCTGATGATATTGTGACCGACGAAGATGGCAGTATTGAAGTGATTACCTCTCCAGCAGACTTTCTAGCAGTTAAAGAAGCGTTGGAAGCGGCAGGATATGCAGCCGTCGTTGCTGAAGTGACCATGAAGCCACAAAACGAAGTGGTGTTGACGGGTGATGATGGCGCTAAGATGCAAAAAATTCTCGACACCTTGGAAGATCTCGATGATGTGCAAGATGTCTATACTTCTGCGGTTATTGAAGAGTAATACTTGTTGGCGATTAATCACTAGTGAGTAATGTAAGAATTCTCGGTATCGATCCAGGGCTGCGTTTCACAGGCTTTGGTGTGATTGAAAAAGTCGGTGAAAAACTTCAATATATTGCCAGTGGGACGATTAAAACGGCGAGTGGTAAAAAGACAGATAGAGAAGATCTGCCAGCTAGGTTGAAGATTATTTTAGAAGGCTTGTTTGAGGTGATTGAGATCTATCAGCCGACACAGGTTGCGATTGAGAAAGTTTTCGTGAATGTGAATCCGCAGTCAACGCTATTGTTAGGCCAAGCGCGTGGTGCGGCTATTAGTGCGGCAGTGATGCGTGATTTGGAAGTGGCGGAATATACGGCTTTACAAGTGAAGCAGGCAGTCGTTGGTAATGGGCACGCTAAAAAAGAACAAGTGCAGGAAATGGTGAAGCGATTGCTTGCGTTACCTGCGACGCCAAATGAAGATCCTGCTGATGCACTGGCTTGTGCGATTTGTCATGTGCATGGTGGGCAAGGTTTAGGGCAGTTAGTAACCAAGGGTTTCCGCGTTAAGAATGGCCGATTAATTGGCTAGAATAAAGAGATAGGATAAACATGATTGCTCGCCTGAATGGCTTATTAATAGAAAAAGCCCCGCCGTTGATTGTGGTGGAATGTGCTGGTGTCGGTTATGAAGTAGAAGTGCCGATGAGTACTTTCTATAACTTACCTGATGTCGGTACACAAGTGACGCTGCTCACCCATATGGTGGTACGTGAAGACGCACAGCTCCTCTACGGATTTGGCTCAGTACAAGAAAAAAGCACGTTTCGACAGCTGCTTAAAGTCAATGGTATTGGCGCTAAGTCGGCGTTGTCTATTTTAAGTGGCGTCTCTATTGATGATTTGGTCGAAGCCATTGGTAGCCAAGAAGTCGCTGTGTTAACTCGCATTCCTGGTGTTGGTAAGAAAACAGCTGAGCGTTTACTGCTTGAGTTGAAAGATAAGTTTGAGGCGACTGGTTTGAGCAGTATTACGGGACACGCTAAATCAGCCACTCAAGATGTACTGAATGCTTTGCTGGCTCTTGGCTATAACGAGCGTGAAGCGACGGCTTCTGTTAAGTTGCTGGATAAAGGTATTTCAGTTTCAGAAGGCATTAAACAAGCACTCAAAGCGCTGGTAAAATAAATGCAAAACCAAGTCATTAAACAAGCCTTAGCCATTAAATCAAACGTTATGGATAAAATTCAATGATTGAAACCGATCGCTTAATCGCGCCAGCTACCGAGAATACGCAAGAGGAAGTCGTTGAGCGTGCGCTACGTCCTAAAGTATTAGATGAGTACGTCGGGCAAGAAAAAGCCAGAGGGCAGTTAGAAATTTTCATTAATGCAGCGCGTGGGAGAAGTGAGGCCTTAGACCATGTGTTGCTATTCGGGCCGCCGGGTTTGGGTAAGACCACATTGGCGCATATTATTGCACGTGAGATGGGCGTTAATCTACGTCAAACTTCTGGTCCTGTATTAGAACGCGCAGGTGATCTAGCCGCTTTGCTAACTAATCTAGAAGCGAATGACATTTTATTTATTGATGAAATTCACCGTTTATCACCAGTGGTCGAAGAAATCTTATACCCGGCGATGGAGGATTATCGGCTTGATATTATGATTGGCGAAGGCCCTGCAGCGCGATCTGTTCGCTTAGATTTGGAGCCTTTTACTTTGGTTGGTGCGACGACAAGAGCGGGTATGCTGACGAATCCATTACGCGATCGTTTTGGTATTGTGTCGCGTTTAGAGTTTTATACGGTAGAAGAGCTGAGTCGCATTGTTTCACGTAGCGCTGGATTATTGGAATTGAAAATGACCGATACTGGCGCGGTAGAAATTGCTAAAAGATCACGCGGTACACCGCGTATTGCAAACCGACTACTTAGACGTGTGCGAGATTATGCACAAGTAAAGTCAGATGGTGTAGTGAGTGCTGAGATTGCCGATGCTGCGTTACAAATGTTAGACGTGGATAAGCTTGGTTTTGATGTGATGGATAGGAAGCTATTGCAAGCGGTATTAGAAAAATTCGGTGGTGGACCTGTTGGTTTGGATAATCTGGCTGCTGCGATTGGTGAAGAACGGGACACGATTGAAGATGTGTTGGAGCCTTATCTGATTCAACAAGGCTACTTGATGCGGACGCCTCGCGGCCGCGTAGCCACAAGCCAAGCCTATCAACACTTTGGTCTTGCTGTGCCAAGTCATTTGGCGAGTGGCGAACTGTGGATGCAGACTTAATGTTAACCGTCGGTACTTGAAGTTGAATTAACGACCTTTATGCTAAAATCCCCGCATGATTAATCAGCCAACTTTGCCCATTTTCCAATGGTCTGTACGCGTCTATTACGAGGATACCGATGCAGGTGGTGTGGTCTATCACAGTCAATATTTGAACTTTATGGAACGCGCGAGGACTGAGTGGCTGCGTTCTCTAGGTTTTGAGCAAACGGCCTTGCGAGACTCGGAAAATATTCTGTTTGTTGTACACAGTATGCAGATGCTTTTTAAAAAATCAGCAAAATTTGATGACATGCTGTTAGTCGAAACACAGTTGATGGAATTGAGGCGGGGTAGCTTTGTTTGTACCCAAAAAATTATAAGACAGGCTGCCTTGTTAATCCAAGCACAAGTTAAAATAGCTTGTGTAAATGCAGTGACTTTTAAACCAACGGGTATACCAACCCAAATAAAATGCAAGATGGAGTCTATATGAACGCAGTAAATGACATGTCATTAATTACCTTGGTGACTGGTGCTAGTTTGCCAGTGCAGGTGGTGATGATTATTTTGTTAGTCACTTCACTGTTGTCGTGGTGGTATATTTTTCTTAAGTTATTCACCATTAAAGATGCGCAAAGTAATGCAGAGGAATTTGAATCTGCATTTTGGTTGGGTGGTGATTTGGATCAACTATATGGCTCTGTGACATCTAATAAGCGGCGCGGGAAATTGCAAGGCATGGCAAGTATATTTGAGGCGGGCTATGATGAATTTATCAAGCATCAAAATGATGGCGATCAAGATGCTAGTGATATTGTAGCAGGCGCACGTCGTGCAATGCAGGCAACATTTAACCGTGAGTTGGATAACTTGGATGCACACCTGCCATTCCTCGCCTCTGTTGCTTCGGTCAGTCCATATATTGGTTTATTTGGTACGGTATGGGGCATTATGAATTCATTTCGAGGCTTATCCAATGTTGCGCAGGCAACGTTAAGCCAAGTGGCGCCTGGTATTGCTGAGGCGTTGATTGCAACTGCGATTGGTTTGTTTGCTGCGATTCCTGCTGTGATTGCTTATAACCGTTATGCAGCGAGTGTCGATCGACTAGCTGTGCGTTATGAGAGCTTTATGGATGAATTCACCAACATTTTGCAACGTCGCGTTTAATTGTTCGTTAAACACCATTCGCTAAAAGGATAAACAATGGCAAGAACACGTAAACGTCGCATGATGAATCAAATCAATGTCGTTCCATATATCGATGTAACATTGGTGTTGTTAGTTATCTTTATGGTAACAGCGCCGATGACAAACCCAGGGGTCGTCGACTTACCTTCTGTCGGACAAGCGTTGAGATCAACTGCAGCCCCATTAGTTGTGACGGTTAAAAAAAATGGAGAGGCTGAGATTGAGGGTAATATATTGCCTAGGGATCAGCTATTGGTTGAAGTGAAACAGCAGATTGAAGAAGCGCCGCGTGCAGTCGTCGTGGCTGCAGATGAAAAAACTGAGTATGGCAAAGTGGTCGCTATCATGGATTTGTTGAAACAAGCCCAAGTGGAAAAAGTAGGCTTGCTGTTTACACCAGCGCCTTAATTTATGTTTAGAACGCACGAAACTTCAACCGCATGGAAAGCTGGCTTTCTAGCAGTCGCAGTACATGTGTTGTTACTGGGTGCTTTATTGTTTTCATTCAATTGGAAAGTGGCACACACCATTGTGAGTGTGAATGAGGTTGAGTTGTGGGATGCGTTGCCAACTGCTAAACCGGCACCAAAAAAACAGATCGCAAAGCCTAAACCGAAAGCACCTGAGGTTGAACAGCCAGAATCTGAACCTGAGCCTAAGCAAGAAGTGGAAGAGCCAGAGCCTGAGCCAGAAACAGCTAAAGTCGATATAGAGTTAGAGAACAAGAAAAAAGCAGAAGCTGAGAAAAAGAAAAAAGAGAAAAAAGAGAAAGAAGAGAAAAAAGAGAAAAAAGAGAAAAAAGAGAAAAAAGAGAAAAAAGAGAAAGAAGAGAAAGAAGAGAAAGAAGAGAAAGAAGAGAAAGAAGAGAAAGAAGCTGCGCGTAAGAAGCAATTGGCAGCATTGCAAAAAGAGCTGCTAGATGATATAGACCCAACCAAAATAGCGCTTAAAAAATTACAAGCTCAAATTGGCAATGAAGACACAAAACCTGCGCCCGCTGTGAATCAAGGTGTGGTGAATGAGTATGTGTCTAAAATCATCGCTAAAGTACATGGTAATGTGAATAGAGGGTTTTGTACGGATGGGAACCCAGAGTTGGTGTTTAAAGTGAATTTACTGCCAACTGGCGACTTTGGGAGTAGTCCAGTATTGAGCAAGACTAGTGGGAATGCTGCTTGTGATGACGCAGTTGAACGTGCGCTGATTGCATCAGAGCCATTTCCGTTGCCAACTGACCCTGGTGCTTTATCAGAATTTAGAAATTTAAACTTAACATTTAAACCAAATGAGTAGTACATGCGTTATTGTCATTTAAAGCTTGAAAACTGGCATCATTACTCATTACAATGGAAGCACGATATTGAAGTGAAATTAGTGGTAGTCAGATAAGGTCCATCTCATTTTTTTACAGATACTTAATACATATGCAAACTTTTAAATTAGTCATTATTCTTGTTGTTGGATTTTTTGCAATCACAGCAAACGCCGCTTTAGATATTGAAATTACGGGTGGCGGTGCACAGCAAACGCCAATTGCCGTCGTTCCATTTGGCAACAATAAAATTGTTAAATACGAGATGGCGAAAATCATCAGTGACGATTTGTACCGCAGTGGTTTGTTTAGATCACTTAGCACGCAGGGCATGGCAAACTTGCCAACAAATGCATCAGATATTAAGTATGCAGAATGGGCTGCTTTGCAGGCGCAGGCGGTCGTTGTTGGCAATGTAACGCCTTTGCCTGATGGGCAGTTCAATGCTTCATTCCAGTTGGTTGATGTGTTTAAACAACAACCATTGGTTGATATGGACTTTCAGTTCAAAGCGAAGTATGTGCGCTTGACTGCACATAAAATTGCTGACGTGATTTATGAAAAGCTAACAGGACACCCTGGTGCATTTGCAAGTCGGATTGCTTATGTCAAAAAATTAGGGGCAAGGCATTACCTCTATGTTGCCGACTCAGATGGCTACAACCCACAAGCGCTGGTCAATTCAAATGAGCCTGTTATTTCTCCATCATGGTCGCCAGATGGTTCGAAAATGGCTTACGTTTCCTTTGAAAAGAAGAAGCCTATTGTTTTTGTGCATACGCTTAAAACAGGCTCTCGCAAGATCGTGGCGAATTACAAAGGTAACAATAGTGCGCCTTCTTGGTCGCCAGATGGGAAGAAATTAGCTATCGTATTAACTTACGGTGCCAACTCGCAAATTTATACGATTAATGCAACTGGCGGCGGTTTGAAACGGATTACAAGAAGTCGCGGCATTGATACTGAGCCCGCATTCTCGCCAGATGGCAATTGGATTTATTTCACCTCTGACCGAGGCGGTAGACCACAAATTTATAAAACAAGTGCAAACGGTGGAGGCGATATTAGTAGGGTGACATTTGAAGGTGCTTATAACGTGAGCCCGCGATTCTCAGCAGATGGAAAAATGTTGGCGTACATACGGAATGATGGCGGTCGATTCAGGGTGGCCGTCCAAGATTTAACGAATGGACAAGTACAGTTGTTAAGCACAGGCAGTCAAGATGAATCACCTAGTTTTTCACCAAATGGACGTGTCGTGCTGTATGCAACTAAAAAAGGTTCACGTGGCTCTTTGGCATCTGTATCAATTGATGGTACAGTACGTCAACACTTAAGTGAGGCGCGAGGCGACGTTCGTGAGTCAGCGTGGGGCCCAATGCTTAAATAGATTTTAATTTTTGCAGTATCGCAAGGTAATGTAAGTAAATAACTCTCAGGGAAAAGGGGAAATATATGAAAAATGCAACAAAACTTCACTCTAAATTTCTAATGGTCGCGGCCATTTCAATGTTGGTAGTTGCTTGTTCAAGCACACCAATGAAAGATACTGCACTAAGTGCAACAACAGGCGAAACAACAGGCGACAGCTCTGATGTTAAAGGCGCTGTGATTGATGGTTCAGCAACCAGTACTATGAATGAGCTTAATGACCCGAATAACATCCTATCAAAACGTAATATTTACTTTGATTACAATAGTGATGCAATCCGTGTTGAGTTCCGCCCAAACATTAGTGCACATGCTAAATACTTGAAAGCACATAGTGATGCAAAAGTTATGTTACAAGGTAATGCGGATGAGCGTGGTACACGTGAATACAACTTGTCCTTAGGTCAGCGTCGATCAGTTTCAGTAAAAAAAGCACTTAACGTTTTAGGCGTGTCAGATAGCCAAATTGAAACAGTGAGTTATGGCGAAGAAAATGCGAGTACGTACTGCAGCTTCGATAGCGATAGTTGCTACCAGCTAGATCGTCGAGTGGAAATTGTTTATCCAAACGAATAAGAGCTAATGTATGAATAAGCTGCAAGCAAGCCTTGCGATCGGTGCATATATATTTGCGCTGAATTCGCAAGCTGCCCTTTTTGACGACAAAGAGGCGCGAAAAAAAATCCTAGAGGTTGAAGCGAATTCACAGGCTAATCATGGGCTGCAATCCGCTGAAATTGAAGGGTTAAGTACGCGTACGGCAGATCAGTTGCTGAATATGCAAAATGAAATTGAACTGCTTAAGCAGGAGATTTCTGAGCTAAGAGGTGGGTTGGAAGTTGTTAATCATGCGTTAGCAACAGCTGATAAACGGCAAAGAGACTTGTATGCGGATACGGATAGACGTATTCGGAAGATTGAGCCGAGCTTGGGTGGTGATAGGGTGGGTGTATTAGCGCCACCTAGTGAGGGAGGCAGTGCGGATACCGGTGCAGTTGATGCTTATAAAGCATATAAAACAGCTTATAGTTTTAGTCAAAATTCGGACCATAAAGCCGCTTTTGATGCTTATAATGCTTTTATAGCAACCTATCCAGATAGTAAATACATGCCTGATGCTATTTATGGTTTAGGTTACTCGCAATTTGCGTTAAAAAATTACAAGTCTTCGATTGCTAGCCAGGAAAAATTACTGGCTATCTACCCTACTAGTACAAAAGCATCCAATGCCATGTATAGCATTGCGAATAGCCAAATACAATTAGGACAGGTCGGTGGTGCTAAAGAAATGTTACGTAGTTTGATTGCTAAGTATCCTAGTGCTGCAGTAATTCCGAATGCTGAAAAACGTTTGAAGGTACTAGAATCGATTAAATAATTCAGGCTCATAGCTGTTTTGTTTTAAAATGACGCCGACTTACTTGTTGGCGTTTTTTTATTCTTGGGTGTTGCTCGAGAAATGTTATTCACAAATTTATTGCATGGTGTTATCTATATGGCATTGAAAATTT
>Ga0115001_10004049_pt1 | contig 10842 bp, 7 predicted proteins | sample ArcticOcean_MG_C_12_FD_89869 | JGI IMG/M metagenome (GOLD analysis project Ga0115001, IMG submission 89869) | Marine microbial communities from western Arctic Ocean - ArcticOcean_MG_CB8_130 | ecosystem: Environmental > Aquatic > Marine > Oceanic | place: Arctic Ocean: Canada Basin | collected... | reverse complement strand
TGCTGTCGTTGTGATAAGTTCTTCTAGTTCACTAAATTGGTCAAGATTCTTAGGTGTCTGTATCGCAGGAGTAATGCCTGCACCAATTTCGCTTGAAACTGCTTTAGCTTCTAATATTGCATTTTTATATGCTGGTGAACTTACTGCTGATTCATATTCTTGTTTCGCTCTTGCAATTTCTGGAGAGCCAGCTGGCAATGTTGATAAGAGTTCTGCATATTTTGCTTGTTTTCCTGCAATTTTCTTTTCTTCAGTCGCAACTGCTTTAGTTTTTTCTGCTAGTGTTGCTTTTAAAGACTTTAATGATTTAAATGCACTAAGAGCAGAGTCTGATATTTCTCCTAATAAATTTGGTCTAGGGATTTTTGGATTACCTAATACATTGTCAACTAATCCTGAAATACTTTCTCTAGCACCAAATGTATTTTTTGCTACAGTCGGTAACTTAACTGTTGAACCACCACCTGATGTGAGTGATGCCAATGCACTTACTAGTGCGGCAGCCGCTCCAGGACTTAACGCCCCTGATAACTGACTAGATAATCCACCAAGTTTTGCACTTGCATCACCGAGCAAGTCTTTAATTCCTGCACTAGGATCTTTACCAGAGAATGCACTTGCCGCTAATCCCCCGACAGTTGCTGTTACTGATGATAGTCCATCAGCCACCGCATTTGAAACACCTTTTGCATTATCAACTACGCCACCAGCAATTTTTTGTCCACCAGGCAAGTTACTTACGCCAGATGCTATTACTGCCGCAGTTGTTGCTGAAGCACCTTTAGATACAATTTTTGCCGCCGACGCTAATCCTCCTGTGTTTGCTAATCCAGTAGCTGATCCAGCTAAACTTGCAACTTGATCTTTGGCACCAGCAATGGCGTTTTCTGCCAATGAGGTATCTACACTCAATGATGCTAAGTCTGCTCCAGTTACACCTTCGGCCGCCCCTGCTACTTCTCCTGCAATTTCTTCTGCTATTGCTCCTAAATCTTGTGGCACTCCAACTTTGAGAGGTTTAAATGTTGAAGTAATTGATTTAAAGGACGATGCAACTGCTCCAAGATCAACATCAAACTTACCAGCAATGTTCGGCAACTCTGCTTTACCTAATGTGTCTAATGCTTTTGTAATTCCACCGAGACCACCTGACAACGTACTAGCTAACGCTGATGTTGCACCTTGCCCTATAGCATTAAGAGTGTCTTTTGCACCACCGATTGCTGATCCAACTGCACCACCTCCAGCTAATGATTTAACAGCATCAGTGGTTGCACCAACAGTAGCGTTAAGGGCGCCGGCTTGATTTCCGACTGACGATGTACCTGTTCCTGCCACTACCCCAGCGATTGCTGTTGATGTTTCTTTGCCTGTTATTGCTCCGACATTTGTTAATGCAGTCTGTCCTTTTTGTAAGTTTGATACTACTGATTTTGCTTGAGTTGCAGGATTCTGAATTAATGACGTTAAATTATTTGCACCGTTTTTTCCAGTAAACGCCGATGTTGGCATTGCATCTTTAATACTTGTGCCAGTAGAAACAAGTGTGTTAACCATTGTGTCAGCACCAGGCTTAAGTACTCCGCCAGATGATAATTGTGACGGTGTCTGTCCAAAACTACCAATTGATGCACTTAGTCCTCCTGCCGCATCAGTTACAACTTGAGTTCCTGTTGCGACTGCACCTGCTACTGTACCTGCGGCCGCAGTAGCAATTCCGCCAAGCATTGAAGTTGTTGCATTTTTATCTAGCGAGCCACTAATCGCACCAACTTCAGGAACTGACGCTGAGGTTGCTCCCGTTACTCCAGGTTGGTTAGTTGCCGATGCTAATGCATTGAGTGCAGACACGTCTCCTGCAGGAGCATCTGCTAATGCTTCATCTGCACCAGCTTCAACTGTAACATCAACACCTTGATTGGCTGCCATCCATGGCATGTGAGCCGGCACTCTTGTTGTAATGCTGTTAAGGCTCGCTAGTGCCGCGGCCCAACCGACTGTTTTATCAAAAAGCGTATCTGGGTGTTGCGTTAACTCTATTGGTTCAACTTTGTCTGCTGTTAACGATGCGGCAGTACCATTTAATTGTATCTCTAATCCAGTTTGACATATTTCTGCGGCGGATGTTAAGCCTACTTGTCCAGACGCATCTAATCCGATGGCGGCGTCTGCTTTAACTGTGATATTAGCAAGAGAATATAAAGCATAATCTTCGCCAACTCTTTGTGAATATTTCTTATCTACTCCAACTGACATGTTTTCAGTTGCTTTGATGTTAACGTTTCTGCCTGCATGGAGATTTAAATCATTATCTGCATGTAAGTTAAGATCGCCTTGTGTACGTAAATTAATTGAATTGGATCCATATATGTCAACTGTTCCTTCTTTGCCTAATTCAATATATGATTGTCCGTTTGAGTGTAAGATAGATAACATCTGTCCGTCATCACTCATTAAAATCTGATGACCTAATGCGGTACGCAATCTAATTAATTGATCTCGTCCAATAACATCACCGTCATCCATAACAAGTGAATGCCCGCCACGTCTTGCTATGATATTATAATCTTGTGGATCACCATCTAGTTCTGATGCAAGAGTTTCATCTGTGAATCCACCTTCATAGATTGGTCTGCCAGGTGTGCTTACTCCCCAACCAACTCTGCTTGGTGTTTCTCTGTTTGCACTACTTGAAATCGGTCCTCTATACTTGTCTCTTAAAATGCCTTGTTGTTGCATAATAGAGGCAACATAACTATGTACTGGTTTAGCCGCACTTAAAAAATCTACTGTGTCTGCTAACTCTGGATTCTTCGTATTGATATTAGTGACAGGTAATCGTGTAGCACCACCATATGATGCAGATTCTCCTGCATTAAGTGTTACATTTTCAGTTCCGCCTATAGCAGGAACCATCGTAAGATTAGTTGCATCTGGTACTGCACCAATATAATAACCATAGTTTGGGTCGCCATTAACAAAGATACAGATAACTTGTGTGCCTACATCTGGTGGTGAGTTCCATTGACCATATGAACTTGGGTTACTTGTGTAATCTCCCCAATCACCGTCAGCACCAGATGGTCTTGTTGCACCAAAGTAAGAAGACAATCTTTTTACTTTTATAGTTGCTGGCTTATCGGTATTAGTATCTAAATTTTCAGATGGATATACTTGTAATATTCCTTGATTCGTAGGATCAAGGTTAGCATACACTGTACAAATTATAGGATACGGGCCTGGACTTCTTTTTAGTTTTCCGTATTTTTTGTCTACATTTCTTGGCATCGTTTACCCCTAGTCATCAGTATCACCTTCTGGTTCTTTCTTTTTATCTTTATCATTGTCACCAAAACCGAAAAAGCCTAAAGCGTTATCTAACAAGTTTTTATCATCTTCGCCTTTAAAAATTCCTTCTTTTATTCTAGCACCCAGAGATGCAGTGCCGGCTGTTTCAGCAGAGGTATCTTCTCTTCCGTCTCCGTTATCACCATCACTTTTAGCATTTGGGTCGGTGTCAGAGAATGAATTGAGTACTGCTTCTAATTGCTGAGTGAACACACCATCACTGAAGTTTGATTTTACTTTTATTAATTTGTAACTAACCCCTTTAACTTTGTCTTTTACCCAGTCCGGATATTTAAAAAACAAAATGCTTTCATTGATATCCATCACACCAGTTGTGTCATTGTAATCTACTGCTTCTTTAAAATCAATTTCAAAAAAGATTTGTCCGCCGTTAGCATTAATTCTAAACCCATCATTGCCGTAAAATCTTTGGTACGGTTCGTTTGGTCCGCCGCGATGATCTTCGATAAAGAAATCTGGATCTCCAAGTATTTTTATTTTTGCATTGGCATAAGAGTCAGGCGAATAAAGACTAGTTATATATGCATTTTGTACAGAGTCTGACTGACCTACAGCATTTATACTTGGCTGTGCTGATCGCTGTTTAGCAGTTGCTACATTTACTGAAGTTGAAGCATCGTTTTCGTTTTTACTTATATTTCCTATAGTTTCATTATAAAACAAATTATCAAGTTGTTGACTGTACTCTAAAATTTCTTTGTTTTGTCCAGTCCACCAATATTCATATCTTTTGTGGGGACCATAATAGTCTACGCCAGGATTAGTTGCACTTACTTCTACTATCGGAGTTTGATAGGTTTCTATTCTGTATGTCATTGTATACGCCCAATCATTCGAAAGTCCATCCCATTTAGCATCTGAAATAACAGGTGTTATATGATACCATCCTAGCTTTTTTTGACTAGAGCCGTCATCAGCCTTAGCTTTGCCTGTATCTAAATCTGGAGCTACAGAATTTTGATATAATACTTGCAGTGCATCTAACATATATGAACTAGTTTTAATTAATGTATCAAATGTTTCTAAGATAGGATCGTCTATCTTAAAAATGACTTCTCTTTTACTGTCATTAGGGTTTGATGTAGCTCCTTTATTATCACTTTCAGGATTTTTTGCATTTACTGGAGGTGATGCCCATTTTGATTTATCTAAATCACCTGGATTTAACATGCTGGCTTTGCTTAAAGAGTCTCCATCATCGCCGATGAATTCTAAAATATATTGGTTTGCATATTCTTGTGTCTTGTCATCACCTTCTGTTTGTAATTTTTCAGCATTGTTTATTTGAGTAAACAGTCCATCAGGACCCATATACATTTCTTCAAGGGTGCTTCCTTTTATAGTGTATGCTGATTTTAATCTTCCGCCTTGAGTACTGAATGCTCTGCTCGGTGCTAATGCAACTCCTGAACATGCATAGCTTGTTGCGTTTCCATCAATTTTAAATTTTATGGCAGTAATACTAATATCATAGTATGTCTCAAAAAGATGAGAACCACCACCACCTGTGGCATTTTGGTCGATAACTTGACCATCCTCCATTGTGACTTCGTTCCCTATTGCTAAGTTTCCGTTCGTGTCATAGCCTAAAAATTTTATACCTAATATAAAAAATTGTCTGCTACCGTTAGTAAGACCTGGATTTTTTCCACTACTAAATCTATCTGGAAATGCTTTAATAATAGCACTACTTGCTTCTCTTAGTTTTGTAGTAAATGAGAATGAATACGGTTCAGTAATATTAAATTTGACACTGTATGTTCCTGTCGCTGATTGTGATGCATTGCTACCTGACACATGTTCGATCTCTAAGTTTTCAATATAAAGGTCTTTCTCAAATCCTGCGCCACGGTTTTCTTTGGTATTATTGATACCACCTGACTGAGCAATGAGATATGCTCCACTAGTTCCTCCTCCGGCACCGCCTGCTTGTAATGCATCTATTGTTCTTCTGCCAGTTGCAACAAATGCATCATATGCATCTGGACTAATCATGTATAGAGAAAGTTGATATGTGTAGGAAGATAATGCGCCTAGAGGATTATCTAATCGCCTTCCTGGATTGTCTGTTTCAGCCATTATATGCCCAATGCAGTTTGAATAGTACTAAGTGTCGGTATTTTAATTTTAAGTCCTGTAATTAAATTAAAGTATGGATCTGGTCCTAATGCATTAGGGTTTCTAGCCGAGAATACCCACCATAATTTAGGATCATTATATAAGTGTTGTGCTAGTAAATCTGGTCTAAACTCATACTGTGCTGTAACTGTAAAGTCAGCATCTGATTTCAGTGACGGGATAGGCGTATCAAATTGCATCACATCTAAGAAGTTATTATTTACAATCGATGTATTATAATAAGGACTCGTTTTCGGATATATTCTATTATTGATAGCCATTACCAAAGTCCTGGGAAATCATTTTGTCCACCACGCATCAGTTTACCAGTTGCGTAATCTCTAAGACTAAACTTATTACTAATAGTATTTCTGCTAAGAATTGGCACACATGTAAGTGTAATCGTCATTTTAGTTGGAACATAAGTAATACCAGTATCTTCAGTCACACTAAAACTAGCCGGTGGTTTTGTTCCACCTGGCGACAATTGTCCGCCAATGAGGGTAGTTACTGCATCTGCTGAATCTGCATCTGAGTTTGTTGCTCTAATATAGTCAACGTCTTTAGGCAATGCATATGCAAAGTTTGTAATGCCTATAGGATGTTGATTGAATTGGAAAGTTCCTAAACCATGAAAGAATCCTAATGGGGGAGGAGTGCCGTTTTTTGGACTCGAATCTTGGCCATAAAACATCTTAGTCATTGATCTAAAGAAATGTATGGTTGCTAATAAGTAATTTGCTTCAAATGTGTCTTGGCAAGTGAATTCTGCACTTATTGAAATATCTGCAATACTACTATTTTTATATTGATTTATTTTATAGTTTGTATGTGTTGGAGTCACGCCATCATATGCGGCCGCATAACTAATGTTAATACCTGGAGTATAAGGAAACACAACACCATCCGTAGCCGCTAACGGTGCAAGGATTCCTGGTGATGGAGCTTTGTAAAGATAGTCAGCACTTGGTGCTAAAGATAATCTAACCCGCCAATCACTTTCTCTAGCCGCAGTTTGTGCGTCTATTGCGCCGGTTGCTTTTTCTGTATTTGGATCGGGCATTCTATATTCCTAAATTTAGTGGAGTTACCTTTTTATATAAATAGTATTCTCACATGATATATTTATCTTTGCAAAAACCCCCGGAAATTTACCCGTATCCTTTGCAATTAAGGACTGCTTAATATATAATATGCATCAAAGTTATATCTATCTTAAACAACTAAAAAGGAAAATTAATGACTGCACCAAGAAAAACTGTAAACTATCTAAACAACAAAGACATTTTAAAAGAAATACATAAAAGTAAAACTTCGTACTGTTCATACACAAAGAAAGATCATCATCAATATGACTTGATCGCTGACATGTTTGACGAGGGCTTAGAGAAAAGTTTAGCATGGTGCGTCAAGCCTGCCCAAATCAAAGAAGCAAAGTTGATGAAGTCACTTAGACTATCAGCAGAGCAAGGTTTAACAGGCAAAAACAAGATTGACCCAAAAACAATTGAAACAGATGGTTTGATGTTTAGGGTAATGACTTGGGATCATATTCCTGTAACACAAAAACAACCTCGTAAAGTTGTGAAAAAGAAAAAAGCCGTTGATATCATTGACTTTGACCATGATGAGAGCGATAATAGCATGTTCGCAGATTCAGAAGACAAAAAGGTTGCACCAGTAGTTGAGATGGTTCATGCTAAAGTAAACTTTCCACCATTTCATCATTATCTTTTAGACGCTAATACAATGACTTTAAGTTTGGCTGGCAAGTCTCATTGGAAAGGTGGTATGAAGACTGGTTCTTTCACTGCCACTAATGGAGCGTTGACTGATAAACTAGCACGTATGTACATTATGCTATGTGAAAAGTATGCTATGAAATACAACTGGCGTGGATACACTTACAATGATGAAATGCGTAACTCTGCTATCTTACAGTTGACATATGTCGGCTTACGATTCAATGAAGCAAAGTCTGCTAACCCCTTCGCATATTATACTGCGGCAATCACTAACAGTTTCTGTAGAGTTCTGAACTCTGAAAAACGTAATCAAAATATCAGAGATGATATCTTAGAAATGAACGGACTAAACCCATCTTTCTCTCGTCAGATGAAGGACTACACTGGTTTAGGTGCAGAAAAACCAATCGAAACATATACTGAATAATATCATTAATGATATTGGGCAAACAAGGCGTCCAAATGTCTTGCTTTGCCTGCCTTTGTCGTGTATAATAGTATACTTAAGTACTGGGAAAACTAATTATGTCAAATCTTTTTAAGAAAGCGGCTGTATTCACAGATATACATTTTGGGTTGAAAAGTAATAGTATACAACATAACCAAGACTGTAGTGATTTTGTGGATTGGTTCATCGAACAATCTAAAGCAGAAGGATGCGAGACCTGTTTCTTCTTGGGCGATTGGAATCACCATCGTGCAAGTATTAATATGCACACCTTACAATTTGGACTCAATGCATTAGAGAAACTAAATGATGCATTTGAGAAAGTCTATTTTATTACAGGTAATCACGACCTCTATTATAGAGACAAACGAGACATTCACTCAGTCGAGTGGGCTAAACATCTTAAAAATGTTGTTATTGTCGATGAGTTCCTTGAAGAAGGCGATTGTGTCATTGCTCCTTGGCTATGCGGAGATGATTACAAATTACTAAGACAAAAGAAAGGCAAGTATCTCTTTGCTCACTTAGAGTTGCCACACTTTTACATGAATGCTATGATAGAAATGCCAGATCACGGCGGTGCAAATACAGATCATTTAGGACATTTCGATAAAGTATTCTCAGGACATTTTCACAAACGTCAAGCAAGAAAGAATGTTTGGTATATGGGTAATGCATTCCCTCACAACTATGCAGATGCAGGCGATGATGCTAGAGGTATGATGGTATTAGAATGGGACGAAGAACCTGTCTTTCATTCTTGGCCAGATCAACCTGTATACAGAGTTTACAAACTAAGTGAAGTATTAGAAAACCCAGATGGATTGCTTCTTAAGAATGCACATGTTAGGGTTCATTTAGATATTGATATCTCGTATGAAGAATCTAATTTTATCAGAGAGCAACTCATTCCTAAACATGAATTGAGAGAAATGGCGTTAATCCCTATAAAGAATGATGAACATTCGCAAGACTTAGCTCCTGGCGAGATATCATTTGAAAGTGTTGATTCAATTATTATTGAACAAATTAAAAACATCGAAAGCGACTTTTTTGACAAAGGCGTACTATTGGAGATTTATCAAAGTTTATGATTAAGTTAAAGAATGTAACCTTACGAAACTTTTTAAGTGTAGGTTCTGTTACTCAAGCAGTTAATTTAGATAACCAAGAACTCACTCTCATCTTAGGTGACAATTTAGACTTAGGTGGTGATGGTGCTAGAAATGGTACTGGCAAGACTACTCTTATTCAAGCAGTTAGTTATGCATTGTATGGTACTGCTCTTAATAACATCAAAGCAAACAATCTAATCAATAGAACAAATAGTAAAGGTTGTTTAGTTACACTCGATTTTGAAGCCAATGGCGTTGAGTATCGCATTTAGAGAGGACGCAAACCTAATTTATTGCGATTCTTCATTGATGGTGTAAACGAAGAAGATAACGAAGCACAAGGCGAAAACAAAGAGACACAATTAGTTATTGAAAATATTATTGGCATGTCATCTACAATGTTTAGAAATGTCATAGCACTTAATACATACAGTCAGCCTTTCTTAAGCATGTCTCAGGGTCAACAGAGAGACATTATTGAACAACTTCTAGGCATAACATTGTTATCAGAGAAGGCAGAAAAGATAAAGGTTGTAATTAAACAAAACAAAGAAGATATACAACACGAACAACTTAAAGTACAAGCAATCGAAGAGGCTAATAAACGAATAGAAGAGCAGATAAACAGTCTTAAGAGTAGAGCAAGACTATGGGATGCTAAGACAAACGAAGACATTATTAAGTTAAAAGATGATATTGAGAGATTAAAAAAACTCGATATTGATACTGAATTACTTGGACATAAGCAGTTAGTTGTGTACAACCAACGACTGAAAGAACACAAAGATATCGACAGGATATTAGTTAGGACTCAATCTGATATTGACAGAGAAGCCAAGTCTATCTCTAAGATAGAGAAAGAATTAGAGATACTAGAAACGAACAAATGTCACACTTGTGGTCAAGACTTCCATGATGATGCACATACACAAGTCTTTGATAGTAAGAAAGAATCACTCGAAGAAGCTAATGTTCATATAGGAGAATTAGCTGAAGTCTATGTAGAATTAGAGAAAGAAAAAGATAAAATTGGAGAAGTAGGTGAGAAACCTAATACATTCTACTCATCTGAAACAGAAGCAATTGAACATAAGAATAGAATCAAAGACTTAACCGGACAAGTTAATCGTAAAGAGCAAGAAGAGAATCCATACACTGATCAAATCATTGATATGGAGAAGAACGCATTGCAAGAGTTTGACTTCAATAGAGTTAATGAATTATCACGCATAGGTGATCATCAGAAGTTCTTGCTTGACTTATTAACAAGCAAAGACTCTTTTGTACGTAAAAAAATCATTGATCAAAACTTATCGTACTTAAATTCAAGGTTAACATCATACTTAGACAAAATGGGATTACCGCATCAAGTTGTGTTCCAAAATGATTTAACTGTAGAAATTACAGAATTGGGCAGAGAACTAGACTTTGACAATTTAAGTAGAGGAGAACGTAATAGATTAATCTTAGGGTTATCATTCGCATTTAGAGATGTATGGGAAAACTTATACTTCCCAATAAATACACTGTTTATTGATGAGTTAATAGACTCAGGATTAGATACAATTGGCGTAGAGAATGCTATGGCTATTCTTAAAGATATGGCTAGAAGTCGTAACAAATCAATTTGGCTAGTTTCACACAGAGAAGAACTTGCAGGACGAGTTGCGAGTGTGTTGCAGGTTATTAAAGAGAATGGATTTACTACCTATAGCACTACACGAGAAATGGAGAACATGTGAGCCTAGCACTTTGGCACTGGCACATTGAGATCAGCAGTAAATGTACTCTTAAATGCCCTAGATGCCCTAGACAAGAAGTTCCTGACACGTTAGTCAACACAGAACTCAAGTTAGACTTTTTTAAATCTAACTTTCCAAAGGCATTTGTTAAACAGAACATAGAGAAACTAACATTTTGTGGAGATGATGGCGATCCTATCTATGCCCATGATTTTATTGAAGTCATTGAATACTTTAAATCGATCAAGCCAGAGATAGCAATCGTTATTGTTACTAATGGATCATACAAAAACGAAGTTTGGTGG
>Ga0115001_10004037_pt1 | contig 10855 bp, 16 predicted proteins | sample ArcticOcean_MG_C_12_FD_89869 | JGI IMG/M metagenome (GOLD analysis project Ga0115001, IMG submission 89869) | Marine microbial communities from western Arctic Ocean - ArcticOcean_MG_CB8_130 | ecosystem: Environmental > Aquatic > Marine > Oceanic | place: Arctic Ocean: Canada Basin | collected... | reverse complement strand
ATTGCCTTGCGTTAGGATTTCTTTTTCTTCAAATATTACTTGATCTTTATATTTAAACGTTTGGATATTGTTTTTTACTAACTGATCAGTAACCTTTTTATCTCTACCTATTGCATATTTTTCGTAATCTTTATTCAAAAATAATGCATTACATTTGTACTTATCGATTAAAGATGGGATTAAAGTAACAGGGTCGCCAGCTTCTACGATAAGGTCTGAACCTAGGTTGTTAAGATCTGCTTTTATTTCCTTAAGAGAATGCCATATAAAATCAATTCTACGGTCATTTTTATTAGATAAATTTTGTAAGATTTTAATATCAAAAATAAAACAACAATATACAGCTTTTGAATTTTTAAGAGCCTGAAAAAGTGCATTGTGATCATATAGCCTAAGGTCTCTTCTTAGCCATACTAGACTATTATTAAATTTATTATTCACGGTGATATGGGTGATTATTTAATATTGTTGATGCTCTATAAAGTTGTTCCACCAGTATAATTTTTACGAGATTATGAGGAAGGGTGAGTTTTGATAAGCTCCAAACTAAATTTGAATCCTCGATAATTTTTTTATCTAACCCATCTGCGCCACCAATTATAAATGTTACTTTAGGAAAGCTTTGCATCCATTTTGATAGATTTTCTGAAAGATCTTTTGAAGACCAAGGGGAACCATTTTCATCAAGTGAGACAGTAAAATCATTATCAATAAATTTAAGAATTTTTTGAGCTTCCTGTAATTTTTTTTGTTCGATAGATTTGATATTTTTTTCTGACTTTATTTCTAATAATTCGATTTTAAAATGGGCATCAAATCTTGAGGTATATTTAAGCAATATACCTTGAATTAATTTTGGTGGACTATTTCCTATTGAGATAATTTTTATTTTCAAACTCAAAGATCACTTTTTAGTTGTCGGGCACCCAAAGCTCTTCTAAATTATAATGCACCCTTGTTGAAGGTGTCATTATGTGAATAATAATATCACCCAAATCAACCAGTACCCATTCACTTCCAGACCCACCCTCAATTCCAATTAAAGGGATATTTATTTTTTGCATTTCGTCTCTTATATTTTCAGCAAGTGCCTTAGCTTGTCTTGAAGAGGATGCGCTTGCGATTATAATATAATCTGCAAATGACACTTGCTTTCTTATGTCTATTGAAACAATGTCAAATGCCTTAATATCCTCTAGGGCACTTAATACATTCTTTTTAATATTTGTAATTGAAGTCAAGTATTTTTAGTCTATGCTGCTTGAATTGCAATAGAATTTTTAGTTATAGTGATTTTATTTTGATGATCAACATAAACTAAAAGTGGTTGATATTTCTCAAGTTCTATTTCATTGTAATTACCATAAGTAGCAATAATTAGCTTATCTCCTGGGTCAGCTTTATGAGCTGCTGCACCATTAATTGATATAATTCCAGAATTTTTTTCTGCTTGAATAGCATATGTTGTAAATCGTTGACCGTTAGTTATATTGTAAATTGATATTTGCTCATATTCTTTTATGTTTGCAGCATCTAAAAGCAACACATCAATTGCACATGAACCTTCGTATTCGAGTTCTGAATGAGTTACTGAAACTCGGTGAAGTTTTGATTTGAGCATTACTCTTTGCATATTAGTTAAATATTGTTTTTAATCGTGACATTATAGTCAGATACTTGTAGGTATGCAAAATTCTATATTATCAATTAATCTGACCTTGCCAAGGAATCCAGCACCTAGAACTACTAGCTTTGAATCATTATAAGTAGGTTTTCTTAAATCAGCCTGCCTCCTTATTTCAAAATAATCTATTTTCCAACCTTGTTGCGTTAACTCTTGGTTGGCCATTAATTCAGCATCATGAATTTTGACACCATTCAATACAGATTCTGCACATATTTTAAGTTTTTTATATAACTCTACTGCACCAATCATTCCTTTATCATTAAGAAGGCTATTTCTAGAACTTAGTGCCAGATTATTTATATCTCTAATAGTTGGAGCCTCTATAATTTTTGTAGGTAATTTAGAATCAAAGACAAACTTTTTAATTAAATATAACTGTTGGTAATCTTTTTTGCCAAAAATGGCATACGAGGGCTTTATCAACTTAAATAGCCTATCAACAACTGTAATAACCCCTTTAAAATGATTTATTCTGTTTTTACCACATAATTCATTAGAAATAATCGGCATTTTGTAGGAAAGATTGGAGTTTGTTGGGTAGATATCATCTGCAGAAGGATTAAAGAGGATTGATACATCAGTTTCTTTTAAGATGTCTATATCTTGACTCAGTGACCTTGGGTAACTTTCAAGGTCATTTATTGAGTTAAATTGTATAGGATTAATAAAGATTGTGAGAATGATGTTGTTGGATAATTTTTTAGCTTCTTTTATTAAAGATATATGCCCTTCGTGTAAATTGCCCATAGTAGGAATTAGAAAAATATTTTCTAATTTATTTAAATTTTTTTTAAGCTCTAGGGGTGATTGAATTATTTTCATTAGCTCTTACGGGTATGAATTTTTTTAATAAATCTCTCTAATTTATTAAGCATAATTGAAGGTTTTATATTGCCATCTTTTATTTTATTATTAGAAAGAGATCCTATTGAAATACCAAGTAAATCATAGAGTAAATCAACTTCCCCATTGCAGAATTCTGAAGATCTAAAGCTTATAGTCGGTATCGTTAGTTTACTGGTAATAATTTTATCATTAGTCGATGAAGTCATTGACATTACAAGCATTTTTAAACCAGCATCTTCTAAATTTTTTGCTTTACTGAGTAAGTCAGACTTAATTAAACTTTGAATTTTATTGATTTGAGGCATTGAACCTATGTGCCCACAAACTGGAATTTTATTTAAACTTAAGTGCTTAACAATTTCGAGAATATCATTATCCCCTTCAATCTTAACTATATCTGCACCTGCACAAATAAGTAATTTTGCATTTTTTAAAGCCATTTTCTTGTTAAGAAAAGAATTAATTGGCATATCACTAATAATCGGTATAAATGGAGCACCTCGTCTCACAGCTTCTGTGTGATAGATAACTTCTTTCATATTTACTTCAAGTGTGGATAGTTGACCTTTTATTAAGATACCTAAAGAATCTCCAACTAAAAGAGCATCACAACCTCTTTCAGATAAATAAGAAGCAAAAGTGGCGTCATAACAAGTAATAATTGCGATATTTTTTTTACTAAATAATTTTTTTAGGTCTCGCATCATTAAATTAATTTAGGATTAAAAAATTCTCTTATACTATTAATTTGATAAATTCTTTCTATTAATATGTTTAAAGCTGATTTGTCTTCTAATAGATCAATATTCTCATTGTTTATAATTAAAACTCTAGATTGATGATGATTATTATGAAAATAGTTGCTATAAGACTCTGCAATTTTTTCTAAATACTCTGTAGAAATTTTTTGTTCATATTTTATATTTCTCTTTTCTACACGTTTCCTTAGAAGATCAACCGGAGTCTGAAGGTATATAACTAAATCTGGTATCGGTGCTTTAGGGTGAAGATAATTATAAATTTGTGTATAAAGCTTAAGCTCTTCATTATCTAAATTAAGATTTGCAAGTATGGGATCTTTTTGAAGAAAAAAATCAGCAATTATTCCACTTTTTAAAAAATCTTGTTGATTTAAATCGTTAATTTGCTCAGCTCTTTGGAAAAGGAAAAAAAGTTGAGTTGAAAGAGCATAATGCTTCATATCTTCATAAAATTTAGGAAGAAAAGGATTTCTATCTGCTTTTTCAGAAAACATATTTGCCCCAAACTTATTAGATAAAAGTTTAGCTAAAGTTGATTTTCCGCATCCTATTGGACCTTCCACGACTATATATGGGTATTTATCAAAAATATTCAAGCTAATTAATCCTAATAATATTTTCTGGGTGTAGTTGATTTATTATATCAATTATTGCACCTTGATTTGGAATCACAATAGTCTCATCTATATCTTTTAGTGGCATTAATACAAAAAGTCTTTTGTGCATTCTTGGGTGAGGAATGGTTAATTTTTCTCCGTTTAAAATTAAATCATTAAAAAGTAAAATATCTAAATCCAGAGTTCGTGGACCATTTTTATCAATTCGAATTCGACCAGCCATACTTTCAATATTTAAAAGTTCATCGAGTAGCTTTTCGGGACTGAGGTCACAATCAATTTTTATAACTGCATTAATAAAGTTAGGCTGATCTAAAATTCCAACGGGCGGGGTCTCATAAAGATTGGATTCCTTTAAAATTTTAACTCCATTTATTTTTTTAATGGCTAACACTCCATTTTTAACCTGTTCTTTTGGATTTTCCAGGTTGCTTCCTAAAGCAATAAAAATATTATTCATTATTTTAATATTTTTTTATTGATAATAAGTAAACTTTGATCTTTTTTATTCGATTCAATAAATTTAGTCCACCATAAACCTATAGATTCAGAAATTTCCAAAGCTTGACATCGAAGCAATAGAAAATCATAGGAAGCTCTAAACCTTGGGTGGCCCAAAAGTCTGTAGATTTTTTTTGACGATGTACCGTTAAATCTTGGCTGAAGTCTCCATATCTCACTCATTGTAATAGAGAACCTTTTTGAATTGGAAAAATTTTTGCTTGTTTCTGAAGTACATCATCAATTGCTTTATCAAGTGCTAAAGATGGATGAGGAAAGTTTTTTTTATATTTTTTAGATAATTCATAAACATCATGCCATAAGAAAACAGCCAACAAAAAACCTGGATTTACAGACTGATTATTTTTAATTCTTAGATCTGTATTCTTTAATCCTTGCAATAAAAAATTATTATAAATTTTATTAGTATTGTCTAAAGATGGCATGTAAATATTACTTAAATTATATTTTTTAAATAGCACCATACCTTGTTGGGCGTAACCTGTTAAAAAGAATTTCATAATTTCATCAAATAAGCGAGAATAGGGAACAGACTTAAGAAGTCCTATTGAGTTTTTAATTTCCTTTAGTGTTTCACCATTAATTTCCATTTTTAATTTTGCTGCAAAACGAATAGCTCTCAACATCCTGATTGGGTCTTCTTGGTATCTTAATTTTGGCTTACCAATAAGTCGTAATTGATTTTTTTGAATATCTTTTAAGCCTCCGTAGAAATCAATTAAATTTTTATCTTCAACATTGTAATAAAGTGCGTTAATAGTAAAGTCCCTTCTTTCAGCATCTTCTTCGATAGAGCCGTATTCATTATCCTTCAACACCCCGTTCGCCATCTGTATTTTTTGGCGCGGCTTTGATCTAAATGTTGAGACTTCAATAATCTCACGTCCATAAATTACGTGAACGAGTTTAAACCTTCTTCCAATAATTCTTGATCTTTTAAATATTGATCTTACTTGCTCAGGGGTTGCATTAGTTGCGATATCGAAGTCTTTAGGCTTGTAACCCATTAAGATATCCCGAATTGCTCCACCTACTATAAAAGCATCGTATTTATTTTCTTTGAGTACTTTTAGAGTATCTAAAGCAGAATCACTTATTAACCCATGGTCAATTTTATTTGATTTAAAAAATGAGTTAATTTTTTTTTGAAAAACCTGCAGAAGATTGCTATTCATGAATTATGGCGATCAAATATCTTTTTTCCAAAAAATATCATTAAGCTGGTTAATTTTATTTAAAGACCTTGCCAATACAAATAGCATATCAGATAGACGATTAATATATTTAAGAGAGGCTTCATTGACTTTATCAGTTTGAGCTAGTTTAAATAAATTTCTTTCAACCCTCCTACAAACTGTTCTAGCTAAATGGCAATAGGAAGAAACTTTAGACCCACCAGGTAAAATAAATTCTTTTAATGGTTGTAATTGATAGTTCATCTCATCAAGACTACTCTCAAGGAATTCAATTTTTTTATCATCTATTACAATATGGTTCGGTATCGACAACTCACCACCAATATCAAATAAGTCATGTTGAACCTTTTCAAGAATTGCTTTTTTATCATCAGGTATTTTTTCTGTTAAAACAATTCCAATAATTGAATTTAATTCATCAATATTTCCCAGTGATTCAATACGAGAATGAAATTTATCAATACGTGAGCCATCTCCAAGACCAGTTTTTCCTTGGTCACCAGTGCGTGTATATATTTTTGAGAGTCTATTTGCCATAATTAACCATTATCATTATTCTACATTAACCTACTTTATTTTTTATTTTTATCTCTATAATTAGAATTACAATGAAAATAATACAACCAATTGGAATTTTTGACTCTGGTATAGGCGGTATATCTGTGATGTCGCATATTCAAAGCTTACTTCCAGATGAAAGTTTAGCTTATGTTGCAGACTCTCTATATGCACCTTATGGACTAAAAAGTAATCATGAGATCTTAGATCGATCAAAAGTTATAATTGATTATTTAATTAAAAATAAATCTGCAAAGTTAATTGTAGTCGCTTGTAATACAGCAACAGCTGCAGCTATTAAAGATCTTCGCCAGATATATGAAATTCCAATTATTGGTATGGAGCCAGCAATAAAGCCAGCTACTAAATCAACTAAATGCAAAAGAGTTGGTATTTTAGCAACAAATGGAACGCTAGAGAGCGCAAAATTTTCTGCGTTGCTACAAACTTATTCAGGAGAAATTGAGTTTTATACGCAGCCTTGTCCTGGCTTGGTTGAGCTTATAGAGCAAGGAAGTATTGATGATTCATCTATACAAAATTTAATCCAAAATTATTTAGACCCATTTATTGAAAGGAAAGTCGATACAATTGTTCTAGGCTGCACTCATTATGTTTTTATTAGAAATATAATTGAAAATATAATGGGCCCTAAAGTCAAAGTAATTGATACTGGTTTTGCATTAGCTATGCAGGTCAAGAGTGAATTAGAAAAGTTTTCTTTACAAAATAAATCAAAAAGCAAATATTATTCAATTTCAACGAATAGTAGCAATCAAGAAATGGAAGAAATCATTAGATCTATTACTATAAATTTAGGTTTTAAATTTAGTTATTATGGTAGTTGGAGTTGATTATTTTTAATCAATATAACTTAACCAATCTCCATAATCTGCATTGTCTCCTTTAACTGTATCGAAATAGATTGTTTGTATTTTTGCAGTTAAGGGACCTTTTGTACCTTTTCCGATAAGCCTTCCATCAAGCTCCTTGATGGGGGTAACTTCCGCTGCAGTCCCAGTAAAAAATGCTTCGTCTGCAGTGTATACCTCATCACGTGTGATGCTTTTTTCAGTCACTTTAACGCCCAACCCTTTGGCTATAGTCATGACTGTATCTCTTGTGATACCTTCTAAAGCGCTAGTTAAAGTGGGTGTGATTAACTCATCATTCTTTACTATAAAAATATTTTCTCCGGTTCCCTCAGCAATAAAACCTTGGATATCTAGCAATAATGCCTCATCGTAACCATCATTAGTTGCCTCTTGGTGCGCTAATATAGAATTCATATAATTCCCATTAGCCTTGGCTTTTGTCATTGTACTATTTACATGATGCCTAGATAGGGATGATGTTTTAACCCTAATTCCGGTATCTAAAGCTTCTTGACCCATATAAGCCCCCCAGCTCCATGCAGCGACTATTACATTTGTCGACAATTCTTTTGCAGAAATACCCATTGCTTCGGCACCATAAAATGCCATAGGTCGAATATAGCCAGACTTTAAATTATTTTTTTTAATTGAATCTTTATGAGCCTGATTTATTTGGGCGGGAGTAAAAGGTAACTTCATCCCTACTATATGCGCAGAGTTAAACAATCTTTTTGTATGATCTTCCAGTCGAAAAATAGCAGGACCTTTTTTTGTCTCGTAAGCCCTTACACCTTCAAAAACTCCTAAACCATAGTGAAGTGTATGAGTGAGTACATGAGTTTTTGCTTCACGCCATGGTATAAACTCGTCATTAAACCAGATAAGCCCATCACGATCTTCCATTGTTTGTGGTGTTGCCATAATGCCCCTTTAAACTTTTAATATATTTCATTGTCCTAGCTAAGGATATCCTAAATAACTTATAGTTAGCATGATAAAATGAAAGTCAATTTTTAAGAAATTATATATGAATAAATTTTTTGTTATTTTACTACTATTATCAACTTTATTGTCTTGTTCGGACAATAATTTAGTTTTTAATGGATCCAATTTAACTGAAGTTAAATTGGATTCTCATTTTGAACTGGTTTCACACAAAGGTGAAAAGAAAACTATAAAAGATTTTAAAGGGAAAGTAGTTGCAATTTTTTTTGGGTTTGCTAGCTGCCCTGACATATGCCCTACAACAATGGTTGAGCTTAAAAATATTAAATTAAAACTGGGAGATAATTCAAACCAATTAGAAGTTTTATTTATTTCACTCGATCCTGAGAGAGATACACCTGAGTTATTAGGACAATTTATACCTTCATTCGATTCAACATTTATTGGCCTTACCGGCACTATTGAAAATATTGAAAAAATTGCTCAGCAATTTAAGGTTTATAGAAAGAAAGTTATTCAAGGAGACTCTTATACTATTGATCATTCATCCGGCATATATTTACTGGATAAAAACGGAGAAATTAGGGTTCGTCATTCATATGGCTCAGATATTACATTAATCGTTGAAGACATTGAAAAACTGATTTAGTCTATTCTATAAAGTTTAAATCCATTTTCTTTTAGATGCAATTCTGCTTGCTTATAATCTGGAAATAATAATTGGACTTGTTGCCAAAAATCAGAAGAATGGTTCATAAATTTTAAGTGTGATAATTCGTGACATATTACATAATCAATAACAAATGGAGGCGCTTGAATTAATCGCCAGTTTAGTCTAATTTCTTTTCTACTATTACAAGTCCCCCATCTAGTTTTTGCATTTGATATTAATGTGGCATTCACTTTCAAATTATTTTCTTTGCATAACTCTTGAACTCTTTGAGCAAAATAATTCAATGCATACTTTTTTATCCATATTTTGAAAAATTCTTTTAATTTAAGTTGATTTGATAAATTTTTAAAGTTTACGTAGCAATGATCTCCCTCTATAGATATACTATTTTTACCTTCTTTTAATAAAATTAAGAGTTCATTATCAAGAATTTTAAATTTTACTTCATTATGTATTTCAAAAGGTTCTTCATTGCTAAAGGTTAGTAATAATTTTTTCTGAATCCATTTAGCTTTTTTCTGAAGTAATTGATCAATTCTAGAATTTGTCATTAAGATCGGTGCATTAACAATAAGACCTTTCGGTGTAATCTTTAAACTTACCGTGCGCCTATATTTTTTTATTAATTTATAGTTAATAAATGAACCATCAGGGAGCCTTAGTTCTTTGGTATCATAAAGACTAAACATTTATTTTTAACATTTCTAATTCAATCCAATCTTTTGCAATTTTATTTGCTTCTTCTGGCGTAATAGAGGATGTATTAATTGATAAACCTATTGATACAGTTATTTCACCTGGTTTTTTTAAGAATGAATTTTTAGGCCAAAAATATCCAGCATTATGAGCTACAGGTATGATATTTATTTTAGCTTTATTCGCTAACCAAGCACCACCAATATGATATTTACCAATTTCTTTTGGCTTGATTCTGGTACCTTCTGGAAAAATAACAATACAAAAGCCTTTCTTTATTCTATCAATGCCTTGCCAAAGCATCTGCTCTAAAGCCTTTTTTCCTGCTTTTCTATTTATTGCGATAGGGGACGTCATAGCCAACCCCCAGCCAAAAAAAGGGATCCATAATAATTCTCTTTTAAGTACCCAAACCTGAGGTGGAAAAATTTTTTGAAACGCAAGAGTCTCCCAAGCTGATTGGTGTTTAGATAAAATCATGAATGGCTTTTTTGGTATGTTTTCAAGTCCATTTACTTTGAAAGTTATATTGCAAGATATCTTCAGCCAAAATAATATTGTCTTAGCCCATAATGAGATAAATTTATAGCGAGTTATCGCTGACAAAGGAAAGGTTAAAATGGAGATAATTGTAAAGGGTATTGTGAAAGCCCACATACCTATTTGAAAAACTAAAGATCTTAATAAAATCATTTATTTTTTAAGAATCTTATCAACTGCTTCTGAAAGATTATTAAAAATCCATGTATTTTTTGGATAATCTTTGTTTGTAAATGTTTCTTCGCCCTTTCCAGTCTTAACTAAGATTGGTTGGGCGCCAACAGATTTATAAGCAATTAAATCTCTGGGTGCATCGCCAATAGCAGGAATATTAATTAAACTAGTATTAAAACGAGTGCTTATCTCCTCAAGCATTCCAGATTTAGGCTTTCGACATTTGCAGTTTGCATCTTCAGTATGAGGACAATAAAAAATAGCATCAATATGACCACCAACTTGAGATAGCAAAGCCAGCATTTTTTTATTAATTGCATTCATTATTTCGATATCAAACAAACCTCTTCCTATACCTGATTGGTTGGTTGCAATGATAACGCTAAATCCATGTTGATTTAATCGAGCAATTGATTCGAGGCTATCTGGAATGGCTATCCATTCATTAGGGTTCTTAATATAATGTACACTATCTTGATTTATGACTCCATCTCTATCTAGGATAACTAGTTTCATTTATTTAGTTAGCTAACTTGGAAATATCAGCTACACTATTCAAGGAAATATGTAGTTGTTTTAATAAATTATGCCTATTAATTTTTATTTTCTGATCATCAGTATTAACCATAACATTTTCAAAAAATTCATCAATAGGATTTTTCAAATCAACTAGTGAGCTCAGGGCAGCAATAAAATTTTTTTCCTTTAAGGCTTCAATTATTACAGGGTTAAGTTTGGTTATAGTTTTAAAAAGTTGAATTTCTT
>Ga0115001_10004036_pt1 | contig 10855 bp, 8 predicted proteins | sample ArcticOcean_MG_C_12_FD_89869 | JGI IMG/M metagenome (GOLD analysis project Ga0115001, IMG submission 89869) | Marine microbial communities from western Arctic Ocean - ArcticOcean_MG_CB8_130 | ecosystem: Environmental > Aquatic > Marine > Oceanic | place: Arctic Ocean: Canada Basin | collected... | reverse complement strand
CTTTCTCAGAGGCGTAGACAACGGAACAACGACATGGCGATGCGGATTGCACTAAATGCACCTGAAGATGACCGAGACGAACACGAGTACGAGACGAGGAGCGATGTGAGGGCAGCAGCCCCAGGGGACTCAGACGCGGAGGACGATACGGTTGTAAAAAAGGGAACTCTGCGTCGGTAGCGTGTATGAGAAACATTGTGTTTCAAGTTGGTTTTTAAAACATGCTCATGCTCATGCTCATGCTACAGACACTCCCCCGTTTCCCTTATACCCTAAGCGCCGCGCACGCGAATGCAAATTTAAAAGAGGTCGAAGCGACCCATCTGAACGTCTTGAGAGAGTGTGTGGGCCAAGCGGGCGCACGTCTCGTAGATGTCCTTGCCCTGCTCGGGCGAGCAGGAGCTAATAGACCGATGGAGGGTGCACAGGCCCCGGTGGGAGCTGGCGTGCAAGCCCTTGGCCACCGAGTTGGCTGCTGTGGCGCGAAGCGCCGGGAGGGACTCGGCAAGTTTGGGACAGGCCGGCACGACGACAGTGCCGTCGGGAAGGGAGACTCCACGCTTGAGGGCGTAGAAAACCCCACAGATGAATGGACGGAAGCTATCGGCACCGCGCCGCGCTCCGTCCATGTAGGGCGTCTCGCAGCTGGCAATCCAGAGAGCGCAAGCGAGCGACGTCACCTGCTCGCGCATTCGCACCTTGAGGATCTTGGCGGTGCTGCCCTGGTCTTCTTGGGCGATGCGCCGCTTCTCCTCTGAGGCCACATTGGCTGCCACCAGAGCAATGTTGTGGACCGCATCGAGGGTGGGCGCAGAGCCGGTGGTGATGCATTCCTTGCTGTACTTTTTGAGGGCCGCCTGGAACAGAAAGTCCTTGTCCATCAAGCGGGGGTCGCGTGTACCTTTGGCCGGCTTGTCTTTTGTGAGCTTGGCCTCGGGGCGGCGATCAAAGTTGACAAGCTTGCATAGCACGTTCTGTGCGTCCTCGGTCATGCAGCGGAACTTCTCGCTGGACATGGAGAGGCGGTTGAAGTGGCGGGCACGCTTGGGTGTAGTCTCGTTCTCGGGGACCAGCTCGTCCACGCACCGCGCGCCTCGCTTGGTGGGAGGCTTGCCCCCAGTCTCCTTCTTCTGTGCAGGAGACACTGGAAGGATCTCATCCTCTTCCTTGAGTGTTTCTGCGGCAGTGAAGGCTGCTGCGGACATTCCAACCATGTCCTTTTTGGTTTTCCACTGTCCTCCCACGGGCTCGCCCGCGTGGTCGTCGGGGTTGCTGCTGCCCGCCTGACGACCCGTGGAGTAATCCTCGCGGAGGCTCAAGGGTCCGAGGACGATGCCGGAAAGGCGGCACACGTAGCATTTGTCCTCGTTGAGCTCTGCAAAAGGGCATTGAGTGCCTTTGCAAACGTGAATGTCTCCATCAGGAAGGTAGGCGACTGTGAAGTTGGCCGGTTTGACATTGTAATTCTGCTCGACCTCCATGCCTCCCAGGCGCTCCTCCTCTATGGCGGCCTCCATCAAGGACCATGGGTCCATCTGAGCCATCTGAGCCATCTGACCGTTCTCAAGTGGGTCTAGATCAGCGACGTGGGTTGGCGACCCGGGTAAGCACCCCTTCGCCGTCATGTGTTGGTGGTCCGGAATGGACACCGCTTCAAGGAACATTCATAATTAAGTGTTACGTCACATCTTGCGCTTCAACACCCACCCGAGAAGGCGAAGGGTATAGCGAGACGATTTGCAGTAGGTGCCGCACACTCTTTGGCACAAGATATCGGACAATGCGCATGCTGCGCCCCAGCCCTTTGACATGGGGCCGCTATAGTGCACGCAGCATAGAGCAGCAGTGATCATGGCACACAGCCATGTCGTGGCTTGGTCGATCTAATGGCGATGTGTTGCGCGGCGACTTCCGTGCCGGGGAAGGCAACCAGATTCTAGTGTTCCAAAAAGTGTTGTGCTTGGCCCTGTCTTTAGGCTCTAAAATCGTGACGCCAACGCTCTTTCATTGTGACCGGACAGTCGTGCCGGACGACTGCAACGCGTCCGCGACCTTTCCTATGCAAGACGTTTTGGTGCTCAGCAACCGTGCCAAACGAGCCGTCAGCCTCAAGAAAGCAACCCGCGTTATCCATCATGCGTATTACACGGTCGACAAATGCGCCCCCAAGATTGCTTTTGATTTCATGGACGTGCTTGACGTCACACACCAAGTGAAGGTCTACGGAGAGATGCTCAAGCGGCAGTGCCCGTCTCCTTGTGCTGTTGTGCAGCACCGAGTTGGAAAGGACTGGGTGCCACATGCGGCTGCCTTTCCAGGAGCTGCGGTGGGAGTCTCCGTGCTGGAGAGATTCATGAAGCAGTTTCCCGATCACCACTTTTTGGCGCTCACGCCCGAGAGAACCAGCGGTCACCTTCCGTGTCCACGCGTGCGCCATTCAAACAATACACATCCAACCGTTCGGTTTCTGGGGGAGATCTACGTCGCTTCGCGTGCTCACGTCTTTCTATACAATGACCACAGCACAACACACCATTTGGTGCGGCGACTCGCGCCGCGCACTCTCAAACTGGTCAGCCTAAAAGCGCATTAAGGGAGAAGAACTGGTCAGCCCGCTGTCCTGTGTGCGATGTAGGCCATCTCTGCAGGGGCCCTGACAATCAGGTTGTGGCGACTGGACAGGTTTAGAGGCGCGACCACCCCAATGGGCATGTAGGCGGCACGTGTGCGTAGTGGCCGAACAATGGGAGGATGTCTTCTAAACAACACCCGCTTGATCCAATTCTGGATTCTAGCAAACGCGCCAATGGTCGGCAGAGATTGTGATGCTGCTCTGTGTATTAGATCGTGGTCGTCGTTTTCGAGAAAGAATCGCGCTTCATTCAGCATGCCGAGTTTTCGTGTCGTTGACGCGTGCAACATCAAAGGCCCGCGGTTCGCCGTCTCGCGGTATTCAAGCTCGCGGCTTCCGCGCAACCTGTGCGTCGAAAGGGGGATCTCTATGTCTGACCCGCACCGACCAACCTTGTGGCTACCATCTTGAGAATGAGCACATCGACCGGAGAGCGCAAACATCGTGGCGTCATGCTTCATGGCCCGTAGCATGACCGCTGCCCAATTTGACTCGTAGAAGAGCATGTCCGGTTGCACGAGCACGTACGCAAACTGCGGTGACATTGATCGCATGGCCAGGTTGTTGGCCGACGTCTCCCCGATGGGTGTTGGCTGGTCGATGATTTGCACGCGCACACAAGACGAAGCTCTGAACTCCCTATCCACCACTTGCCGCATCACATCCAACGAATCGTCCACTTGTGTCGTCACTCGATCCACAACGACCACAAACTCCCACTCCATCCGCATCGTCGCAAACAGTGCCGGCATTGAAGTCAAGACTGCGTTTGCTGACGCGTAAGTGCCCATGCCCACCCCAACCATCGGTGAGACCGACGGCACCTTCTCAGCAAAGAGGTTGACGACGGGAGGTGCGCGACCAAAGGCACGTAGGTTGGGGGGGCCGGCGAGCGACGAGGCGGGGAAATAATAGAGGGGCTCGCTTCCACAACGATTATTTGCGCATGTTGGCATGTTGAGCAGAGCGACGCTGCGCTTTTGATCGCCATCGTAGTAGCAGCCACAGGAGCCTGGACCAGTGAGCGGTCGGTCGCGCACGCGTTCGTCCTGGTGTATCTGAATGCCAAGCGGACCTGGGACCATGCCCGACGGCGTCCAGTGCCCTTCCGAGATTCCACACACCGTGCCAAACCCGCTCGAATGCGCAAGAACCGTGAGTGCCGCCTGGTCCTGTCGGTGGTTCTTGCGCGAGGATCCGGCAGGCGCAATGCACGAGCGGTTCATGGCGCACCGCACCCAAGGCACGACAATTTTCTTCACGGGGTCTCGTGGGTGGTGGTTGGCAATGCCAATGATTGCGCCGTTGCACATGAATGCATCGAGTGGAGCCTCAAACCCTTGCCGTGCCAGAGCCGTGCGCATTCCAGGATGAACCCACGTTCCGACGTTGCCCGACGTTTGTGTGGAAAGGAAGCCATTGTCGGAGTTGCGCAGATATTTGAATGCGCTGTCCAAGGCACCGGGTGTGACCCTGTCCCCGGCATCGAGCCACAACACGGCGTCGCATTCACCGAGGACGCGCTGAATGATGACGGGTTTCCATGCATACTGCCCCCGCGCAATGGCAATATTGAAGTGTGGAGGGTGCGTCTCAAAGTCAAACGAACTGAGCCTGGCGCCGGGGAAGCGGCGCAGCGCTTGTTTAGTGTCGTTGCCGAGCCCTAGATCGAAGACAAAGACCCGGGTTGGCTGAGTTGCCTCGGCCGCTTTGAGCGAATCCAGAAACTGAAGGAGCGATGCTCCGTGGTTGTAGCTTGCAGCGGACACAACACAGTTTTTCATCAATTCACGCCTGACCACACCACTCCCACACTTTGCGCGTTAGCGTAGAATTAAAACGATGCTACATCTTTACTCCCCATAAAACATGACAGTGTTGGCGCAATCTATTCCCCTGGCGCTCGCGAATGCTGCGAGAAGGGATTATGCGCCTCTTGGCCATAGCACCTCTCTTCTCTGTCTCCACCCCGCCCCCTTCCAATCCACCATTCCAGAATGGGTGCTCGTTTGCTTGTTTGCGTTTCGTTTTTTGGAGCTCTCGGTAGGACGTCGTGGTTGTTTAGGCAAAGCGCAGGGCCGCAGTGATGTCCGCCTCGCCGGTGGCGCCCTGGGCGCCGAGCATGTGGTGGCCGGTGTTGGACAAGCCGATGCGGCCGGAGCCCATGGTGCCTGCCTTCTGGACAAAGGCGAGAAGCGGGTCCATCATGGGGGCGGCGGGCTTCGCCGCGGCCGCCGATGAAGACGAGCCAGCCGGGGCCGACTCGCGCGAGGCTGCATTGCTGAAATCAAACTTCTGCTGCACAAGACCCGCCTTGGATAGCTCCTCCTGCAACTTCTCCGCCGCACCCGTCCGCTCGGCCACCAGCCCCTCGAGCTCACCGATGCGCGTCTTCTGCGTCGCGCACTCGTCCTTGAGCGTGTCGATCTCCTTGTTGGCCTTGCCAAGGGCCTCCGTGGCACCCGCCGTCTGTGAGAACTCCTCGCGCTCGCGCTTGATCTTTGCCGAATGGCACGAGATGATGCGAGCGAGCGGCATCGCCGAGTCGAGGTTGGCAGCCTGGTGCAGGTTGGTGCCGAACGACTCCATCGGCTGCATCTCGTGCTTGAACTCCGGGCCGGCCTCCAACCCCTCCTTGATCCACTCGGAGACAATCGGCTGCATCTCCTGCAGCTGTGCCCGGCGCTGCGACTCCCAACCACCGAGCTTGTTCTTGTAGCCCATCTTCTCTGAGTTGGCCGCCTCAAGCTCAGCCTTCAGCTTGGCGACATAGTCGGCCGAGAAGGACTCTGTAACAGGGGCGGAGCCAGTGGTGGCGGCAATGGTGTCAACCTCAGACATCGGGAACTGTGGGACTTTTGCTTTTACTAGTCAAGGAGTGGCGAGGGGTTTATCGTTAGCGGAACTCACCTCTGCGAGAGAACTGCTGTGCAGACGCAACCTGCCGGCCGTTGATGTCGGTGATCATGCAACCTGGGCGTGCCGCCTGCTCGCATATGCTTAGCTCATCGTGGGTTCGCATCAGCACCTTGCCGTCGTCCGTAGAGTGCACACTGGTTCCAAGACTCAGCTGGCGCATGGAACCGGTGCGAACCGCGTTCGCGGCACCCGAGTCTTCGAGCACACCCGAGACTCGGAGCGATCCGTCTGGACCTTCCCACGAGGACAGGACGCGCCCCACTTGACCACTGCCGTGGTCGTGTTCCACGAGCATTTGAGTGCCGCCCTTTGCACCCATGTTGGCGGTGCTGATCTCGGCGCGATTAAGATCCGCAATGTTATTGCGCTTGCCGTCACGACGGGGAGGCGGGTGTGCAATCCCTTTAAAACTCAGACCCACCATCGGAACCGTCAGCGACCGGACTTTTGACAACACTTCGACGTCGTCTAATTTATCGTCTAGCGAGTTCAAGAGGAAGGTCAGACACTGGCGCGGTCCGTACGAGCCGCCTCCGCCGCCTCGTAAGTTTCGATGTTGGCAATGGTTCGCTTCAGCGCCCTCGTCGTTGGCGAATCGGGCGTGCGCGCAGGTTGGCTGCCGCTCGAACTCGCCACGGGTGCAGCAACCGCGACAGGTATTGGGGCGTTCTTCATCAGCTCCTCCATGGCGTCTAAGCGGGTCTTGATCGCCGGCAGCACCTCGATGGCCTTTAGAGCAGTGGTAAGTTCGGGGGACAGCTGAGGTTTCTTTTGGGTTTGCGCAGCCTGGAACCTGGACGCCTCCGACAGCAGAAGCTTCTCACGTGGCACGCCGAGTATTTTGAGCTCGTAGATCTTGCCGTCGCCGCCCTTGGGTCCGATGACCAATGGAGTCACCCACGGCAGCAGCACGAGCCGTGTGATATCGTCCAGTTTGATGCGCGACTCCTCCCCGCTGCAGAGGTACAGCGACATGTTGGCAACCGAATCCTCTGCGTCCTTGTAGATGCCCAGGATGGCTTGCCGTGTGCCCATCATCCGACCCGTTGATTTGAGGATCGCATGGACTCCTTCCGTTGCGGCGGTGGCACGCAGGCTGTTCTTAAGGATCTCCGCGTCCGAAATGGAAAAGAAGTTCTCCGAGATGGCATGCAGAGCGTCCGACCCGTCGCTCCCCGTCACGATCTTCTTGAGGTCGCACAGCCTAGTGGTGTTCTCCAGTGCGACCATCAGCGCGTTGTTCTTGCTGTGGCGCAGCGATGGGGGGAGCGTCTGCACTCCGAATTGCGATTCGCGTGACTGCACCGTGCCCAGCGCCGCCTGCAACTCGGTGTCCATTTCGATGTCCTCTTCTTCGCAAGCGGCTTCTTCTTGGTCCGAAGGCCCTGCGTTCACGTGGCCATGCAGAGAGTCGGGGGCCTTGTCCACGTCGTAGTAGTCCTTTGACTCCACCTGCTTCAGAATCAGCAGTGCCAAGCTACCGAGCACCGGGTTGCTAAGCACGTCCGTCGCGTCCACCATCTCCTCACGTTCCTCCAATTGTGCGTCGTTGATTTCCTTCCACTCTGAGGTGGCTTCCGTGAGATTGGACGTGCAGAAGACCGTTTTCACGGAGACGCCTGGCTTGCCGCCTTGAGAATCCATGACGTTCTTCAGCTGACGAGCGCGCGTATTCTCCCACCGTATGCCGTGGAGCATCTTCTTAAGGGCCGCCTCCTCTACATCCGATTTGGCTTTGCGCAGGCGCAGCAACGCCAGGGGGCCTTCCCTAGTCACGTAGTAGCCCTCACCGGTGAGGAGCCACGAAGGCGTGAGCACACCACCACGCGACTGAACGTACTTACCGATGCGGTTGCGCAGCTCTTTGCCCGACTGTGCACCCTCCCCAATCCAACGTTGTTCGAACGCCGACGGCGGGCCGGCTGTATAGAAGAAGTCCGCCTCAAGCGCGGCCAGTGGAGCATTGGGCACGAGCACCGTGAGCTCCTTTATGCCGTGATGCTCCGGGCTTTTGTGCTCCACGTAGATCAACGCGGGGCACACCACGTTTTTACAGACCTCCATCATGACCGCACCAACGACGTTCGCTTCGTGCGGCAGCTGCCACACGCCTTGCTTAAAGGGCACGTCGTCAAACTCCGCTCTTGTCTGAGACGCGTAGAGGAAGTAGGACGTGTGCAACTTGGACGGATGGAACAGCACAGGAGGCGGATTCTCCAGCACTTCTTTTGCTCCCGTGCACGCGGCGCGCTGAATGGCTTCCGTCGCGCTCGCGAATTCATTCCCTATCACTCCGTTGAGAACCGACGGCGTGGCGGTGCCAATCTCCACCAAGGTGGTCGAAAGGCGCATGTCGGACAACTCGCTTGCTAAAGAGGGCGACACACCGATTACACTCCAGCTAGCGGACACTAGAACACCTTTGACGCCCTTTCCTTTAGTTTCACAAGGAACGGCTCATGCACAAGCAGATTTGACACCACATTCCCACCCACGTGATGCTTCTTGTAAATGGCCAGCACTGCTTTCAGCGCCTTGGCGTAAAAGAGAGGTCGCGAGCGCCACCCTTCGGACGCGCCCGGCAACACCTTGTTGGACGAAAGGGCCTTGGACTCGGCCAGAACCGCCGATGCGTAGAGGACGCCGAGGTCCACGTTGAACATGCGAATGCGCCGCTCGCGTTGGGTGCGTAGGTCTCTGTTCGACACCGCGGAGAAGACACGCTTCTCCTTTTGGATGGTGCGAAAGTGTCTGCTCGCAACTTCATTGCGCTTGCTGCAAGCGCGCAGCGCCTCCGGCACGCGCGCGCGGCCTTCCTTGCGACACTGGTAGTCGGCGATCATGACATCCGCCGTCATGGCTGGCATTGCTTGAGTCAGCTGCCAACGCCACTGCATGCAGCAAGACCAAGTGCAGAACTCGCGCTGCTCGTGCTTCACTTCGGGCTCGCCTGCGGCGGTGTCCCAGTATCCATCCACCGGGTCGATGCTTCCGCTCTTTTCCTTTCCGCACCCAAGGTTTGGGTGCCCCGACATGGCAACGGATGGCCCCGCTTCGGTGGGGGCACCCATGTAGAAGCGACGGTTGCACTCGCAGTTTTTGCACTGCTGGAAGCTGGTCTCTGGTTTGACCCGCTGCAGCCCTTGGCAGATGGCACGCATGCGCGAAATTAAGACGTGGATGCGGCCTGGAAGCCCGGGAGGCAAGTCTGTCAATGTGTAGTCCTCGATCAATTTTTGCAGGCGATCCGAGCCGTTTGATAGGATCTCGAGGTTGCTCACAGTTTTGATCCTGTCAGCGACCACATCCCGTAGGCGCAGCTTTCTCAGGTCGTCGTCTTGCAGCGCCACCGCGGTGGTCCCCGTGAAGAGAGGCAAGCCCACCGCCAACCCCTCCAGGAAATGGCCCGAGGCGGCGGCTCCGAGACGCGTTCGTTCATAGAACATGACGGCTGTGTACCGATTGTCGTTGCGCATGCGGTCGCGCAGTGTGCGACACGCATTCGGCGCCTTGTTGAGCATGGCGGCGGCCCACGTGCGCAGCTCTTGCTCTTCCTTTGTAAGCCCCGACTCGCCTATTTGAATCCAATCGCAGAGCCCCTGCACGGAGCACTCGAGAACCTGCCCCATCGCGTCGAGCGTCAGTGCGCTGTCTGAACATTTAACGCCCGTAAGAGGCGACATGCTCACTTCGAACCTGCCCATGCCTCCCAATGTGATTGCCAGAGGGCTAGCGCTAGCATAATCTACACAGGACCCACAAGTCCTGTAGCGAGCAAGAATTCCGTCTGCAAAGAGAGCGGGGACCGAAATATATTCTCTTTCCACCCTCTTCATGTTGCAATGCTTGCCGCGCATCGCGCACCCGAGTGGAGCTGTGGCAATTTTGAATCAAGCAAGCAAGAATGAGCCAATCCCTGCCCCTCGCGGTATGAGTTTGGACGCGAGGCAAGTGCAGAAGCGCACTCGCAAAGTACCCGCCGACACCGCCGCCTTGCACCTGCATCCGCTCTACAGAGGGTACATGGCGACCCGCACGGTGATCGCGTGCGAGCATGTGGCGGAGCTGCCGATGTTGCTGAACTCGGAGAATCTGGAGCTGCTGCACTCTGCGGAGAAACTCGTGCCCCCCGACGCGAGCCTCCCTCCGAGGCCCGTCGCGGTGACGCTGCTGGCGCACGGGACCGACACGGTGTTCTGCAACGGGGCACGCGGCTTCCTCGATGGCTTGGCGCACCTCGCAAGCTCCCCGATGGCGCCAGACTCTGGCCAGCACGCGCTGACTGCGAACCTCGTCAGGATGACGGTGTTGGCTGGCCACGACGCCACGTGGTTTGCATCGCAGATCAAAGACCAAGCGCTCGACTCGGCTCCGGATTGCCGGAACGGCAGCGTGCAAATATGTGTGCGATGGGCCGCAAAGTCGGGCACCGACATGTGGAAGCACCGAACCGAGTTCCGAACCATGGATACCGGCACAACCACAGACGGGGCATTGGAGTCCATGCAGAACTGGTTCATCTCCCTCAAGATGGTGTACAACGTTCCGTTTGAGGACGGGATCACCACGCGCCATCCCAATGTGCCAGTGGATGCATGGTCGCACTCGGTGCACAACGCATCCAACGCCTTCTTCGCGTTGATGGAAGGGAAGCAGTCCGTCAAAAAGAACGCCATGCTCAACTCCTCCCCTGACATGCACATGGAGCACACGGGGGTGCACGTGCGCATCTGCCAGAAGAACACGTACATGAAGTCCACCAACCAGTGGGTGCCGCTTCCCGTTGAAGAGGCAGCCCGGCGGATGGACTGCTTTCACGGCTTTGTCATCGGCAATCAGGACCGCCTCTCTGAGATCCAGAGGTACTGCAAACACCACGAACGGCACGGACTGGCCATGCCATCGGACGACACGTCCCTCTATTGTATGCACACGGTGGCGGTCCAGGCTGTGGGGTTCCCGCTCGAGCAACGCGTCACCCTCTACGCGGTACACTGGAAGGCTGGAGGGATGACTCCTGGAGTTCCCATCTGCTCGCCTGGCTCATGGATCTGGCGTCTCGACCCAGCCATCGTCCCTGTAGAAGACGTGTTGAACAACTTCTACGTGATCCCTTGCAACCGCGACTCGCTGCTTCCAGGGGACCAGAAACTGCTACGTTCGTTTGGGCAGTTCTTCGACCGCGCCTACCGACTTTACACCGATACGTTTGGTGACAACCAATCCTATGTGTCGGGCGACGACGACGAGAGGCTCCCCCTGACGCTGCCAGCAAGATCTCTCAACAGCGACCCTCTTCTGGAG
>Ga0115001_10004029_pt1 | contig 10862 bp, 8 predicted proteins | sample ArcticOcean_MG_C_12_FD_89869 | JGI IMG/M metagenome (GOLD analysis project Ga0115001, IMG submission 89869) | Marine microbial communities from western Arctic Ocean - ArcticOcean_MG_CB8_130 | ecosystem: Environmental > Aquatic > Marine > Oceanic | place: Arctic Ocean: Canada Basin | collected... | reverse complement strand
TTTTATTAATATAAGATAAATCAAAGACCCTAATTAGTTAAGGGAGGATTGAGCTTTTTTTACTATAGTTTTAAAGACTTCTGGATTATTGTAGGCTAATTCAGCTAATACTTTTCTATCTAATTTAATTTTTGATTTATTTAAACCGTTTATAAGCTGGGCATAAGTCATTCCTTCTTCTCTAGCTCCAGCATTAATTCTTTGAATCCATAGAGATCTGAATTCTCTTTTTTTAGTTTTTCTATCACGGTAGGCATACTGCATAGCTTTCTCCATCGCTTGCCGAGCAACACGAATAGTGTTCTTTCTTCTGCCGTACTGGCCTTTAACTCTTTTTAAAACTTTATTGTGTTTTGCTCTACTTGTTACACCGCGTTTTGTTCTAGCCATTTTTTTTCCTACCTATTGTAAGGCATATACGATTTTACAATTTTCGTGTCTTGATCAGACATTATCGCAGTACCTCTAAGTCTTCTTATTTGCGCGTTACTTCTTTTAATCATACCATGCCTTTTACCTGCTTGGGGTCTTTTAACTTTGCCGGAAGCAGTAAATCTAAATCTTTTTTTTGCTGAACTTTTAGTTTTTAATTTTGGCATAAATATTTGGGTTTTATATATAGATTAAATATTCTTTACAAGGCGATATTATCTTTACTAAACAGGCTGTATTATCATTACCATTTGCCTGCCTTCAAATTTTGGGCTGGTCTCTATTTTTCCAACATCTTTAGTGTCTTCAATTATTCTATTCATTAGGTCTCTGCCTAGATTGATATGTTGCATTTCTCTTCCTTTAAATTTGACGGTAAATTTAACTTTGTCTTTGTTGACTAAAAATTTTTTCGCATTTTTTACTTTAAAATTATAGTCATGGACGTCTGTACCTGGTCTTAATTTAATTTCTTTAAGAGCTACTACTTTTTGTTTTTTTTTTGCTATATTTGCTTTTTTTTGCAAGTCATATTTATATTTTCCCATATCCATAATTTTACAGACTGGAGGATTTGCATTTGGCGAAATTTCAATAAGATCTAGACCTTCTTCTTTTGCTTTTTCTATAGCTTTGTTTAAAGGTAGGATTCCTAGATTATTACCATCGCTGCCTATAACTTGAACATCAATAGCTCTTATTTGTTGATTAGATTTAGGCCCCTGTGGTTTGCTTCTTCTTTGAAAGTAATTGGGTTTAAAATTTGACACTTAGTTTAAGGGAAGCTTGTTTGCAGAAATAATATTTTTAATTAAATCGTCTCTTTTAAAAATTTCTTGTTTTTCTGAACCAAGTCTTCTAACTGTTACAGTGTTTTCTAGAACTTCTTTTTTTCCACAAACTAAAATCATTGGAACTTTTGCTAAAGAATGTTCTCTAATTTTGTAATTAATTTTTTGATTTCTTAAATCCACTTCGCATTTTATACCCTCTTTGAATAGATCTTCAAATAAGTTTTTTACATAATCATTATTTTCTTCTGCTATTGGCAAAATTACAGCTTGGTTGGGAGATAACCAAAAAGGTAATTTGCCAGCATAATTTTCAATTAAAATTCCAATAAACCTTTCAAGTGAACCAAATAAAGCTCTATGTAGCATTACTGGAACTTTTTTTGTTCCATCTTTATCAACATATGACGCACCTAACCTTCCAGGAAGATTTAAGTCTACTTGTAACGTACCGCACTGCCAATCTCTTCCAATTGCATCTCTTAAAACAAATTCTATTTTAGGACCGTAAAATGCACCTTCACCTTTATTAATAGTGTACTCAAGCTTTGATTGTTTTATGGCCGAAAGAAGAGCCGCTTCAGACTTATCCCAGATACTATCTTCTCCAACTCTTTTCTCTGGTCGATCAGAGTATTTTAATATTATATTTTCAAAACCTAAGTCTTTGTAAATTTTCAAAATTAAATTAGTTACCACTAAAGATTCTTGAGTTATTTGATCCTCAGTACAAAAGATATGTGCATCGTCTTGGGTAAAAGCTCTGACTCTTAATAATCCGTGCAGAGCACCTGAAGGTTCATATCTATGAACTTTTCCAAATTCCGATAATTTTAATGGTAGATCTCTATAACTTTTTAAACCTTGATTGAAAACCTGCACACAGCCTGGGCAGTTCATTGGCTTGATGGCAAATATTTTTTCATCTGGTGTTTCTGAAGTGTACATATGTTCTCCAAATTTTTCCCAATGCCCAGATTTCTCCCACAAACTTCTATCTAATATTTCGGGTGTGTTAATTTCTTTATAACCTGCAAGTCTTTGCTTCATTCTCATATATTCAACAAGTCTTTGAAAAAGATTCCAACCTCTTTCATGCCAAAAAACAGCCCCTGGACTTTCTTCTCTGAAATGGAATAAATCCATTTCTTTTCCTAATTTACGATGATCTCTCTTTTCAGCTTCTTCGATTCTTTTCAAATAATCATCTAATTCTTTTTGGGTAGGCCAGGATGTTCCGTAAATTCTTTGAAGCATTTCATTATTGGAGTTACCTCTCCAATATGCACCAGCAACTTTTGTTAACTTAAAACATTTACCAATTTTTCCAGTTGATAGTAAATGAGGTCCACGGCAAAGATCATACCATTTACCATGGTAATAAATTGAAATTTCATTTCCTTCTGGAATGCTGTCTACAAGTTCAACCTTATATTTTTCTCCAAGTTTTTTATAATGATCTTTGGTTTCTTTTCTTTTCCACACTTCCTTTCGAGTCAACTCATCTTTCTCGACAATTTCTTTCATTTTTTTTTCAATTTTTTCTAAATCTGTTGGGGTAAAAGGTTCTTTTCTTGAAAAATCATAATAGAAACCATCTTTAATTGCAGGGCCAATAGCTAACTTGGTTCCAGGAAATAGTTCCTGAACCGCCATTGCCATGATGTGTGTTGTGTCATGTCTTATTGCATCTAGGCCATCGCTATCTTTATGGGTAATTATTTTAACAGAACAATTTTTTTCTATTACATGAGATAAGTCTTTTAATTCACCATCTACACTTATTATGAGTGCTTGCTTTGCCAGAGACTTACTGATTTTTTCAGCAATTTGTAAACCGGTAACATTATTTTCAAACTTAATACTATTCCCATCTGGTAATTTAATTGTTGGCATTTAGTTATTTATATTATTTATAAGTTAAATTTTTGACATTCTTTGTTTTATTTAAGTAGTTTCTTGTACTCTGTAAAGGTTGTTTGGCACATTTGATCAACATTATATTTTTTTTCTACATTTCTTCTTCCAAGTTCTCCCATTAAACTTCTTGATTGTTTGTCCATTTTCATGATTTTATTTATAGCTTTAGCTAATTCTTTTGGATCGTTGTATTTGTACAATAAACCAGATTTACCATTTAATACCGTTTCTCTAGAACCCCCGATATCACTTGCAACAATAGGTCTGTTCATGGCTTGAGCTTCGACCGCTACTCTTCCAAAAGCCTCGGGTTCAATTGAACTTGATACGACAAGATCGCTTAATTTGTAAGCTAAAGGCATTTCTTGACAGTTTTCTATAAAAGTTATTTTTTTTCCGATCCTATACCGTTCAACTAAAAGTAATAGTTTTTTATAATAAACCTCTCTACCTTGATCAGAACCTAATACAATAGCGTGAAAATTTTCATTACTGTGCGCCTCTAAAAGTAAATTTAAAGCCTCAATAAATATTTCTTGCCCTTTCCACTTTGTTAGGCGTCCAGGGAGAAGAATAATAAAATTTTTTTTATTTATTTTCCAGTTTGACATAAGAGTATTTAATTTTTTATCAGATATATTTTTTTCACTAAAAAACTCTAAATTAATTCCCCTAAAAATAACCATTAATTTTTGTTTTTTTAGGTTCAAATATTTTTGATAATTTTTGTTTATGTGACTAAAAATAAAATTTGAACCGCCAATAATTAATTTTGACCTCACCATGACACTATTATAAAATTGTTTGATATTACTTGAAAAATTATAAGTGCCATGAAAAGTAGTAACAAATTTTTTTCGTGAGAAAAAACAAGCCCATAGACATGACCAGGCAGGTGCGCGGCTTCGAGCATGTACTATATCAATTTTATATACCCATAAAATAAAAAAAATAATTATAAAATTTAAAAAAATGATTATTGGATTTTTTGAATGAACTGGTAAACGTATTATTTTTACTTTTTCTTTTCTGACATATTTTAAAAGCTGACCACCACTAGTTATCAAAAATGATTTGCAGTTTTGCTCAGCTAAATAGTGTGCAAGATCATAACAGCCAGTTTCAGCTCCACCAAATCCTAGCTTGGGAATCACTTGAAGAACATTTATTTTAGTCGACATAATTAATGTTATATATTAACAAATTAAATTTATAACCTGACATGAAAAAAATGAAAAAATTTAAATATATTAAAATCTCTAAGACCAAAAAACTCAGATATTTAGAGAATTATTATAAAAATAAACTATATATTATTTTTCTGCCAGGTTTTATGTCTGATATCGATGGAGAAAAACCCCAGATTTTCAAAAAATATGCTGTTAAAAATAAATTAGGATTTTTAGCAATTGAATACTCTGGTCATGGTAAATCATCAGGAGAATTTACTAGAGGAAATATAAGTGAGTGGTCTAATGATGCTCAGAATTCAATAAAAAAAATTGTTAAAAAAAATAAATTTATACTTATAGGTTCGAGTATGGGTGCTTGGATTGCTTTAAATCAATTTAAATATTTTAAAAAACAGATTGAAGGTTTTGTGGGCATTGGTTCTGCACCTGAATTTCTTGAACGACTAATGTGGAAACAATTTACAAAAAAAATAAAAAGAGAGATTAAACAAAAAGGTTTGAGTATCATCAAACATGGAGATTCAAAATTTAGACAAAAACAATATGAGTATCCTGTTACATACCAGCTAATAAAGGATGGAAGAAAAAATAAAGTTTTATCAAAAAAAATTAATACTAAAATTCATGTTACTATGGTTCACGGAAAAAAAGATGAACTAGTTCCAGTATCATTTTCTAGAAAAGTTCTATCAATATTCGTCAATGCTAAAAAAAAACTAGTAATAATTAAAAATGGAGATCACAGTTTATCTAATAAAAGTCCTCTAAAAAGAATAATTCAAGAATTAAATAATATTGTTATGAATGTAGTTTAGTCCCTCAATATAAGTAGGGAATTTTAATTTAAAATTAAAAATATCTTTCATTTTTTTATTATTAACTTTTTTAGAGTCTTTATAAAAATTTCTAGTCATTTCACTTTCTATTGATCTTAACTCGATTATTGCAGGAGGTTCTATTTTTAATAATTTAGATCCATATAAAATAACTTCTTCCGATGAAGCAGGTCTATCGTCTGAAATATTATAAATTTCTTTAGCTTTAAATTGATCTAAAGATTTAAATAATAATTCAGCAATATCTTCTACGTGTATTCTAGAAAAAAATTGATTATCTTTTTTTATAATTTTAGCACTGCCAGACTTAAGTCTTTTTAAAACATTGCTCTCATGGGAATAAATACCGGACAGTCTAAAAATTTGTATGGGTAAGTTTTGATTTTTAGCTAATTCCATCCATGATTGTTCTGCTTTTAACCTTTGTATTCCAGTTGATGAGGTTGGGGTAGTCTTACTTTTTTCATCAACCCATTCTCCTTTATGATCTCCATAAACGCTTGTTGCAGATAAATAAGTAAGCCACTTAACTTTTTTTCCTTCAAGAATATTTTGAAAATTTTTTATAACAATATCTTTACCGTTAATAGGGGCAATGGATACTAAAATATAATCTGAAGACTCAAGATTTTTAATTAAGCTTTTGTCAAATGAGTCTTCTGAAAATTGAAAACTATCATATGCGACTCCATCAAAAACTTTTTTGCTTGAGCTTTCTCTAGAAGTTACAGTTAGGGTAATATCTAGATTCTTAGAGTTAATTTTTTTAATAAAATTTTTCGCGACTTGACCAAAGCCAAAACAAAAAATATTAATTTTGTTCATTTAACTTACTTTCTCAGCTTTGTTTTTCAAAGTAATAGGATTGTCTAATTTATCAAGCATTTCGATTGGGCAAATCTGCTTAAAATTTAAAATTTCCTCCTCATAATTGTCCAGTACTTTTTTAGCAATTTGTGAACCTGTTTCTTTCAAAAAATCTTTAAGATTATTTTGCAAAAAGTTTTTCCAGTAGCTTGTTTCTACATCTTGCCAAATAATTGAAGTGGGATTAACAAAATTTTCAAAATTATTTTCAACATCATAAACAAAAGACATTCCACCTGTCATGCCTGCACCAAAATTATCTCCGACAGCACCAATTATTATCGTGGTGCCTCCTGTCATGTATTCACATCCATGTGCTCCACATCCCTCAACTATAGCTAAACTTCCAGAATTTCTAACTGCAAATCTTTCACCTGCTTGTCCTGATGCGAATAGCTTACCTGATGTTGCGCCATATAAAACTGTATTTCCTATAATTATATTTTCATCAGAAACTAAACTGCTTTTACTTGAAGGACGTATAATTATTGTTCCGCCTGAAAGACCTTTTCCAACATAATCATTGGAGTCACCTTCAACTATTATCTTCAATCCTTTAATTAAAAAAGCACCTAATGACTGTCCAGCAGATCCATTAAGTGTAATTGATATTGAGTCAATATTTAACTTATTGTTACCAAATGTTTTGTATAAGTGATGAGAAAGTCTTGTTCCAACTGATCTATGTGTATTTTCAATATTATATTTAAAACTAAATTTATCTTCATTATTAACTTTATCTTTAATCTCTGACCAAATCGTTTCGTCTAAAGTGTCTGGCACAGAATTAATTGAATTATCTTTGCAGTAACGAGGGTTTTCTCCTGGATCTGCCTGAACGAGCAGAGGATTCAAATCTAAATCATCTAAATTTGCTGAGCCTTTATTTACTTGCGTTAAAAGATCAGTTCTTCCAATTATTTCATTTATAGATCTGTAACCCAGTGATGCTAAAATTTCTCTAACTTCAGTTGCAACAAAAGTAAAAAAATTTACTATTTTTTCAGGAGTTCCATTAAATTTTTCTCTTAATAATTTATCTTGACTACACACTCCAACAGGACAAGTATTGGAATGACACTGTCTAACCATAATACATCCCATCGCGATCAAAGAGGAAGTTCCCATGCCATACTCTTCTGCTCCCATCATGGCAGCCATAATAATATCTCTACCTGTTTTAAGCCCTCCATCTGTTCTTAAAGTCACTTTATGTCTTAGTTTACTTAAAGTTAAGATTTGATTTGCTTCGGTTAGTCCCATCTCCCATGGAATACCCGCATATTTAATACTAGTCTGAGGACTTGCTCCTGTCCCTCCAGAGTGACCAGAAATTAAAATAACGTCTGCTTTTGCTTTTGCCACTCCAGCTGCTATGGTTCCAATACCTGTTGATGCTACTAGTTTAACACCTACTCTTGCCTTTGGATTAATTTGTTTTAAATCATAAATTAGCTGAGCTAAATCCTCAATGGAATAAATATCATGATGGGGTGGTGGAGAAATTAAAGTAACACCTGGTGTTGAGTGTCTCAATTTTGCAATTTCATTATTAACTTTAAATCCTGGTAACTGTCCACCCTCTCCTGGTTTTGCACCTTGAGCAATCTTTATTTCAATTTCATTGCAGTTATTTAAATAATCAATAGTTACTCCAAACCTTGCAGAAGCCACTTGCTTTATTCTAGAATTTGCTGTGTCTCCATTTGGAAGTTTCACAAACCGTTTTTTGTCTTCTCCTCCTTCTCCGCTACAAGACGCACCTTTAATTCTATTCATGCCCATTGCTAAAGTTTCATGCGCCTCAGCTGACAACGCCCCATGGGACATGCTACCACTGCCGAATCTTTTTAATATTTTATCTAACGGTTCTACTTCATCAATATTTATAGGTTCATTTTTATGTTTAAAATCTAATAAATCTCTAAGACTAATTGGTGGAAGATTATGAATACCTTTTGAATATTTTTTATAATGGTCATAAGAGGCAATGCCTACAGCGTGTTGTAAAATATGAATTAAATTTCCTTGAAACTGGTGGTCTTCTCCTGTTTTCCTATATCGATATATGCCTCCTATAGGGAGAGCAACAACATTATTAGAGATAAATTTTTTATGATGTTCTTTAATTTTTTTTTCAATACCAGCAATACCTATTCCTGAAATACGTGAGCTCATTCCTGGAAAGTAATCAGCTACAATAGCCCGACTTAAACCTACGGCTTCAAAATTGCACCCTCCTCTATAAGAACTAACTACCGATATTCCCATCTTCGACATAATTTTTAATAAACCATTATTAATGGACTTTTTGAACTTAGCGACGCACGTATCAAAGTCTACATTGCTAAATAGTTTTTTCTGAAATCTCTCAAAGATACTTTCTATAGCTAAATAGGGATTTATAGTTGTGGCTCCGACACCAATCAAAACTGCAAAAGAATGTGTGTCTAAAATATCTGAGCTCTCTACGTTAATTGAACAATATCCTCTTATTCCCAACTTAACTAAATGTGAGTGAATAGCACCGACAGCTAAAACTGACGGTATGCTAGCGCGAAAAGTGTCTATTTTTTTATCAGATAAGATTAAATTATTACTACCTTCACGTACCGCTGTCTCTGCTTCGTCTCTAATCTTCTCTATTCTATCTTTTAATGAAGAGTTAATATCAAATGTACAATCAATAACTCTAATTTTACTTTTAAAAATGCTTTTAAATTTTTTAAACTGAGAATTAGTTAAAATCGGACTCTCTAATACATAAATATTTTCTTCAGTTAAGTTATCAAAGTCTAGAATATTTCCTAAATTTCCAAATCTTGTTTTTAGACTCATCACTTTATTTTCTCTTAAAGAGTCAATCGGAGGGTTGGTGACTTGACTAAAGTTTTGTCTAAAATAATGGGAGATAGGCCTATAATAACTGGATAAAACAGCAGCTGGAGTATCGTCTCCCATAGAGCCTGTAGCCTCTTTGCCCTCTTCAGCCATAGGATGTAAGATTAATTCTAAATCTTCAATACTTAAACCAGCTAAGTATTGTCTTCTTTTTAATTCATCTATTGAAAACTCAGGCTTTTCTTTTTCTGCAGAGACTTTCTTGTCTAAATCAATTATTTGTTTATTATACTTTTTATAATCTTTAGCAATATAATCTTTTATCTCTTTATCGTTAAAAAGTTTCCCTAACTTTAAATCGATTGCAATAAGTTGACCAGGCCCTAATTTTCCTTTTTTTATAATTTTTTCCTCAGGAAGTTTGATCATTCCAGACTCTGAACCAGCGAAAAATAAATTATCTGAAGTAATTGCATATCTTAAAGGTCTTAAACCATTTCTATCAGTTGCTGCTAAAATCCATTTAGAATCAGTTGCACATATGGCAGCCGGTCCGTCCCAAGGCTCAATGGAACTATTTAAAAAATTAAATAAATCTTGATGATTTTTTGGAACAGTCTTGCTTCTTTTAGACCAAGCATCGGGAATCATCATAAGTTTGATAAGTGGTGCTAGTTTTCCAGAGTGAGTTAATAACTCAAATACATTATCTAGTGCTCCAGAGTCTGAAATTCCGGGTATGACTACGGGCTTTAAATCTTCAATACTCTTAAATAATGGACTCGACATGTCTTGTTCGTGAATTTTCATCCAGTTAGAATTTCCCCGAACAGTATTTATCTCACCGTTATGTGCTAAAGCTCGAAATGGTTGAGCGAGATCCCAACTAGGAAATGTGTTTGTAGAATATCTCTGGTGAAAAATAGCAAATCTAGATGTAAAATTTTTATCTTTTAGATCTGGATAAAAATCATCAATTGCTTCTGCTAAAAACATCCCTTTATAAACAATGGATCGTGAACTAAATGAACAAATATAAAAATCTTTTAATTGATTTTTTCTTGCTTGATTTTCAATTTTTTTTCGTGAAACAAACAACTCTCTCTCTAGGTCGTTAGTCTCTAATTCTGCATTTTTTTTAAAAAGTACTTGAGAAATTTCCGGTCTGTTTTGATCTGCAGTTTTTCCCAAGACCTTAGGATTAACCGGTACTTGTCTCCATCCATAAATATAAAAATTTTCTTGAAGTAAAACCGACTCTATTATCTCTCTACATTTTTCTTGATCTGCGTAATTTGTTTTGGGCAGAAATACCATTCCCACACATATTCTACTAGACGCATCATGTGTATGACCAGTAGCTAAAATTTTTTCTTTAAAAAAATCAGGTGAAATTTCAAGTTGAATTCCAGCCCCGTCTCCAGATTTACCATCAGCATCTACCGCACCTCTATGCCAAATAGCTTTTAGTGCCTCAACTCCGTATTCAACTATTTTTCGAGATTTTTTACCATCTGTTGTAGCTACCAAACCAACACCACAAGCATCATGCTCAAAGCTTGGATCATATGCTAGGTTATCTTGTAAAAATTTTTTATTCTTTAAATACTTTTCATAACTCTTCATTTTATTTAGGCCGCTTTTACTTTGCTTTTTTCTAAAGCTTTTTGCTTAAGAAATTTATTAATATTTTCTGCAGCATCTCTGCCATCTTTAATGGCCCAAACGACTAAAGAAGCTCCTCTTACAATATCACCCGCAGCAAAAACACTATCAATATTAGTTTGCATGGTGTCTAAATCTATTTTTATCGTTCCCCACCTAGAAACTATTAACTCAGGTGTGGAAAATAACTTGGGTAAATTTTCTGGATCAAAACCTAAAGACTTAATCACAATATCCGCTTCAATATTGTATTCAGAATTTTCTTCAATCTCAGGTTTTTTTCTGCCAGATGCGTCTGCTAACCCAAGTTTCATTTT
>Ga0115001_10004012_pt1 | contig 10881 bp, 9 predicted proteins | sample ArcticOcean_MG_C_12_FD_89869 | JGI IMG/M metagenome (GOLD analysis project Ga0115001, IMG submission 89869) | Marine microbial communities from western Arctic Ocean - ArcticOcean_MG_CB8_130 | ecosystem: Environmental > Aquatic > Marine > Oceanic | place: Arctic Ocean: Canada Basin | collected... | reverse complement strand
GGATATTAACGTGTTTATCTCCTATTGGTTGGTTGAATAGAATGACACAATATAAAAACAAAATAGGGAAATCCACAAACTTTGCTGGATTAATGAATTATCCCATATTAATGGCTTCAGACGTGCTTCTATATGATACTGATGTTGTATGCGTAGGTAAAGATCAAGAACAACATATTGAATTTATTAAGAATATAGCAAATAGATTTAACTATTGTTTCAAAGATATATTAAAAGTACCAAAATCTTTAATATCTGTTACAGGTTCTAGGATTATGGGGTTTGATGATCCTTACAAAAAAATGAGTAAGAGTTCAAACAATAAAGAAAATCATTTGATATCTCTTTTAGACAGCAACGATAAAATAAAAAAAACTATATTGTCATCTGTTACAGATTCAAAAATTTCTAGCGACACGAGTCATGCATCTTTGGGTATTGCTAATTTGTGTACGATTATTAAATCAATTACAAAATTAAGCAAAGAAGAAGTTGAAGTTCAATATTTAAGCAAGGGATACTTATCTCTGAAAAAGAACGTTATTGATTTGTTAGTAAATTTAATAGAACCAATACGTAATAAATATTACAGATTTATTAATGATATAAATTATATAAAAGATATCTTGACTATATCGGAAAAAAAAGTTAATAAAATAGCAGAAGTAAACATAACTAAAATCAAAAATGCAATAGGACTAACCTATTGAATATTATTGGAACAATGGCCGAGTGGTTTAAGGCGCATGCCTGCTAAGTATGTATGAAAATTTTTCATCCCGGGTTCGAATCCCGGTTGTTCCGTATATAAGAGAAAATCAAATATGTTTAAAAACTGTAATAAACTAAATATAAAAAAAATAACATGTAAATTAACACTTCTAATATTTTATTTAAACAAAGTAAAAAATATTTTATCTCACTATACTTATAAAAGATGTCTTTGTTTGGTTTCCGTGGGATATATTAACGAACAGTACATTTACATTAAAAATAAAAAGAAATATTCTAAAGAATTCGGCGTGTGTGTTATCCACTATAACATACGTAAAAACTATCTAAATTCAAAATTATCAGTATTATTTTATTATATTAATAAAATTTCTATAATAAACTGTACATTATTACAATTGCCATTGCCTATACATTTATCTTTTAAAAATCTATCAAATATAATAAATTGTCTGAAAGATATTGATAAAATGACGAATAAAACTCATTTTGAAGCTTGCACTCCTTTGGCATGTGCTTATTTAATTTATAAAGAGAGCAGATGTACAAAAGGGAAGAAAACAGCTTTCTTCGGAAAGAGTATAAACGTAATAAAACCGCTGATCAAAATCTTTACTACAGAAAAATCTATAATAACCCATTTTCACAGTTATAGTAAAAACTCAATGTGCAAATTAGAATGTATTGACTATTTATTTGTTGCTATTGGTCATCCAGAAGTTATAAATGATAAGTATTTATTGGGTACAAAAAATATAATTGATATTGGCATAAATTATTATCATAATAGGTCAATTTGCGGCGATATACGTTATAAACAAGTACGTTCCAATGCTAAAAGAATAACACCTGTTCCAAAAGGTATTGGTATTCTTACTGTGAGTCTTTTATTTTATAATGTATTGATAACATGAGCAAGACGTTTTGTTTGTTAATCTAAAAAATGCATGTTTTTTAAAGTATAATGTATGGTTATTTCCTTTATATTTTACTAGTGTGACAAGCGAGTATTCATCAATTAAATCTCAAATCAGTTTACTAAATAATGATTATTGGCGTTATTTAGATGCGACAGGTCATGGATTAACAAGTTTTTTAAACATCGTATTCACTATTAATAAGAAAAAAATAAATGATGCTCGTTTCTTTAAATCTATTTTATTAAATACCAAGGGATATGTAATAGGCGATATATTTATATATAAAACGTCAAAATACAATATGTTATTTTGTATAGATTTATTTAATTATTCCAAAATAAAAGAATTTATTTTGAATAAGCTTTATTTATACAATATAGCTAATATAGTGATAATAGAGAAAAAGAAAATTATTTCTTTTTTTATCAAGTATTTTCTAGATACTGAAATTATAGATTTAATATGTTTAAATTATGTAAAAGCATATAAATCTAGCTTTCTACTGCAACATTTTCCATGTACAAACTTTGTTTTTATATTATCAAAAACAAATTATTTGTCTTTTAGCCTATCTTTAATTATTTTTAAACGTACATACCTATCTTCGTTTATTTATTTTACAGAGTATATAAGTGTATTACTTTCATTAAATTTTTGTGGTACGATTGCTAGCCATTTCTTACATATAGAATATAATATGCACTTTTTGTATAAAAATATACAATATTTTTTCAAAACATTTAATGCGACGATAAAAAGCATAATAATTTTAAAAAATAAAATAAGTATTTATTTTTTGAAATTATTAACATATAGAATACAACATATATGTCTTTTAAAATTGACGCGAACGGTAAACGTATATTTCACGCCTGCAAATATGCATTCATTTTTATTCAATAGAGATATCATTTTAGGGAGAGTTTTTATATCTTTCTTTAATCCATACTTCAAATATTCTGCGGTTATTTGTATTCTAATTTACGCACATGTTAATGATGAAAATTTTTATTTTCTAATTAGTTTGGATATAAACAAGCATACTTTTTTTCTTTACACCCAAAAAACTCTGTTAAGGTCACAATGTTTTAAATAATATCATTTTATATGAATATATTTATCTTGTTTACCAGAATATAATGATTTTTTGTCTTTATGATTAAAATGTGTTTTTTTTTATCTACAATCTTCTTATTATACGAAGAACCACTAAGTTGTTTTATGAAAAAAGAAAGATTTTTAATGCTATTTAAGGCTGCTTTAACATTATATTGTCCATGTTTTACATAAAATTTCAATGATTGTTCAAAGTCTTGTAATCTGTGAAATATATATTCCGATTTCTCTTTAAGAGTTATACGGTTATATTTATTAAATAGGAAAGTATAGTTTGTATAGTAAAGACGCTGACGACTTCCTTTAATTCTACCTTTGAGTAAATGGGGAATGAAAAAAAATGTTGTTACGTAAGAAAGTTTTTGGACGTTTGTTGGGGTAAATATTTTTTTTTTGTAATACGAAAGACACTGGTAATAAACAGCACCCTCATCTATTTTATCTGCTAAGTTTATATAAGATATCCCGGCTTGGTAGTAATTGTTTATATAAGAATTTAGTATCGGTGATGACCCTTTAAATAAAGGCACCAAAGAAGGGTGTATTCCAATAGACTTATTATATAACTTGTTTATTAAAAAATTAGGGACTTCATGTTTACAGTCTAGAACTACCGACAATTGATCTTCATCAAAAATAAAATCTTCGAATCTTCTACATATACTTTGTTTAAATGGGTTTAATTTATCTGTTGTTAATGTATGAGAAGTGCCTTTTTCCCCTATGTTTATAGCTTGAGTATTTTTTGAGATCACTAGACTTACTTTACATGAACATCTTTCACATAAATATTTAATTGAAAGCAAATTAATAACTGATAAATACGACATTCCTAAAAAAGTTATGTTAGTCATTGTTTTTTCTTAGTTTTATAAATAATTATTAAATTTAAAGATTTTAAAATGTTAAAAAAATATATTGAGAAGTATCCAACACATATATCTTTTATAATGGACGGAAATGGTAAATGGGCTGCTTGTGTTAACTTAAAGAGATTCTGGGGACATTATATTGGTGCAAAAAAAACGTTTTTAACTATACAGCACTTGGGTAGTGTAAATATTAGATATTCATCTTTTTACGCTTTTTCAATAGAAAATTGGTTCAGGAAAATAAAAGAAATAACGAAAATATTTGGATTGATTATTTATTTTATGATCAAATATTCGAAATATTTTTCCAAAAGCTTGAATTTTATTTTGATCGGAAGGATATCTAAAGTACCGATATTGATAAAAAATATTTTTATTATTATTAATAAAAACATATCTTTTTTAAAAAAAAGATCTGCGCTAATCCATATTTCTTACAGTGGTCAACAAGATATCGTTAGATGCCTAAAAGATGTAATATTAAATAAAATAAAGTATAATAGTATTAGTACTCATTTTATCAGAGATTATTATATTGCTACTCAAAACATCATCAATCCCGGCATACTTATAAGATGTGGAAATCAAAATAGAATTTCAAATTTTCTATTATGGCAAATTATATACACTGAAATATATTTTTTGAATGCTTTCTGGCCTTGTTTTACTGTTAACAAGCTTAAATTAATATTAAAATATTTTTCTTTTAATTTTAGAACATACGGAAGAGTTTAGGAGTTTTTGTGGCTATCATTGAATTATGTTCTCGGATTATAACACTTTTCTTACTTGGCAGTTTCGTTATTGTCTCTAGCAAGAATATTTATGTTCTTATTTTTATAGTAACTTTTTTATTCATGTATTTTTTTTGTGAAATAATGGATATTACATTATGTAAGAATAATTTATCTAAGATATATGGAATGATGTATTTTATAGTATACTATGTGCTATTAACCCAACAGTGTTATGATCTTAACAACTTTCTATTTTTACTATATTTCATTTATCCGTTTATTAGGATGTCTCCATCGTCTGATGCCTCTAAAAATATTATCTATACTTATCTATTTGATAATTTTTTATCTATGCATATATGTGTATATATGGCGTTATTCTTCTTCTCTGTTTACAAGGCATGGTTTTTATTTAATCACCATTTTTTCATAGACATTTTACTTATGTCAGTCCTATTTTCTTCTCATATAGATATATTTTCGTATCTTGGTGGGAAAAAAATAGGACATTTTAAAACATTTAAATATATCAGCCCAAATAAAACCCTAGAAGGGTTTTTTTCGGGCTTTCTACTTACATTCATTTTTATAGTAATATACAAGACATTCATCATTTCATTAGACATCAAACTGTTTTCATCATGTAGTCTGTTTACTATGCTACTTATATACTTGAGCGTTTATATTTTTGAAATACTAGGCGATTTATTTGCCAGCATTATGAAAAGATACAAAAGAATTAAGAATATTAGCAATATACTCCCAGGACATGGTGGCATATTAGATCGCTTTGATTCCTTGCTTCCAACTTTCTTTTGCATGTATATATTTTATAAAAATATTTACTTAATTCATATGCTGACGTATTTGTAAACCTTTCTAAAATGGAATATCACTTTTTAAAGAATCAGAAGGCTCTTTTAAGGTGATTTTTTTTTTTTCGGGAGAATAAGACGTGCTTTCCTGTTTACCTAAGAATATAATTTGTTTAGCTATTACTTCGGTTATTAGGTTTTTATTCCCTTGCTTGTCTTCCCATATCCTATTTTGTAGTTTCCCTTCTACAAAAATTTGTCGTCCTTTTTTTAGAAATTTTCCTACATTTTCAGCAGACTTTCCCAGACAAATAATATTGAACCAATCAGTATATTGTGTCCACTCTTCACCGTTTTTTCTCCTTTCTGAGATAGCAACATTTAATGTTGTGACTGCCATTCCAGATTTTGTGTAACGTACTTCAGGATCGTGTCCCAAGTATCCAATTATTAATGTTTTATTAAATCCAATTGTCATTTTCGTTTTCCTTAGAGAAATTATATAATTATAGATTCTTTTAATACTTCTTCTATAGTATTAACAAAAACAAATTTTATTTTGTTTTTTATATAGGTTGGTATTTCGTGTAAGTCCTGTTTATTTTTGTAAGGTAAAATTACAGTTTTCATTCCGTTTCTATGCGCAGCTAACACTTTTTCTTTAATTCCACCTACTGGCAGAACAAAACCACAAAGTGTAATCTCTCCAGTCATTGCAACGTTTTGACGTATACATTTTTCTGTGAACAAAGATACAAGCGCCATCGCAATAGTTACACCTGCAGATGGTCCATCTTTAGGAATAGCAGCAGATGGAAAGTGTATATGTATATCTGTATTTTGATAAGATTTCTGTGATACTTTTAGGTTTGCAGCTTGGCTTTTTACCCAGCTAATAGCGGTTTGAACTGACTCTTTCATGACATTTCCTAACTGTCCAGTTAAAATAACTTGGTTCTTTCCGCTTATTTTAGTGGCTTCAATAAGTAAAACTTCTCCCCCTAAAGATGTCCAAGCTAAACCAGTTGCGAATCCTGGAAGATTAATATGAGAGATAGAGTCGTTGTGATACTTTATAGGTCCTAGAAACTTTTTAAGTGAACTTTTTTTAATTACAATATCGTTGAGATGTATATTGTTTTCAGAAGACTTGATAATTTGAACTACAACGTTTCTACAAATTCGTGCAATTTCTCGTTCAAGATTTCTTACACCAGCTTCTCTTGTGTAGTCTGTAGCAATATTGCAAATAGATTGATCGGTGAAACGTATCGTTTTATTGATTATACCGTGATTCTTTATTTGTTTTGGTATTAGATACTTTTTAGCAATATTTAGTTTTTCAAGGAAGGTATAGCTAGATAATTCTATTACTTCCATCCTGTCCCTTAAAGGTGAAGGAATATTTCCAATTTGATTCGCTGTACAAATAAAAAAAACCTTTGATAAATCAAAATCTATTTCAAGATAATGGTCACTAAATGCGTAGTTTTGCTCTGGATCAAGAATCTCAAGCAATGCAGAAGATGGATCTCCTCTAAAATCATGTCCTAACTTGTCGATCTCATCTAACAAAAATACAGGATTATTAGTTTTAGATTTTTTTAATCCTTGGATAATTCGCCCAGGAAGTGCACCTATATATGTTCGTCTATGTCCACGAATTTCTGCTTCATCACGAATTCCTCCTAAGGAGACACGACAAAAATTTCTTCCAATTGCCTTAGCTACAGATTTACCTAAAGATGTTTTTCCAACGCCTGGTGGTCCCACAAAACATAATATTGGGCTTTTAATACTATCTTTCATTTTTCTAACAGCTAAAAACTCAATTATTCTAGATTTTATGGATGATAATCCGTAGTGATCTTTGTCTAACTGTTCGTTTGCTTCAGCTATATTTAGATTGTCCTTGCTGCTTTTATTCCACGGAAGATCTAAAATCCAATCAATATACGTTTTTGCAACAATATATTCAGCTTGGTGAGGTTGCATGTTTTTAAGTCTTTTAAATTCTTTATTTAGTACTTTTTTAACATCATCAGGAGCATCTAGATCTGATATTTTTTTTTCAATCTCTTCAAGATTGTTATTATCATCTTCTTTATCTCCTAATTCTTCTTTAATAGCCTTTAATTGTTGTCTTAAGAAATACTCTCTATGGTTTCTGCTCATTTCCCCTTTAACTTGTGTATGTATCTTATTAGATAACTTTAGTACTTCTCGCTGTTTGTTTAAAAGTTTTAGTACTATATTTAAGCGATATTTAATGTTTATCGCTTCTAATATTTGTTGTTTATCTTTTATTGCAGCATCTAGATTAGCAGCCATCATATCTGCTAAATGCCCTGGTGTAGATATCGAATCAACTAATTGTTTTGCCATTAACGGTATTTCTGGTAATAAATCAATAACCTCTCTCGCCATACCTTTTAAGTTTAGGTACAATGCATCTATCTCTACATCATTAGTGTCATCATCATTTAGATGCTGAATGTTTGCTATAAAAAAAGGCTTCTCCTGAACAAGATCTATTATTTTAAATCGTTTTAAGACTTCAGCAACTATATTAAACCCAGACTTACCTGATCTAGAAACTTTAATAATTCTAGCAATTGATCCAACACTATAAATATCCTGTATGCTGGGGTCATCTACAGTATGCGATTTTTGTGTTACGATACCCACAAAACCCTTGGAATTAATTGCGTCCTCAATCAAACTTATTGTTTTATTTCTGCCCACAGTTATTGGCATTACAGCGCCAGGGAAAAATACGCTATTTCTAAGCGGTAAAATAGGCAAAGTACTCAGATTGTCAATTTTGTCTAGATCTTTTAAGTGATTTTTGTTATTAAAATTATCTTCTTTCATGTATTTTTCCTTTTTTTTTCTATATATTATAAATCAAACAATTTGAATGTTTGTAAACCCCATGGTATTTTCTATGTATATTTTTACAAATAGATATGCAATGCATTAATCTTATTATAGTGAAAATAAAATGGTATTGTCTTATAGCAGAAATATAAGCGTATTTAGAACACGTTGGTTTAAGTGTGCAATTTTTGGACATTTTTTTAGATACAAAATTTATGTATATATTAAGTAAAATAGTATACATAAATACAATTATGAATATATATATTCGAATTATTTTATTAATCATAGATATTATATTTTAAATAGTAAAAATAATAATACTGTCATTGTTGTATTTTTTAATATTTGTGATAAAATGTTATTAATAGTCCCATAGCTCAGTGGTAGAGTATCTCCTTTACACGGAGAGTGTCATAGGTTCAAATCCTATTGGGATTATTAAATACCCTTATCTTGTATTTCATTTTTTAATGATTTGGAAGGTTTAAAACCAATTGTCTTAGATGCTTTTATTACTATTTGTTTCCCATGTCGAGGATCTCTTCCAATACGTTCTTTTCTCGCTCTAATAGTAAAGGTCCCAAAACCCGGGTATGAGAATTTCTCTTCTTTATAAATATTTTCACGTATAATTCTAAATGTTGTATTTAAGATACCAATTATCAACTTTTGCGTTAAGTTTTTATGTTCTAATTGAATTAATTTTACTAGTTTTGATTTAGTCATTATTTTTTACCTTGTCAGTTAAATATTAATATATAATCAACTTTTGTTATTGTAGCAATAAATATTATGAATATAAAAGTAATCAATCCCGTGAACTCAATAAGAAAAGCATTTATATTAAAACAAAGTATATTTACCGTAGCTTTTATCATTATACTTATTCTATATTGTTGTTGTATATCGAGTCTATTTCTATTGTGCAATAGAATGTTCTTTTTGGTTCTCAAGACTATAGTATCATAAATACTTTTCAAATTGACTATATATACAGTAAGTATCAAGCCATTTAGAGTAAACCCTAAAACTATATATTTAAAAAAAGATTTGTTTATAATACTTGAAGAGTATATTAAGAATATAACCGCGACTGATAAGCTTATTGTAAGAATATGTTTTTTTCTAAGAAGCAATGTTTTGTAAAGTTTTGTAGGGGCGTTTATTTGAGTTATAATTTTCTTGCAAAAATTACAGAATAAAGAAATAACCATCGAAAAGCACGCGCAACTTAACGTTAATCCAAAAATCGCATTACAACTATTTTCATTTTCAACATATATCCTTACTAAGAATCCATCATGAATATTTATGCACGTAATATAAAATACAATGAATATAAATATAGTCATGAATATTCTGCAAGTATATAAAAATTCTTTCACTCTATATTTTTTTTCATCATTGGTAAAATATTTTTTCCCAATAGTAAAACTTACTAGACTTAAATACGTCATGAACATACCGTAAAATCCAGAAAAAGAATTAGATACCATACTTATTGTTATTATAAATAGAATCGGAAAAAAAATTGAACAAGAAGCTTGTATATAATATTCTAGCAAAAATAAATTAGATTTAAATGTTAAATATTTAGTCAACTTATTTATTGGGCTACTACAGATTCTATTATAATGATTAAATAACATATTAATCATACTACTGGCAACAATACCGTTTATCAATGATGCATATATTCCTGTATTCTTAAAACAGAGTCCTGTATATGAATCTAGAAATATTAATGGTGAAGAACTATAAATATAAATACCTATGAACAGAATCATAACAGTATTTACATTATTAGCGGTTCTTACGTTTGACAAATTGTTTATAAACATTCTCATTTTTGCAAAAAAGAATATTAACACTACACACTCAAGGGAGAGATTTTCAAAGTACAAGTTAGTTTTGGTTTGCATGTTAAATTGTTGCAAATGAATACTAAACGATATAACCGTAAGTAAGAGCAGGCTAATTGCAGCGTACTTAGATCTTTTATTACACTGAAAATGCGTATTGATAAACATTAATACTAGCAACAAAACATTGAAAAATAATTTTGGAATTATAAAATTATTTAAGAAATAATGATGAATTACTGCGTATCCAATAGTACTAACAAATATAAAAAATAAACTTTTTATATTTGCTCGTTGGTCGTTTGAATTTATATAAGTGATCCATTCGCTAAAAACAATCAATATTGTAGTTAAAAATTCAATACTCATTAACGTAAAACCTAATTTTAAACATAAATCTGAAACTTATTATCTTCCAGAATAATATTCAACTACTAGTTGTTCATTAACTATTATTGGGATATCTTCACGTATTGGATTTGATATAACATTTATTTGCTTACTTACATTGTCTACGGCAATATAACTTGGAATAGTGATTTCATTTTTAATAACATCGTTACCACTCTTTACCTTGGAATTTTTTGCAAAAGATATTATATCCCCTGTTTTTGTAACATGTGATGGAATAGTTGTTTTATTTCCATTTAGCAATATATGCTTGTGTACAATCGCTTGTCTGGATGCTTTAGTGGTAGAAAAAAATCCGCTTCGAAATAAAACATTATCCAATCGTCTTTCTAAAATGTATAAAAAAACTAATCCTGTGTTTTTTTTACTTTTGAAAGCCAATTTTGAATATTTTGATAGTTGTTTCTCGAGAACTCCATAATGAAATCTTAGTTTTTGTTTTTCTACAAGATGGAGCTGATAGTCAGATGGCTTTGATTTTTTTGATTGGCCATGCTCTCCTGGAGGATATTGTTTTTTTATATTTTTCTTAT
>Ga0115001_10004004_pt1 | contig 10890 bp, 10 predicted proteins | sample ArcticOcean_MG_C_12_FD_89869 | JGI IMG/M metagenome (GOLD analysis project Ga0115001, IMG submission 89869) | Marine microbial communities from western Arctic Ocean - ArcticOcean_MG_CB8_130 | ecosystem: Environmental > Aquatic > Marine > Oceanic | place: Arctic Ocean: Canada Basin | collected... | reverse complement strand
TTTTTTACACACGCAAAATTGTTATAGAATTCACTTCCCATGCCTACTATTTGTGAACCTTGACCTGGAAATAATATAGCTTTCATTTGTATAAATGCTTTTTTATAACATTATTAGTATTGAATTGACGTATTTATAATAGTATAAAACCGTTCTTATAATAAATAAACAATAAACAATTGCAAAAATGACTTTTTACGAACACACTATAATAGCAAAACAAGACATTTCTACACCTGAATTAGAAAAAATAGAAAAAAAATATGAAGATATAATTACCCAGACAGATGGAAAAGTTATAAAAATAGAAAAATGGGGACTTTTAAGTTTTGCAAAAAAAATTAGAGCTTATAACAAGGGATTTTATATTCACTATAAGTTTGAAGCTAAAAATAAAACTTTAGATGAAATAAAAAAAAATAGTGTAATTGATAACTCTTTGCTTAGACATCTAACGGTAAAATATAAAAAACTGGATGTAGAAACAGAGTATTTTAAAGAAAAAGATAGTAATGAAAAGAAAAAATAATAAAAAATTTAATAAAAGACCTCAGAACCCTCTAAACAAACTTAGTTTGTTTCAAAAATCTGACTCAAGATTTTCAAAAAAATGTCCACTTTCTGGTAAAGACGCACCCATTATTGATTATAAAAATGTTAAATTATTAAGAAGATACATTTCTGATACGGATAAAATTATGCCCTCAAGAATAACCTCCGTTTCTCAAAATAAACAAAGAAAATTAACAAGTGAAATCAAGAAAGCTAAAATTTTAGGTCTTATTTAGTTATGCAAATTATTCTTTTAGAAAACATTATGAGTCTTGGTAAAATTGGTGACCAGGTAGAAGTTAAGAATGGCTTTGGTAGAAACTACCTCTTGAGGCAAGGTAAGGCTTTAAGGGCTAGTAAAGAAAATATAGAATTTGTGAGTAAGAAAAAAATAGAGTTAAATAAGAAAAATGAAGAAGCAAAAATAAAGTTTAAAGAAATAGCTAAAAAAATTCAAAATAAACTACTTGTATTCAATAAAGAATCTAAAGAAAATGGTGAGTTGTATGGTTCAATAAAACCAAAAGAAGTATCTAACGCTATCAATGACACTCTAAAAGTTGCAATCAATCCTTCTCAGATTGATTTAAGACAAGAAATTACTAAAGTTGGAAAATATAAAATTAATATAAACTTACACGCTGAGGTTACAGTTAACATTAATTTACAAGTTGATAAAATAGATTCCATTTAAGTAATATTTCTCCACAGGTAGAAAAAATAGTGTGTAACTTTTAAGTTCCCATTGATTATTCTTTAACTATTATATTTTTTATGGAAAAAGTAAAACTGAGCATCAACAATACAAAAGAAAACAAATTACCCTCAAATATAGAAGCTGAACAATCTTTAATTGGTTCTGTTCTTGTAAATAATGATATTATTGATGAGATTTCAAACATTATTAATCCTGGCAAATTTTTTGATCCTATACACAGAAAGATTTATGAGGTGATCGAAAGTTTAAATAATAAAGGCATGATAGCTAACCCTATTACCCTAAAAAATTATTTTGAAAATGACTTGGGGTTAAGTGAGGTTGGGGGGGTAGATTATTTAGTTAAACTAACAAGATTTTCTTCTTCCATCAAGCAAGCAGTAGATTACGCAAAAATAATTCATGAAATGTACGTTAAAAGAGAACTTATCTTTATTTCTGACGGAATGTCAGATCAAGCAAAAGATGATCAAGTAGAAAAAACAGGTGAAAATATAATTGAAGATGCAGAAAAATCATTATTTGATTTAGCTGAAAGAGGAAATTTTTCACAGACTTTTTTAAAATTTAATCAAGCTTTAGATCAAACTATTGAAATGGCAACTTTAGCTATGAAAAGTGACCAAGGAATTGTAGGCGTTCCAACTGGCCTATCAGATTTAGATGAAAAATTAGGAGGACTACATAGATCTGATCTAGTTATTATAGCTGGGAGACCATCTATGGGTAAAACAGCTCTTGCAACTAACATTGCTTATCATGCGGCAAAGACAATGCAGGAAAATAACGAAAAAGGGTCTGTTGCCTTTTTTTCTTTAGAAATGTCCTCAGAACAACTATCAACACGTATTTTGTCTGAACAAGCCAGAATTTCTTCTCATGAGATAAGAACTGGAAAAGCAACTGAGGAAACATTGAATCGATACATTGAAGCATCTAGAAATATATATGACCTACCTCTTTATATAGATGAAACTCCGGCTATTGCAATTTCAACTCTGAGCAATAGAGCGAGAAGAATTAAAAGATTGTTTGGATTAAAATTAATTGTTGTTGATTACATACAGTTAATGAGAACAAATTCAAATAGAATGGATGGAAGAGTACAGGAAATCTCAGAGATTACTCAAGGTCTGAAAGCACTCGCCAAAGAACTTAATGTACCTGTAGTAGCTCTTTCGCAACTATCAAGAGCTGTTGAACAAAGAGATGATAAAATACCACAACTATCAGACTTAAGAGAGTCAGGATCTATTGAACAAGATGCTGATGTTGTATTGTTTGTTTACAGAGAACAATATTATCTTGAGAAAAAAGAACCTAAACAAGGATCTATTGAGCATGCCGAGTGGCAATCAAAAATGAGTGATATTCATGGCTTAGCTAATCTTATTGTTGGTAAACATCGACATGGATCTACTGGGACTGTGCACGTTGAATTTGAAGGCATGTATACTAAATTTAAAGATTTGACTAAAAATTAATACTGTAGTTATCTACAATTTAAGATATATCTCAACTTAGGTGATGTTTGGTAAAATTTATAAAACACTAATAATTGATTTTTCAAAGACTTCTATTGTTTTAGTTTGCTGCATTTTATCATTTTTTCTTTATTTTTCAAAAGACTTCAAGTTGGATGCATCGTCTGATTCCTTACTGCTTGAGAGTGATAAAGATTTAAAGTATTTAAGAGAAATAAACGAAAGATACGGCTCTAAAGACTATCTTGTTCTAACTTATACCCCAGTATTAAGCTTTACTAATGAAGAGACAATTATAAATCTTCAATTTCTAAAATCAAAGATAGAAAAGCTTGAGTGGGTTGATAGCGTAATTACTATAATTGACGTTCCACTTTTTAAATATAGTGAAGAACCTTTAATGAAAAGGTTAAAAAATTATAAGACTTTATTATACCCTGAAATAGACAAAGACAGAGGTTTTGAGGAAATTCTCAATAGTCCAATTTATAGAGAATATGTTATCAGCAAAGATGGCAAAACCTCAGCTATAGTTGTTTATTTAAAAAAAGATCAAAAGTTAAAAGAACTCATAAAAACAAAAAATAATTTCTTTAATTTAGAACTAGAAGAGAACTTAAATAATTCACAAAAAAAAAATAGGGATATTTTTAACGATGAATATGATTCTTATAAAAATATTTATAATCAAAAAAATCACCAGAATATTACTGAAATTAGGAAAATAATTAAAAAATATGGAGAAAATGCCCAAATACATTTAGGCGGTTTACCAATGATAACTGACGACATGATGTCGTATGTTAAAAGTGACATTGTTGTTTTTGGTATAGGGGTGTTTTTATTTATTATTATTACACTTTGGCTTATTTTTAAAAAAATCAGATTAGTTGTTATACCATTGTTGGGTTGCGCTTTCTCAGTTGGAACAATGGTTGGTGTATTAGGATTACTAGGTTGGAAAGTTACAGTAATTTCTTCAAATTTTATCGCTTTAATGTTGATATTAAATATGGCGATGAATATTCATGTTACTGTTAGATTTTTACAAGTTAAAAAAGAATTTGAAAATTTAAGTATTCAAGATGCAGTTTATGAAGCTACTAGTAAAATGTTTTTGCCAATACTTTATACAGCTCTAACTACAATCTGTGCTTTTTTATCGCTAATATATAGTGGTATCAAACCTATTATTGATTTTGGCTGGATGATGACGCTAGGACTTATTGTATCTTTGTTTATAACTTTTACTTTAGTCCCTGCTCTTCTTAATACATTTAGTAAAAGTGAGGATCATATTAATCAAAAAGAAGAAGTGTCTAGAATAACTAATGTGCTTAGTAATTTTACAAAAAATAATACTTCAATCATATTTGGTTCTGCTTTAGCTGTAGTTGCCTTAAGTGTGTACGGAATTTCAAAATTAGAAGTTGAAAACAGTTTTATTAACTATTTTGACAAAAAAACTGAGATTTATAAAGGTATGAAACTAATTGACGACAAGTTAGGTGGAACCACGACTTTAGATGTCATTTTAAAATTTCCTAATAACCAAGAAAAAGAAAATAAAGATGATGAGTTTGCTGAGTGGGATGATGATAACAAAGAAGATCCAACAAAATATTGGTTTACTCGAAATAAAATTGATAAAATTTTGAAAGTACATGATTACATGGATTCTTTGCCAGAGGTAGGAAAGGTTATGTCATTTGGTTCGATTATAAGAGTAGCCGAAGATTTGACTGGCAAAAAGCTTGAGACTTTAGAGGCTAGTGTTTTGTATAGTAAGATACCAGAAGAAATTAGGAAAGAAATTATTTCTCCTTACATATCAATAAAAGATAGTGAAGCAAGAATTAGTGTTAGGATTAAAGATTCTACAAAAGATCTTAGAAGAAATGATCTAATCAAAAAAATAAAAAAAGAATTAATCACTGAAATAGGACTTATGGAAGGTGAATATAAACTAGCAGGAGTTGTAATTCTTTTTAATAATTTATTACAAAGTCTTTTTAAATCTCAAATTTTAACCTTAGGCGTTGTTATGATTGGAATTTCATTGATGTTCTTAGTATTGTTTAGAAATTTAATGCTTTCTTTTATTGGCGTTGTACCTAACTTTATGGCTGCATTTTTTATTTTAGGAATTATTGGTCTTCTTGGTATACCATTAGATATGATGACCATCACGATAGCTGCCATTACTATTGGTATAGCTGTAGATAATAGTATTCACTATATTTATAGATTCAAAGAAGAATTTAAAAAAATAAAGAACTACAACCAAACAGTAGATAAGTGTCATAATAGTGTTGGTGTAGCTATACTTAATACTTCGATTACTATTGTTTTTGGATTTTCTATTTTAATTTTATCTAACTTTATACCGACTATTTATTTTGGCGTTTTTACTGGCATAGCAATGCTTTTAGCTTTAATTTCTGTGTTAACACTTTTACCGAAGTTAATTTTAGTTCTAAAACCTTTTGGAAATGAATAACTTGATTGAGTTTGTAAAAGAAGACATTCTTTTCTTTGATATTATTTTTGTACTTTTAATTTTATACAATATAATTAAATGTTTTTCAGATGGCTTCACGTTAAGCTTTCTTTCATCTTTAAAATGGATAGCTTCAATTGTAGCAACAATAATATTTGTTCCAAAATTACAACCTTGGGTAGGTAATTTTATTGAATCTGATTTTATACATAACGTAGGAATTGGTGTCTCAGTATTTGTTATGACTTTATTTATTAGTATTGTTTTAGGGAAAGCTATTGGAAGGACAGTGACTTGGACAGGGGTAGGTTCTGTAGATAAATCTTTTGGAATTATTTTTGGTATATTTAAAGGCTATGTAGTTGCTGCCTTTCTTTTCTCTATATTAAACTGGTTTTATCCTTATGAAAAATGGGGTATAGCAACAAAAGATGCCTTTTCTTTTAATGTAGTTAAAAAGGGTAGTGATTTAATTATCGATGAGTTTCCAAGCTATAAAGATCTTATAAAAACTAAGGAAAAAATTGAAAAAATTTAAAATAGATAAACCTAGAGAAGAATGTGGTGTGTTTGGTATTTCAGACCACGAAGATTCATCTGCTTTAGTTGCACTTGGTTTACATGCTTTACAGCATCGTGGTCAAGAAGGTTGTGGAATTTCCTCATTTGATGGAAAAAAATTTCACTTAGAAAAAAGACAAGGATTAGTTGGTGATCATTTTACTGACCAAGAAGTAATAAGAAAGTTACCAGGTAAATTTGCAATTGGTCACAACAGATATTCAACAACTGGTGAAGTATCTTTAAGAAATATTCAACCTTTTTTTGCAGATCTTTATACTGGTGGAGTTAGTTTGGCTCATAATGGAAATTTAACTAATGCTATAGAACTTAGAAATAATCTTGTTAAAGATGGGGCTATTTTTAGAACAACAAGTGACACAGAAACTATAGTTCAGCTTATTGCAAAATCTAATCGTAAAAAAATAACCGACAAAATTATTGATACACTTTTTCAAATACAAGGGGCTTACTCGTTGGTAATGATGACCAATAAAAAACTGATTGGCATTAGAGATCCTTTTGGAATTAGACCACTAGTAATAGGTAGGTTAAAAAATTCTTTTATTTTTGCTTCTGAAACCTGTGCGTTAGATATAGTCGGTGCTACATTTTTAAGAGAAGTAGAAAATGGAGAAATAGTAGTTATTGAAAATGGCAAACTAACAAGCATAAAACCCTTTCCTTTTAAAAAAGCTAGACCATGCGCATTTGAGTACATATATTTTGCAAGACCAGACAGTTTGCTTAATGAAAAATGTGCGTATGAATTCAGAAAAAAAATGGGTGTAGAACTAGCTAAGGAACATGATATTACTGCAGATTTTGTAGTACCAGTACCAGACTCAGGTGTTCCAGCAGCTCTAGGGTACAGTCAATATTCAAAAAAAAGTTTTGAACTAGGGCTTATAAGAAATCATTATGTTGGAAGGACTTTCATTGAACCAACGCAAAGTATTAGAAGTTTTGGAGTCAAACTTAAATTAAACCCAACACAAACTTTAATCAAAAATAAATCAATCATTCTAGTTGATGATTCTTTGGTAAGAGGAACTACCTGTCACAAAATTGTAAAAATGCTCTATGACGCAGGAGCAAAGGAGGTTCATGTAAGAATTGCTTGTCCAGAAATTCTTTATCCTGATTTTTATGGAGTTGATATGCCAACGAAAAAAGAGTTGTTAGCTAGTGAAAAGACTAATCAAGAAATGTGTACCTACATAAAAGCTAAAACTTTAAGATTTCTAAGCTTAGAAGGATTATATAAAGCCCTTGGTTTTAAAGAAAGAAATAAACTATATCCACAATTAAGCGATCATTATTTTACAGGGGAGTACCCGGTTAAACCTACTGATTTATTAGGTGTGGAGAAAATTACCCAGCTTTCATTGTTAAGCTCAAAATCCAACAATTAATTAATTAAATTTTAATAATTTATTATGATTGTCAAATAAAAACATATTATGACGAAGAAAAACAATTTCGGAATTTATACCATTTTTACTAATTTTTTTTATATATTGAAAATTTCCATTTTCATAATTAAAAGATAATAAATATCCGTTGTTGGAGTAAAGATTGATTGAATTATTTACTATCTTAAAGTCATAAAAAATACTTCCAATTTTACTTTTAATTTTTTTGTTTTGTATTTTTTTATAAATATTTTTTGACCACAAAACTTTTCCTGTACTATTTTCTAAACATATTAATAAATTATTTTTAGATACTATATAGGTGTAATTAGATGTTAATATCGGCTTTAAAATTGAGTCCGACGGAAAACTCCATTTTTTAGCTCCAACGAGCGGGTCATAAGCGTGAACAGCATTTGCAGTGGTAACAATAATATTATTATTATTTATTACAATAGGTTGACTAAAAAATAGTTCTGTATCGGAAGCTAAAGAAGAATTTTTAAAATTAATAACCCAATTAATATTTTTATTTAAATAATTAATTGAATAAAGTTCACCACTTGTATTAAGAAAAAATATATTATTATTGAGCTCGTCTACGGCTAGATTATTTTCAAAATCTGATTTTAAAAAAGTAAGTGTAGTTGAGTATTTCCAATTTTTAAGACCATTTCTTACATTAATAGAGTAAATTACATTGTCTTGATTTACTAAAAAAATTTGGTCATTAGCTACTTTTAAATTTGAACGGAACGGAATTCCATAATTTTTAGCCCAAATAAGTGTTTTTTTTTTCAAATCAATAGCATAAAGATAACCAAGATTATCTCCAGCATATAATCTATTATTATTAATTATTAAGTAAATCTCTTTTTTGAAATTTTTAAAATTTTTCTTGTAAAAATTATATTCAAAAATTTTTTTTTTTAATTTTAGTGAATATATAAAAATTTTTCCTTTGTGATCATGGCTTATAAGATTATTTTTGTAAAAAATAATATTTTTATTTAGAGAGAGTTTACTTAACTTTGGACTTTTAGAAACTAGCGTTGCACTTCCTTTATATGAAAAGTTAGAAACATTATTAGTTAAACTTACGTATTGTTCGAACCAATTGTTAATCTTAACAGGATCGTCTAAGACAATATTTAAGTTTTTAAAGGAATTTTTTTCTTCATTAAAAATTTGATTCTGAGTAAATATATTTTCATATTTGCTTTCAATATTTGTGCCATCTATAGATTCGGTAATTTGATTGTCTATAGGAAACTGAGAAGCATCTTTCCATATGCCTGTCTTATTGTCGAAGGAACATGATAAAACTATCAAAGAAAAGAAAATTAAAATAAAATTCTTCATCATTAATTATTTATTATTATTTATTTCTAACAATTGGAGATACTCATTTGCTTTAACTTTTTGGTCTTTTGACAAAAAATATTCTGATATTAATTTTATTGATAGATCTTTCCACACAGAATCTCTGTTTATAATTGGGTTAAGTGTTTCAACAATCAATTCCTCATTGTCTATATTAATTAAAAATATAGCTTTTTTGATTTTTAATAAATTTAGATTTTCTTCATCAATAGAGCTATTTTTAATAATTATATCAAAAAAATTAATTATTTTTTCATTATCAGCTTCAATACCATTATCAATTAAAAGATATAAGGCTAAGGGTGAATAAAATTGATGATTTTTTTTTATAATGTCTTCTAATATAAGCTTACTTTCTTTTGTGTTTTTTTGCTTAATTAAAATTGTAGCCTTTACATATTTATCAGCAACTTGAATTTTGTTTTTTTCTTGTAAGTTTTGATTGAATAAAAAAATAAATAATAAAATAATGATAACGATTAATATTGAAACTAATTTTTTAATATTTTTTTTTACTATAACAATTAATTGTTCTAAAAAGTTTGTTTTCATAATTTAATTTAGAGTATTTTAAAAAGTATTTTTTTTATTTGGAAATTTATTATTAGTTACTGCTTTTTTATATTTTTTGACTGCTATTTCAATTATATTATTTAAATTTGCAAATTTTCTAACAAACTTTGGGTAAAACCCACTTAAGCCCAACATATCATCTGTAACCAATATTTGGCCATCACAATGGGTTGACGCACCGATGCCTATGGTTGGAATCTTTAGCGTTTCTGTAATTTTTTTAGCTGTTTTACTGTTAATACATTCTAACACTATACTGAAAACACCTATCTCTTGATTTTTTGTAGCTTGATCTATTAATTTTTTTTGATCTCTTTCTAAAATTCCCTGAACTTTAAATTTTTTAAAATATTGTGGTGTGAAACCTATATGGCCCATTACAGGTATTCCAATATCAATAATGCTTTTAATTATGTGATAATTTTTTCCATTACACTCTACTTTAACAGCATCACATTTTGTTTTAGTAAATATTAATCTAGCATTTTTTTTTGCTTGTACAACATTTTTATAGGAATTAGCAGGCATATCAATAACACACAGAGCGTTATTTAAATTAGATTTAACACTTATACCATGTTGAATCATTGTAGCTAAATTTACATTATGTGTATTTTTCATCCCAAGCATTGCTGTTCCTAAAGAGTCACCAACTAAAACAATATCACACAACTTGTCTAAAATTTTCGCGTATGGTTTAGAGTACGCTGTTAAACAAATTAATTGCTTTTTATTTTTTGATTTAATTATTTTGTAAATTTTTTTCAATTTATTCAAGCTCAATTGTACTTGGTGGTTTTGAAGTTATATCATAAACTACTCTATTAATACCCATCACATTATTGACAATTTTATTTGAAATTTCATCTAAAAAAGTTTTAGGAAAACTAAAATAATCGGCAGACATGCCATCTTCTGATACTACAGCTCTCAATAAGCAAATATATTCGTAAGTTCTTAGATCGCCCATTACACCAACTGTTTTCACCGGAAGTAATGCCGCGTATGCCTGCCAAATCTTGTCATATAAATTATTTTTAATAAGTTGTTCAATAAATATATGATCGGCATCTTGTAAAATTTTTACTTTTTGTTGAGTAATATTTCCAATTATTCGTATGGCTAGACCTGGTCCTGGAAAAGGATGTTTATTAGATATACTTTTTACTAGCCCAACAGAATTAGCTAATACACGAACTTCATCTTTAAAAAGTTCTTTTAATGGTTCAATTAATTTAAAATTCATTTTTTTAGGGAGACCACCAACATTGTGATGAGATTTTATTTTTGAAGTTTTACTTCCAGTAACTGACCTACTTTCTATAATGTCAGGATATAAAGTTCCTTGAGCTAAAAACTTAACGTTATTAAATTTTTTTGCTTCTTTTTCAAAAATCTCAATAAATAGTTTGCCAATAATTTTTCTTTTTGTCTCTGGGTCAATTACATTTTTAAGTTTTTTGAAATATAATTTTGAAGCATTTATAATCTTAACATTAAGTTTATATTTATTTTTAAAAATTTTATACGTAGATTTAAATTCATCTTTCCTCATCAAACCTGTGTCAACCATAATACATTTTAGATTCTTTCCTATCGCTTTATGGATTAGCAACGCTACAACACTGCTATCTACACCACCGGATAAAGCACAAATAACTTTGTCATTTTTCACTTTATTTTTAATCTCTTTAATTATTTTTA
>Ga0115001_10003999_pt1 | contig 10893 bp, 6 predicted proteins | sample ArcticOcean_MG_C_12_FD_89869 | JGI IMG/M metagenome (GOLD analysis project Ga0115001, IMG submission 89869) | Marine microbial communities from western Arctic Ocean - ArcticOcean_MG_CB8_130 | ecosystem: Environmental > Aquatic > Marine > Oceanic | place: Arctic Ocean: Canada Basin | collected... | reverse complement strand
TTTTTAGTTTTTACACAAGTGCGGGTACTGTCAAATATTGAGTAATTTGCGTGAACTCGCACGCATTTAATGACGCTAAACTGATAACTCAAGCGCGATTGATATGTTTAATTTCAGAGTAGTATTCGAGATTTAAAAAAGATTTCATTGATTTAAAACAAGGCGACCGCATGTCGTTGTCGTTTCTTCGAATGCGAGCAAAGACCAATCGTTCGTTGCAGAAAAGAAGAAATATACTATATCTGCAATTTGTAAACACAAATGGCGCTGAAGTTATCAGTCTAGCGTCATTGACTGAGCGCGAGTTAGCGCAAATTACTCAATTTTTGAGTGATATTCCGAGTTAAACGCTAAACCCCAACCCCTAATACTAATACAGTACCTCAATAATTGGACCTAAATATTATTTATGTCACAAGTTAGAAGAAGCGCTCTAACGCTCTTTATTGATCGTCATCATCTTCTTCTTCGTTTGCTCCTTCGTCGTTAACGACGTCATCATCATCATCATCATCATCATCTTCTTCTTCACCGAAATCTTCGCGTCGGTCGTCTTTAAGGAACGGGTCTTCTTCATCGACGTCTTCGTCTTCAGAATCCATCTCTTCATCGTCATCGTCGTTATCGGTTTCCCATTCCTCGCCTTCGCTATCGTCGTCGCTATTGCCGAACTCGTCGTCGTCGTCGTCGTCGCCGTTTCCGACGACTAAATCGTCCAAGACATCTACGGCTTCGTGATATTCCGCCGCCGGTACAGCTCTCTCGTCTTCGTTTAACCTCGCGTTCTCTTTCGCATCTTGTACTTCATCTCGCGTCGACGCGTATAACAATAAATCTAACCTCCCCATCAATTTCAATAAAGGTTCTCTTTGCCCAGTTCTTTGTTCGATTTGCGCTTGTAAATGTTGCAAAGTCCTCTGCGCGTTTGGGGACACCGCGGCGAACGACGCGTGCCTCACTAAAGTCGCCCTACACCATTTCGCTAAACGTTCCCCTCTATTCGGTTTATCCTTCATGTAATCTAAGCATGTCTTCAATAACTTCATCGCGGCCGGCCCTGTTAATCTCGCGCACGTTTGCTCGATCACTCGTTTATCGTCCACCGATAGGCATCGTTCGAGTAAGTTCTGATCATCCGCCTGTAACGCCTGCGCTAATAACGTCCCTAAGGAATCCGCTCGAGGTGCTACGAACGATGATTGTTGATTACTATTCTTCTTCTTCTCTTCTTGCTCTCGTCGTCTTGCTCGTTCTCCTTTCTGTCCATCGATCGCAATCTCCAACGCTCTCACGCGTTCGCCCAGTGTCATCGAATTATCGAGTCCTTCATCATCATCATCATCTTCATCCATCAAATCATCATCATCATTCAATATATCCGCTTTATCTTCCTTACCATCATCTCTCGATTTCCTTTTCTGTTCTTTGTTCTCTTGTTCAGTTTGATTCTTCTTCTTCTTCTTCTTCGCAAAACTGGCAGTCGTTTGCTTCTGCGCAGTCGTTCCAGTGGCGGCCGCAATGGAATCGATCAGTTTCGCCTGAGTCAAATGACCGGCGCTGTTTCTGCGACCCATGCGCTCTCTCACTACTAACTCTCTCACTGACTCTGAATTAAGCGCGAACGAAATTAGTACGTGCGTAATACGTATGCGAGCAAATATGAGCTTATTATTCCTTTATAATATATCCTCCTACTCTCGCTGTTGTATTCCTTTTGTACTTCGCTACTTTATTAGTCGGTTTGGAGTACGAATTTCATAATTCATTTAGGGTTTCATTTCTGAACACTTTTATATTTAGGGTTTCTTTTCTTAAAAATTATTGTTTTTAATTCCCTTTAAATTCTTCTTTATTTATTTCTTCCATCGCGCACGGCGTTTAATCATTAGAAAGACCGCGACGTTCCGTTGATAAGAAACCGCGCGAAAATAGTGTAACGAATGCTGTTGTGCCAGTGAAGGAAGAGAGAGAGAGAGAGAGAGAGAGTTTTCACCGATCAGGACTGTGTTAGAGGGAAAAGAACAGAGCTCTGCTCGTTTTGTACGACGATAGTATCCACGTGAGTTGTTAGTAGTAGTGCATAGTGTGGCCGTTTTTGTGCATTCGAACTTTACGTTTAGTTCGTTCCTCTGCGTGTTCACTCGCTCGTCGTTCGAATGTTTATTAATCAAAACGAGTACAGAAGACAACAGAAGAGGACAGAAGAGGACAGTATAAGAAAGGGTCAGAAGTGAATAAAGAAGACGACGGACGCAGACGCAGACGCAGACAGAAGAAGAAGAAGAGGAAGGGGAAGCGATGGATAATGAGGCCAAGAAGAAGAAGGACGATGATGATAATAAAAACATGACATGCAACGGGACGAATAATAAACGAACGGAGTGCGCGTTATGCTGTAAGCGAGATCGTTGGCCGAAGTACCAAAAGAAAGTGGTGAAGGATACCTTGCAAGCTCTGCAGAAGGATGAATGGGTCGGCCCGGTTTTCCTGAAGAACGACTTACGAGCGAGTTGGGTACATCAATCGTGCGCTTTATGGGCGCCAGAGGTATTCTTCGACCATGATTTGGAGAGATTAAGGAAACTGCCAGAGGCTATAGAGCGCGCGAAGAAGATCGCGTGTTTTAAATGTAAACAAAGAGGCGCCGTGATTGGATGTTCGGTGGACGAGTGCGCGAGGAGTTATCATTTGATTTGCGCGCACGACGATAAGTGCGCGTTTAATACGCAAAAGTATGCGTTAGCGTGCCCTTTGCATATTAAGAGATTAACCATGAAGAATCAAATTGAGTGGACGAATTTTGCTTTGGAGGAGTTATTGTTCGACGATGATGATTTAGGTGACGATGACGATTTAGTAGATGATGGCGATGATATCGATGACGATATCGACCAGGACGGGAATAACAATCTAAATAGTGTTAAGGATAGTACGAATAACGCTAATAATACTAGAAAAAGACAACGAATAGGAGGAGGAGGAGGAGGAGGAGGAGGAGGAGGAGGGGCAGAAAGAGAACAAAACAATCGTTCTTTTGCGTTTCGCGTAGCAGCGTTTGATAATCAAAATAATACTAATCCAGCGGCCGCAAGGGCCGGTGCGGAAATAAAACCGAGAGGGAATAAGAGTAGTAACTTTGACCATAGATTCGCGAGAAGTCGCGAAGCGATGATTAGGAAATCCGTTCAAAACGCAGAAAAACGCGAACGGAAACGAAAGGAGGATGAAATAGATGAGATCATATTACACGTGAATAACGACGAACTCGCGTTTAAAAAGAGAGAAAAAAATAGAAAAGATAAGGATTCTACGCGTATTGAGCGCTTTAGCGTCGGAGGAAACGTATGCGATAACGTATCGAATTCGTTTGGCCATCCGGACGGATGGGACTCAATCGCAGGAAATCCAGAGATTATTAACGCATTGAAAGAAGTGACTTTGTTGCCTTTGGTTTATCCAGACATTTTCGATTCTGTTTGTTCAAAAGGACGCGGGATTTTGCTTCACGGAGCTCCAGGGACAGGGAAAACAGCAGCCGTTCGCGCTCTCGTTGGAGCGATTCAAAAAAATGCAACCACTATCAATAATGCAAATACGAATACGAATAATTCAAATCAACAACAGAAAATAACATTCTTCTGTCGTAAAGGTGCAGATTGTCTAGGTAAATATTCAGGCGAAGCCGAGCGTACGTTGCGTTTAATCTTCGAAGAGGCTCAGAAATGCGCGCCGAGCGTTATTTTCTTCGATGAAATGGATGGATTAGCGCCAAACAGGGCGAACCAATCGAGCGCCGGAGATTCTTCAAACATTCACGCATCAGTAGTGACGACGTTGCTCTCGTTAATGGATGGAGTTTCCGACCGCGGGCAAGTCATCGTCATCGGTGCTACGAATAGACCGGACGCGATTGATCCAGCTTTGCGTAGACCTGGGAGGTTTGATCGCGAAATTTTGTTCACTTTGCCACAAGAAGTTGCGAGGTTCGAAATCCTGAAACGCCATACGTTGAAATGGACGCCAACGCCACCGACAGATTTTGTTTTAAAATGGATCGCAAAGGAAACAGAAAATTGCTCTGGCGCAGATTTACGAGCGATTTGTAACGCGGCGTTGATTTCTTCTCTAATGCGTTTTTTGTCCGATAAAATGATGAGCAACAAAAAAGGAAACATAGCAACAAAGAACAAAAGAAAGAACAACAAGAGTATTTACGACTGCTTCCAAAGCAGAGACGAGTTAGTGGCAACGTTCGATCACGCGTTGCCGGAAGATGAAACTGCTCGAAAATTACGAAATTTCGTCCTCCTTCAACAACAACAACAACAACAACAACAACAAACTGATGATGATAATGATGATGATGGCGAACAAAAAGAACAACAACATAAGAAACTTATTACGAAACATGTCGGTCGCGAATTGACGTTACTAGGATGGGACGCTCTCGGAACGCGCATCGAAGTATTTTGGTCGAGAGCGAATACTTTTCGCAGGTGCACGATTTCTTCGTTCGATCCTTCTACTTTAAGGCACAAATGTGAATACGACGACGTCGAAGGTTCGATGTTTAGAAACGGTGAAAAAATCATTCGCGAAGAATGGTTACCTTTGTTTCGCCCGGGGACATTAGTTCGAATTTTGAAAGAATGTGACGAGGAGGAGATCGTCGACGAGGCGAAAAGAAACACAATCATTGAAATTGCCGTCAAAGCGAATGCGTTGAAAAAGAGACACAGAGAAGCTTCAGAAATGTTTGAGCTTGCGCGTAATAATAACGAATTAAAAGGCGTGGAAAGATGTGATTGGTTAGTCGGCTTGGAAAAGCATAGCGGAATGAAAGCGTCTTCGCGAAGAAGTTCACAGTTTGCTCGAGCACCTGTTGCACAAAAGTTACCAGAGTATTTAGTTGGAACAACTAAGATGGATGAAATCATAAAGAAGCTATCTGCAACTTCTTCATTATCTTCTTCGCAATATATCGTAAACAAAGTTTTGTTTACGAATTGTCAACCAAAAACGTCTTTGGTCGCGCTCGCTGGACTTCAATTTCATTTGGCAAACCAAGTCAAAGTTGTTTGTCAAATCGATTTAGCATCTATAATCGAACGTGGCGATGGTGATTGTTTATTAGGAACGCAACGCATATTGCACGAGAGTCTCATTAAAACTGCCGCTTCGGCGGCTGATTCTTCAGCATGCGATAACGATGATAAAATTTTGTTGTTATTGCCAAAGCTCGAGACTTGGGCGCTCGCGGCTGAAATTTTTGAGGGCGATCCCGATGGCGGTGGTCATTTGACAACTTCAAAAGCGTTCGATTGTGTTTGTTCAACGGTTGAAGACGCGATAGCTAAGGGAATAACGAATATATTCGTCGCCGCTACTTGTGCGTTTGATGAAAAGCACTTGCCCAGAAGTGTTCGCAATTTCTTTCTCAAAACGAAGGATTCGAACTCGATGATGGATGTTTTGGACGAAGAAAGTTTGAGCAAAAAGTTATCTGAGGAGTTGGTTTCTGAAATTTTAGTGCCGACGTTTTTTAAAACGCTCTTTGCTTTGGAAAATAATAATCATAACGATGATGTTTTAGATTCGGATTCGGATTCGGATTCAGAAGAGGCGAAGGAGTCGGCTAATTTTATTCTATTAAAACGTCTTCAAAAGGAAAACGATTTAATTTCATCCGAATTACGATTGTTGAAAACGAGCTTGATTAGATTAGATCGTTTGAAGCCATTTTTTGAAAGCGATGCTGGGAAGTTTTGGAAGGACGTCGATGCGAACACGTGCTTAACGTCAGTCGCGGATTTCCTCGAGTCGTTGAAAATGGCTACGGCTAAAATTACTCGCGGGAGGAATCCAAAGTTTATCCTCGGGAAGGGGAAGAAAATGGCCTTACGATCAGCCGCTGCGTATTGCGTAGATTTAGTCGAAGAGTTTTATGACCGCAGAGGTTTATTTGATTTACAGAAGAGAAAAGATGAGATTATTGATGAGATTAATAAATCGAAATTGAAAAGCGTTGATGATGATGATGACGACGACGATGACGATTGTAAATCATCAAAAATGAAGCGACGACGAAAGACGAAGCAGAAGACGGAGGAACGAAATAACAATAACCAAAATAATCATCATTTATTGAAGATTAAACGTTCAATATATTCCAAAGCGGTTGAGACACTATCTCAAAAGATCTTACACGCGCAGACGGGTTCATCGTCGCCTTTGTCATCCGAAGAAGAACAAAAACGCGCAGGAGTTGTTAACGCAGTAAAGAGCGTCGAGGAAATACTTTCCTTATCGATCTCATTATCTCAAGCGTTCAGGAAACGAGCCGTCGCGAAAGCGACTGAGTATTATCAACGTTCTACCGTTCAAAGATCTGATCCATTTTCCTTCTTTGGATCACGCGCTGAGTCATCAGCGAATTCATTCAGCGAATTCCTGTCTAGACAGTTCTCCGAACTGTTATTCGAATGCGTTTTCTGTTGATGTTTACTATACTTAGTTAATAGCTTTTCCTGTCGCGAATATTTAGTCCGTTCAAAGACAGTTAGTTCTCTTTTATTATTGAAACTTCTTTTGCTGATGCTCTTCCTTAATACTTTGTTTACTTTTCCTCATTTTTTCGAGCTATTCTGTTATCATTAACATATCATTAATTAACATGTCTAATAATAACAATAATAGGACTAATATCATCAATACTGATAATAACGGTGCACAAAAAAGAGCCGAGCTCGATACGGAATCATCGAAGAACTGGTTCCGTAAACATTACAAACTAGAAGACGAAGCAGAAGCAGAAGAAGCGAATGAAGATGATGAAAATGATGAAAATGAAAATGATGATGATGATGATGTGAAGAACACGCTCGCGTTACATTACGATAAAGATTTCGCGCAAAGAAAGTTCGAACTCTTAGAGGTCTCCGATGATGTCTACGACGAACTCTTCTCTAGGAAAGATGATGATGATGATGATGATGATAGTACTCGAGAGATTATATTCAAAGGCGATTACGACGAAGAGGCCGTGTTATGTACGAAGGAGAAGACGTATCAAGTGAAACGAGTGGAGACGTCGAACACTGTTTTGCTATTAGCGCCTCCAGAGGTTTACGATCGAGGCTTAATCGAACGCGATTCGAGAGGGAGGAAGATCGCGAAAGCGCACGCGGAAGTGAAATCACACTTGGATTTGACCGAGATCGCGCCGAGGTTTAGGAAGTTATACGATAAGTTTATGAGCGTTTCGGCGTTTACGAAGCAGAGCTGCGAGAAGGCTTCGTTGGACGCAGAGGATCTAGCGAACGGAGCGTACGAGTTTACGTTTTTGTTATCGAAAATACAGGCGAGCGAAAAAGAGTTGAGAGAACAGTTATGGAACCCGTCGAGTTTAATTAATGCGGTTAGGATTAGTAGTAGTAGCAGTAGTTCATCATTTACTCACGATGATGTTGAGTTATGGAAAGGCATTGAAGAGGATGCGATTGAGAGCGTGCTTGATTGGATCGTCGTCTGTTTAGCCGAAAACGGCGACGACGATAAATTTGATTTTTCATCCAAAAAAAATCCAGAACTAGTACCCGAGGACGTTTATGCCGTTTCAGAGAAGAAGTTCCCTTTGGAAATTTGCGAGTTCGCTTTGAGAAAGTTTTCTTGTTCTTCTTCTTCTTCTTCTTCTTCCTCCTCGAATGATGATGATTTTGATCGTGCAGTTGATGATGATGATAATAATAAAAAGAGGCAAAAAATGACAACGACGACTTCAGCGTCGAAACGAAATCATCGTTACAAGCTCGATTTTAAGAAAGTCGTTCGATTCAAACTCGAGCGATATATTAAACATAGATACGAACAAAATGCAAAGATTAACTTTCAAGAAGTCATAGAAAAAGTCTCAGAATCAATCGCTATTGACGAAATCAAAATGGATTTATTACAAGCTCTTAATATTATTATAACCGTTGGCGACGAGAAAGTAGTTGAAGAACAAAAAAGAGCTGTGATTAAAAAATTATTCGCTGGATTGGCAATAATCACCTCGGATAATGATTTCAAAAGAGGTTTAGCCGATGCATTAGTAGCGAACGTAATGCCCGAAGAGCCTAAAGACAGGTTTGCCGTGCTATGGAAAGCGAAACCGAAATGGACTTTGGAAGAACTCGAACCGTATTTAGAGGGCATGATCCAAACACCGGGCGTGACGCAAGAGTCCATGTTGTTGAAGTTTTGTCGTTTATCGTCGCATAATGTCGTTTTACAACAACAACAACATAATAATAATAATGGTGATGCTGATAATAGCGTGTTGTATAGTAAACGATAGTAGTTTTAAATATCTTGTAATTTGAACTACATCCCTTTTTTATTGTAGCGGCGGCTCTTGACAGCCAAATCATCATCGTTCCTACGGGCCGCCGCAAAAAAAAGGAACAAATATACCCGAAGGGGGAATCATACCACTAGACCACACAACCGCAAATAAAGGGTCGTGCCGATAATCGAAATCGGGGCCTCCCCCACATTTAAGCGTTCCTAGGTTTTTTCCTAGGTGGATTTTTGTGTGTTAGGGTTTAAGCAAAAAATTACAATATATAAAAAACAAAGTTCAGCGCACCTTGGTAAAACTACATCAGCCGTGTATCGCGCACTTTATTAATTAATCACCCCTCAACCATAGCGCGTTTTCGACGGACGCAACTGCGATGAACTTCTTTATTTTTGTCGATCACGTTATTCTACCGTAATCGTAAATAATAATATCACTTACGCGAGCTAAAATCACAAAATAAAAACTGCTTCAGCAGACTGTCAATCGGAAAGAAACGCGTCACAAAATAATAACAACAAAATACTGGAATTTAATTCAATAAAACCAATATCATCATCGCTGGTGTGGATGTCATTTAGCCGTTGTCTCATCAACACGATCGATACGAATAATCATAGTAATAAAATGATCATCGATATGAAACAACTGAACAGTCGCCGTCGAACGAGAAGAGCGTCGTCGTCATCACCATCACAATCGTCATCATCGTCAGCATCGTCATTGACTGAAAATGATCAAAACGGTGACTTGAACAGAGAGCTGGCAGAGTATGCCAGAGCACGCGTGGGATCTCTAAACTTCTCGAGGTTCATGAAAAACAACAGCGAAGAGTTCGTCGCCGAAAACTTGTTCAAAGGCGCCATATACATCGCACAACATAACAACGCCGATTTAGTGGAAGAAGAAGTGGTTCAAAAATTAGACGAAATCGTTCAAACGATCGAGAGAGAGTTAATAACGGAAGATAACGAGGAGAGATTCCCTTTAAGGACTATGAAGAAGATATCGAAAATCTTATTCGAGCAAATGCTGTTCAAAGGGAATTCGGAAAATTATTACGACGCGAATAACTCGTGCGTGGATAAAGTTCTCGAGACAAAGACTGGAATTCCAATAACGTTATCGTTGATTTACATGGAATGCGCTAAAAGAGTTGGAATCAATATGGTTGGCGTTAATCTACCGGGCCATTTCATGATTAGACCTTTGTTAGACGAGTGCGAGATCATGGTCGATTGCTTCAATAAAGGACAAATTCTGTTCGTCGAAGACGCCGAGGAAATGTTATCAAAGTTATATTACGGCGTAGGAGGAGGAGAAGAAAACACGAATGGCGGCGGCGAAAAAGTAACCATCGATCGCTCGTTCTTGAAAGAAAAAGCTTTGAATCCAAGAACGTTTTATACGAGAATGATTACGAATTTGAAATCGATTTATTTCACAAAAGGGGATTATAAACTTGCTTTGATGATGTGCAATTATCAACGTTCGTGCGCGCCTGATGAGAAAATCTACGCGTTCAATTGTAGGGATTCTGGGATGTGCAATTACCTTTTAGAGCAATTTTCAGACGCTTTTGCAGATTTAACTGAATACTTAGATGCCACCAGCGAAAACATTGAAAACGTAGAAGATAGACGAAGGATAGAAGATTTAAGAGAACAAGCTCGAGTACGTTGGTTTGGTCAAAGGGAGCCGAATATAGGGTGATTATTACTATCGAATTATAGGATTATAGAATTATTATTATAGCATTATTATTCACACACGCGCGCGCGTGTGTCTATTATTTAGTATACGACCGTCTAAGCATCTTCTTATTATGTTTCTTCTTCTTCTTCGACATGCTCCCGACAAACGTCGGTAGTTCTAATTTATCCTCGTCATCATCATCCGCACCGTCTTCATCTTCATTAAGCTTTCGCTCTAATATTTGCTCTAAAACTAACTCAATCTCTGCCTTCCTCGCCATCATAACCTTCTTCCTTTTCTCCATAGCGAACTGTTTCCCTTCGTATTCCATTTTCCCTATGACGCCGCCAGCCTTACTCTTCAACCGTTTCACTACGTCGTCCGCACCCGGTTCGCTTAAGCACTTCTGTAAATCGTGCTTAAACTCGACGAACTTCTCTTCTTGCCCTAGCACGGTCGGTATTAAATCCATCGCCTTCTTCGCTTTCAAGGCTACGTCTTTTCCCCGGTTTTCAAGTTTTCGTTCGTTCGTTTTCCGTTCATAGAACTCGCTCATGAAGGCGGCTTTGCTCTTAAATTGGTCGTTCGTTTTCTTACGCGATAGAGCGGTTTCGCGCGCGGTGTGTTCGTGTTTTCTGCCCACGCCTTTTGAACGCGCTCGATGCATTGTTATTACTATCACTTAATTAATTAGTTACTTATCTCTCTCTTATGATCAATGTTAAAAAAAGCTCTTTTTATTATTCTAATGCGCGCGTTTGATAGAACAGTACATGAAACCCTAAACTTGGCAGCAGTGACTTCGTGTACATGTTTGACCGCTTTTGTATGCGTGACGCGCTCTCGAAGAAACATCT
>Ga0115001_10003993_pt1 | contig 10902 bp, 11 predicted proteins | sample ArcticOcean_MG_C_12_FD_89869 | JGI IMG/M metagenome (GOLD analysis project Ga0115001, IMG submission 89869) | Marine microbial communities from western Arctic Ocean - ArcticOcean_MG_CB8_130 | ecosystem: Environmental > Aquatic > Marine > Oceanic | place: Arctic Ocean: Canada Basin | collected... | reverse complement strand
ATATATATTTATATTATACTATATAACCTTTGAATTATAGAGAGAGACATATAAATATATAAGAGTATCCATGAGAGATAATAAAAAAAGAACATGGAACAAAATAAAATCTGTAATGACAAAAGGTTTCAAAAATGGTCATCGGAATCCATTTCAAACATTCTGGATAGCATCTGACGCTGGACCTCAATCTCCGGATCTTGTACAGACCACCGCCCCATACGCAACGCGCGAGATCGTTCATAGTCAGTTACTTTTACTGTTGTATCCGGTGGCAAAAGATTCGCACCGGGACTTGCAACCACGCAGCTATACCCACATTCGTAACACAATGTTTGTAATTCAAATGGGTGTGTCATCTCAACGATTGGTATCTGTCCCATCGTAGCGTCAAGAAGCGTTCCATATCTCATGGCGTCATCATATGAATGAAACGCTAGGACAATATTCTCGGGAATATCATCATTCGATTGCGTCTGTATGGAATACAGACCATCCCTGTAATTACCGTTGTTAAATACACCGAATTGTCATCTGGTAAATTGTCGAGATCATGTAACGTAACCGCATTCAATCTGCCAACTTTTAATGTATTCTTGGATATTTGCCTTTTTTGTTTATATATTCGAGGCACTGTACGGATCATTGATGTTGCAATCATGTATATATTAAAATACTTATTTTTTTTGTATATACTTTGTTCTTATCAAATGTAATGACTCCAATTTTTGTTATCAAATACGGGCCACCCGCATCTGGAAAGGGGTCTAAACACGTTAAAGATGTCATAGAATCATTCGGCGACGACATTGACACATACGTTCATTTCAATGTCGACGACCTTGTAGAGGGAGAAAAACGTTTTAGGAACAATACAATGACGCTGGTACCGACACTTTTTGGACCAAAGAATGACGCAAATAAGGTATTGAATGAGGTTACCGAAAAGAACGTGAAGCCATTTTCTAATGTGTACCTTGGGATAAAAAAGAACTTAAACATCAAAACGAAAATAACGAAATTAAAAGATCAGGCGGTTGAAAAGAGACTGAATGTCACGTACGAGATGACGGGGAGTAGCGGATGGCCTATTTGGACATCTGACATTTCCAGAAAGGGATATAAAGTGAAAGTGGTGTTTCCCGTTGTTCACTTCGAAGTTTTGTGGTCGAGGTACAAGAAAAGGGCTATCCAAATGTACAAAGAAGGGAAAGGGTTTCGATTTGGGGTGGTAAAGAAAATAGGAAAGTCCGATCGTGTGTATAAGGAAACACTGAGGGAAACATACACGGATTCGTATGACAACATGATTGCAAAGCTGAAGAAAAGTGTAAATCCAGAAGTTCATGTGTTGTTTGGTGCGAACAGTGTAAAAGTAACGAGCAGAAATAAAAATCGTATCATAAAAATACTCGAGTCATACATTGCAATTACAAAAAAAAGCTAAGGTAAGCTATTTGTATCTACTTCGAAGATTTGCGCATTTACCTACGCCATTGCGGTGTTCACAGAGCATACTCTTTTTACGTTTGGTGATTCACCCATGTGGTTCTTACGTTTTTCCCCGTTGTGGAAAAAATGCTTTCATTCGTGACTTGATAATTCATCGCATATTCGCTAGGTGATATATTTTTTGTGCAAGTCCGAGCATTTCCCGATGCCGTTGCGGTGGTTGCAGAAAACATTTCCATAGTACACCCGCTTATCGCACGTCAGGCATTTCCTCTTGGCAAACGGATATTTCGATGCGATTGTCACAAAATCACGCACGATGTTATCCATGTACTCGTTGTATGTATCGCGATCATAAAAGTTACTCATCGGCTCCAGTGTCACTTTCCCTCCGTTCCATTTTGTGTAAAACATGGACTCCTTCGTCTTGGGATGACGCTTCATGGACCTCCAGGCTTGAATTTCACGAACTTGGTATTTCATGTTTTTATTTTACAAAGATACATACATCGCCATCCTTTAGGTACTCAAAAAGATTACTTAAAAAGTATGCTCATAGTAATATTTAAATGCAAGCAGCATCATTATTTTCCGGATGCGGTGGAGATTGTGTAGGTATGACAGATGCTGGATTGAATGTGACCGAATATGTGGAATTGTCACCCTTATTTTGTGAAACGCATGATGCCAATTTTGGGACGTGTGAGAAAATAGGAAATGATATTCAAACAATTTCTGATGAAACCTTCAGTAAATACAAAGGAAAATGGAATGTTTTATTTGCTGGATTTCCTTGTCAATCGTTTAGTCAAGGTGGTAAGAAGGATGTGAATGACCCACGTGGGCAGTTGTTCAAGGATTTTGTGCGCGCGGCGAAAGAGGCTGAACCAGAGTACATCATAGGTGAAAACGTGAAGGGTCTGTTGAAGAGAACGACAAGCGATGGACAATTATTCATAGATATCATCTTGAAAGAATTTGAAAATATTGGGTACACGTGTAAGTATCAAGTCATGAAATGCCAAGAACATGAAGTACCACAGAAAAGGGAGCGATTGATTATCATCGGGTCAAGGACCGGTGCGCCATTGGAGTTTCCTGAGCCATCAGTGGATCGAATTGGATTACAGGGTATCGTAAAATTTGATCTGACGGATGCGATAGAGGTTCCGAATGAGTACTTTGATGGAATTCCGAGTGAGTGCATTCTGGAACAACGAGACAAACGGAAGAATGTTGAGGTGACTGGTAAGCCTCATCCGTATCTCAAGCGAATGCTGGATACGGGGCCTATAACATTGGAAATAAATAAAAAAGAATCAAAAACGAAAGAGTTTCCGCACGGATTTTCGTTTGGTAAAAGAGAATCGCCACTCCATGTAGAGATTGTGGATATCAGGAATCCATGCAAAACGATCATATGTACATATGCGAGACAGCCACGATTGTTTGTACCGTTGAAGTACAAAGACAAGTGTTACCTTCGCAGTTTCCTACCAGATGAATTGAAAATGATTCAAGGATTTCCTGTTGGTCATATTATGAAAGGGAAAAAGGCTGATCAAATCGTACAAATAGGAAACGCGGTACCACCGCCGCTCATCAAACGTGTCGTCACGGCGCTACTTCATTGATATGTAATTTTGACAGGTTCCATAGTTTCAATATTAATATATCCATAATTGTCTTCTACGACTATCGCATTTTCTATATGAGACAACTTCGCACTGCGCGATTCCCAAAAAGGAGGCATAAAGCGTCGTGAAGCGTCGCTCAAAAATGTGGCCCAGAAGCTAAAAGTACTGTTCGAGCATATGATGGTATCGAAGCTTCGAATGAAATTGAAATCATCTTCTGCTGTACCAGATATTATTTCATGGTTGAACCCAGAGAATGCGTCAAGATACTTTTTTTTGTCTCCCGATTGTTTTCTCCAAATGCGACCACTTTTTGTATCCATAACAATATAAAGCTTTTCGAATTCGAGCGTTTCGAGAATGCCCTTATACCATTCTGGGTTGATAATATGACTATTGTATCCGCTGTGATTGAAACCATCTAAGCGGATATGTAATACGACATCTTTTGTGTTTTTTTGAATCGGTGGTAAATCGAGAATATCATTTCGTATCATATCGGCGTATGGATTGAAATTGTCAGCGTGTTGGTAGTATCCGCGTGCGAGGTGATAGTGTTCTGATGGTGTAATGACATCCGTCATTCTTCGCACAACCACTCGATGTGTGCCGTCTGGGGGTTCGACCCAACCGAATGGTGTTTCTTTAAATCGAACAAGGCCGTTCGTTGGTATGCGAATGAATAGACCATTCAGGTGCGCGATAAGAGCAGCAAAAATACAGACAAAGAGTTGATTCCCGTGTTGCCCTACCTTGTGTTGGAAAGTGATGGTACCTGTCATTATTTATACTCCATAAGTTTCAATACAAAACAAGACGCGATTATTGTAAGTTAATACCGCCTTTAAATTGACACCCATGCATAATTACTTCAATTATGAATCGTTTAAGGATTCAAGAATATGTCAATATATAATACCATGGGTGCGATGAAAACTTTTGTAGATGAACGACGAACACAGGGTAAAGATTTCACGCATACCGGTCTTTCTTCCCCGCTTACCGGTAAATACAAAATCGATGATGAAGATTTAGAAGAGTTTCATAAATTGTACACCGCTGCTGAACAAGGGGGGTTTCCTCTTTCTCTGACTGAGCGCCATAAGGCTTTCAGTCCATTGGTTGTAGATTTGGATTTAAAGTTTGAACAAGATGTTGGACTACAACGTCAGGTATCGGAAAAACTTGTTGATTCATTTTATAAAATATATCGCAAAGTACTCGAACTCTATTTCGGGGAATCTATTCCGGACGACTCATATAACGCATATATTTTCATGAAACCTGAGCCAATATTGGCGAATGGAAATATAAAAGATGGCGTCCACATCATGTTTCCTGAAATCGTGATACCTACCACAATTCAGCTGCGTATTAGGAAGACTGTGGTAGAATGGTGTGCGAAAGCGAAAATGTTTGAAAAGATAGGTTGTAAAAACACCGTGGAAGACATCGTTGATGAATCGGTGGTACAACGTAATAATTGGCTGATGTACAAAAGCAGCAAATCGGGTGATGATAATCACGCCTACGAATTAGAGCGGTGCCTTGGATGGGAAGACAATGATATTATTGCTAGATCAATAGAAGTAGAAAATCCAGTCCACTATTTTAGTATCCGTCGCCACCAAGCGCCGATAGAATATGAATTAGATGATCTCGAAATAGAAGAACCAGATTTCAGATATGCGTCGGATGGTATGTCTGAAATAGAAATCGCAAAATCCCTCGTCGCCCTTTTGAGCAAGCAACGCGCCGAACATTATCAGACGTGGATAGAGCTTGGTTTTTGTCTTCATAATACACATCTATCTTTACTCTCGATATGGAATGAGTTCAGTAGATCAAGCCCAAAATACGAAGAAGGGTATTGTGAAAAGTTATGGAAAGGGTGGGAAGTTAGACAAGATGGATTGACACTTGGAAGCCTTCATAGGTGGGCCAAATGCGACAACCTCGATGGATACAAAAGATTCATCAAAGAACACAGTTCAAATGAAATGAGCAATGTGCTTTCATTGAATGGTACGGATTACCATATTGCGGTACTCCTGTACAGTCAGTATAAATATGACTTTTTATTTGGAAATAATAAATGGTACAAGTTTAAAAATCATGGATGGGTGCTGATGGATCCCATTTTGAAAGATCTCAAAGACATTATATCTGTGGATATTTTCGAACAATTTACGATGCTCGGACAAACACAAAAACGTAAGCTCATAGAGACGGGAGATGAAAATGAGAAGAAGCAAATCGAAACAAACTTGAAAAATATAGAAAATCTTAGGAAGATATGCGGAAATAGCAATAAGAAGAGAGCTATCGTAGATGAATGCAAAACGGTCTTTCTTTCATCGCGAACAGTTGAGAGGATGGATACACAAACACATTTAATGGGATTTGAGAATGGTGTGTATGATCTCAACGCACAGCGATTTAGAGATGGTCGACCAGATGATTGCATAACCTTCAGCACACGGATTGAATACATAGAATACAACCCATCAAAGCCGATGAATAACGTATACTTCAATGAAGTCTTCTCGTTTTTGAAAAAGGTGTTCGTAGATGATGATATCAGAGAATATGTTCTGTTATTGCTCGGTTCTTTCTTGCATGGAGATAACTTGAATCAAAACTTTTTCATTTGGACAGGTTCCGGTTCTAACGGCAAGTCAACCATTGTGGATTTCATTGAAAATACCTTATGTGATTACGTGTGTCCTTTACCAAACACCTTGTTGACGCATAAACGAACGACAACCGGTGTGGCTACACCAGAGATGGCAACTACAAAGGGAAAGCGTTTCGCGCATATGCAAGAGCCAGAGACGGGTGATAAGATTTACGTGGGTCACATGAAAGAACTGACGGGTGGTGACAAGATTACATGTCGTGGTTTGTACGAAGGTACATCCACATTTGTACCACAGTTCTCGTTGATTTTATGTTGTAACGAGCTTCCAGAGATTCCATCATCTGACGGCGGGACATGGCGTCGTATTCGTCCGATTGAATTCAAAAGTAAGTTTGTAGATCATGTGTTACCAGAAGATGATGACGGATATCATTTCGAAAAAGATCATAAGATTATGCGAAACATCAAGTCTGTGGAATGGCGACAAGCATTTGCTGGTATAATGGTATACTACTACAAAAAATATAGAGAATGTGGTATACAAGAACCTGATAGTGTCATGAAACATTGTCGCGAGTACGAGAAATCCAGTAACGTTGTCCTTGAATTCATGGATGAATGCATTGTCCATGCGGAAGTCAGTGGAAAGACTAAATTAACGGATGTCTATCAACGATTCAAGAAATGGTTTGGAGAAAATAGACAATCTGGAAGAGCACCAAATCGTAATCATATGAAGGATGAAATAGAAAAACGATACGGGACGTACGATAACATCAAGGGGTGGACAACGCTTCGGATAATTGAAGAAGAATAATATAAATATTACAACAATGCGCCTCGTTCTCGGAGGAGGAGGTCTCGCTTGTTTATTATACATAGGTGCTTACGAAACCCTCATAAGTCGTGGTGTGATGGATAAAGTCACCGAAATATACGGGGTTTCAGCTGGAAGTTTCTTAGGGTTGGGAATGGTACTACGCATTCTACCAGATGAAATATTGAACCTTTTTCGTGAAAACTACCCATTTAACAGGGATGATCTAAAAATGACAAACTTAATCACAAAATACGGATTTGATTCATCGTACGGAACAAGACGAATGATAGAAAAAATATTAGAATTCAAAGGGTTACCAAAAGACGCTAAAATGACCGATTTGGCATCGTATGACATACAATTTAAAGTATGTGTCACTAACTTGAGCACATATAGTAAAGAGCTTTTTACGACAAAAGACGATATTTCCATAGTAGATGCTGTGTGCGCATCTGGAACTGTTCCCATCTTATTTGTCCCCGTCTGTATAAAAAACGAATATTACATAGACGGCGGTGCTTTATGGCACAGTTTCCCGGTCGAGCTACTTAAAGGAAAAGAAGATTTGGGATTTTGTTGCATGACTAAGCCATGTCGCGAAGAAAATATGACATTTTGGAATTACGTGTCTCGATTGATGACTGTTATCATGATGTCTTTCGCATTTAATGAAGTAGAACAGAAACATCAACAAGTGATTTATTTTGAAGATATTGGGGTTAAGTTGGTATCATATGACCAGTATACATATGAAGAGTATGCAAATATGTTTCGAGTAGGTCGGAAATATGGGGAAGAATATTTTGAAAAGCAAGGTAACGATGGCAGCGGTCATGTCCAGGAGATTCTTCTTGATGGGGGCGATACGCCCAATAACGATAAGAGAACAACAGAAAGTAGTTAGCCCCGAAGATGATGGTACCTACATAAAAACAGGGCAACAACTTATTCACACCATACATGCAAACAAGTTTACTATGCGGAGTGTCACAATCGCAGAAAAAAATTGTGTGTTAACAAGTCAACGCGTAAGTTGGTATGACCCTGTATCAGATACCGAACGATCTAGAAGTCAAAACGAAATATTTCTCACAGGCGGTGACGATATATGAGGATACGTTTGGATATGCTTGTGTGACACCATTTATGACGACAGAAAGGATTCGTTCTACTTTATTTTTTGGTTTTTTTGAAATGTTGAATATGATTCTTGCGAAGGTGTTCCACCCCGCGTTGGCAAGAGCAAATGTTCTACTACACGATTGCTTCTTCACAAAATGAAGTTTTAAAACTTGACGATCGATGTGTCCAATTTCACTGTTGGTTATGTAATGTGTATCTCTGTTGTAATCGAACATAATATGCTGTCCATCTTTAAGTACGACGTTATGCCCGTCGTGTACTCCTTTTCTTGGATATATGATAGTTTCTACCGCATCAGAACCTTTGATGGCGTACACACACCTGAGAAGGGTGAACGGAAGAAGGCCGAAAGGACCATCGATGTGAGGTGTTTCGAATACCATGTCAGAACCTTTTGACGATGACGCTGTAATGTATAATTCATCCATAGATGTCACACGTTCATAACCCTTGGGGCATAACATATCAGCAATATCATCGAACATCAGCCGCACATCATCCGTACATTCCGAATAATACGTGTGATTCGATGTCATATTTATGATTATAATACGCTCGTTTTTAAGTACGTAAAGAAAATGCTAGTAGGTATAAGAAATAATGAACCAAGATATGTCATTACTCGCATTGCGCCAAGATATAGCACACGCACGTACAAAAAAAATTATAAAAAAATTACAGGAATCACATGAATGTACTTGTGATGACACAGGTGTGAGAAAATGTACATGTAGATTTCAGTGGAGCCACATATATAGAGAAATATACGAGGAACAGATTATCATGTTACGCGGTTCATCTAATCAGTTTTCACCAGCACCCGAGTATGTGATGCTCCAACGTCGCATTGTCGAGCGAAACACCATATTAGGGATTGAGTGCTCTATTTGCTACGACCCATTGGCTGTCGGTAAATTTTGCACGAAGGTCGTCGCTTGTGAACATAGATTTCATGTTGCATGCGCGAAACGTTGGTTTAGGGACACCGATGCGAATACATCGTGTCCATTGTGCCGACATCAGGTCATTTGTTAGCATATCAAATATACACCATCATTTTGATTTATTTCGAGTTCTCGCATGTTTTGTATATAGTTTCTGATGCGATCCATCTTGTACATAGGGAAGTGTTCGAGAAGATCTGAAATGTATAAATCTTCTGATGGGGATTCGGTTGCTTTGAAATCTTTGACTATTTTGAGAAGGGTATTCTTACGGAGCTTGTTTTGTTTAGGGAAATCGTACGTCATGACGATGACACCATCCGATGCCATTTCCCTAAATATTTTATCGTTACTCACGATGATTACTTTTTCTCCTCGTTGCATTGCTTTTCCAGTATCCACTAGAATACGTGAATCTGTTGCGTTTTTGTGTCTCGTGTGACAGCATTTGAAGGTTACGTTAAATTCGATGTCTGATTTATATTTGAACACGAGGTTCGATTGACAATAAATAACAGGTGACACATCGACGCCGTTGGTGTACTCGCGGGCATCAGCGGCGATGTGCTCAACATACCTTTGGACGGGTATGTTGTCTCCATCAACAAAAATATTCCAAGTCATCATGGCTTCTACAAGTAATACCATGGTTATTTTTATATTCATTTATTACCATTCGACGTTTCCATCGACGTTTCCATCTAGGTCGAATGTATCATCTTGCATTTCTTTACGTCCCGCTGTATTAACTCCTTGCATTGATAAATCACAAACATACGTCCAATTTGCTTCGTCCGTAGGAGTTGCGGGTATGGTATTTGCTCCGTAGATTTTACCGTTTGTTATTCCATAGGATGAATAGGATGAACCTTCATTATAAGTTTTGTAAAACCCACTCACAACATCTTTAGGTAAATCGGCATCAAGATATACTAACACTTTAGACTGCGAATGAGCTAACAAAAGTTCAGTAGAACCCCAACCACTACTTGGGGTTAAATCCACACCGTCAAAGAGTGTTGCGGGGTTCTGATAACTCGTTGAATCGTAATAGTCAGATATTACGGTGATTTTATTTGTTTGAATTGGATTTAAATGGTTAATCACAGAACCATCGCTTAAAGTTAATGATAATTCGTTTATCCAACCGTTAGCTGTTCCAGTTTCACCGTAAAACGCAAGGTATCTGTAACCAACAGGAATACTCACGGCGCCGACTGTGACGCTATTCGTGCTCGCGATGTACACATCAGGCGTCACGATCGTCGCGCTGTAATCCCCTATTTCGGTGATGACAATCGCAGTAGCTGTCCCGATATCTGTCGATGTCGTCGTACCATCCTTTGTGTGCACGAGGGTTATGCTAGCGTTAGCAGGAGCATTCTCGACGGTTAGTTTGTTCGCGCCGTCGAATGCGAGGGATGGTGTATTGGGAAACGCGATGAGGACGATACCGGAACCACCTGCGCGTCCAGCAGCAGTACCCGTTGCCTGATATCCAGAACCACCACCACCACCACCAGTATTTTTTTGAGCATCTTGAGTAGACCACCCAGATGCACCATCACCACCACCACCTTGTGGTGCGATACCACCGGTCGCAGTTGATGCATAACCACCTCCACCTCCACCCGATGCAAAATATCCCCCATCACCAAATGTAGTTCCGAATGTACTAGAATAATTCCCACCAAGACCACCATGACCTCCTCTAACATTATTCACATCAGCACCACCGACTCCACCGGCTCCGCCTCCACCGGAACCATAACTACTCGAATCACCAGCGTCATTCCCCTGTCCAGCGACACCTAAACCCCTGGTGAAGGCACCCCCCCATCTACCACCACCCGACCCACCATCTTTACCATTCCTATTACCTAAAGCACTACCCCCACCACCACCTATGACTGTTGTCAAGGTGGTGAAATGTGTATTACTTCCATTTACTCCACGTTCCGCTTCACCAACTGAATATCCATACCCCCCAGGACCTCCGTTACCCACGACAATTGTTTTCACTCCACTTAACGTTACACCTTGATTAAATAATAAACCACCAGCACCCCCACCGCCTGCGTGATTACTACCACCCCCACCACCACCCGCGACCATCAACACATCCGCAGTCATCGCACCAGCGGGTGTCCAATCGTACGTCGTATCATCCGCTGTGCTGGTCGCACTATCCAGTGTACCCCAAGCGTATGTTCCTGGTGCTGTGTCCGCGTACACACGACCATTTTCGGCAGCAGCGGCAACCGT
>Ga0115001_10003991_pt1 | contig 10903 bp, 7 predicted proteins | sample ArcticOcean_MG_C_12_FD_89869 | JGI IMG/M metagenome (GOLD analysis project Ga0115001, IMG submission 89869) | Marine microbial communities from western Arctic Ocean - ArcticOcean_MG_CB8_130 | ecosystem: Environmental > Aquatic > Marine > Oceanic | place: Arctic Ocean: Canada Basin | collected... | reverse complement strand
CTTGGGCTGCACTCTTTACAGCATAGAGGACAAGAAGGAGCCGGCATCGTTACCACCGATGGTAATAAATTTTATGGTGTCCGTAGACCAAGATTAGTCAGTGAACACTTCAATAGCCCTGAAATTGTAAACAAACTCGTTGGCAATAGTGCAATTGGGCACGTTCGATATAGTACAACAGGTGCCTCGATAACTGAAAATATCCAACCCCTTTTCGCAGAACTTTTTCGTGGTGGGTTTGCAATCGCGCACAACGGTAATTTGACAAACGCTAAATCATTAAAACACAAACTTGTTAAATCTGGAGCAATCTTTCAAACAACATCTGATACCGAGGCAATTCTACACCTTGTTTCAAAAAGTGAGGCAAATAATGTAGTGGAAAAATTAATTGATGCTCTAACTCAAATTAAGGGAGCATATGCCCTTACTATAATGACTAAAAAGAAGCTTATTGGTGTTAGAGATCCTTACGGGATTCGACCTTTAGTTCTAGGTGACTTGGATGGCTCACCAATACTAACATCTGAAACTTGTGCTTTGGATATGGTGGGAGCAAAATATGTTCGGGATGTTATGCCAGGTGAAATAGTTTTAATTGATGGGAATGGTATCAAAAGTATTAAGTACGATGAATCAAAGGTAGAAAGACAATGTCTTTTTGAACGTATTTACTTTGCTAGGCCCGATAGTGTGGTTAAAGGCAACACAGTTTATACTTATAGAAAAAACCTTGGACTAGAGTTGGCTCGTGAATGGCAAGAAAGTGGGAATTGTCCAACAATAAAAGAAAGCAAAAATACGGTAGTTGTTCCAATTCCAGATAGTGGTGTGCCAGCGGCACTTGGCTTTTCTCAATTTACAAAATGTGATTATGAGCTTGGAATAATTAGAAATCACTACGTGGGACGGTCATTTATAGAACCTCTTCAAAGTTTAAGGCAAAATACGGTTAAGTTAAAACACAGTATAAATAAATCTGCAGTAAAGGGAAAAATAGTAATACTAATAGATGATTCATTGGTACGAGGTACCACAGCAAAGCAAATAGTAAACATGGTTTTTGAGGCTGGAGCAAGGGAAGTACATATTGGCATAGCTTGTCCTCCTGTAAAGTACCCAGATTTTTATGGTATTGACACGCCTAATCAAGCAGAGTTAATCGCTGCAAAATATTCAAAGAAAGAAACAGAAAATATTATAGGTGCTACGTCGATATTCTTCCTAAGTATCGAAGGTACATACAAAGCTATGGGTTATGATGGAAGAAACAATGAAACTCCACAACTCACTGATCATTGTTTTACTAATGAGTATCCAGTACAGCCTGAAATCTTTTAAGGTAAATTAAATTTAAGCTTATCTAGAAGTCGAATGAGAGCCTATTAATTCTTCCAAAGTTGATGCAACGACGTTATGTCAGTGGAAAAAAATGACAAAAGTTAACCAATCCACTAGTGAAACTAATTCCAATCGAATGTTTCGTCGAACAGCCACTGTTGATCCCCACACAGGGCTTGGCGCCATCTCTCGTATCACACGAATGGCTTTTCGTTACCCAGTACGAGCATGGTTGGCCATAACCACAACTGTAGTTGCGGTTTTAATGCAATTGTCGATACCAGTCTTTCTTGGGCAAGCCGTTGATCAAACCCAAGCAGTGGCAGAAGCAAGGGCCGAACCCGAAACGCTTTACCCAATTGCATTGCTTTTACTATTTGCTAGCATTGCGAGAGGTATATTTACGCTTATCCACAACTACACCGCAGAATCCGTTGGACATTTGATGGCACGAGATATCCGAAATGCTGTTTATGGAAAAATTCAAAGTCTACCTTTTTCATTTCACGACCGAACTCATTCAGGCGATCTGATAACAGTTGGTATGTTGGATTTGGAAGGCGTTCGCATGTTTTTTTCAACAGCATTGGTGCGCACTATTCTTTTAAGTCTGTTGATTGGGCTTGGAGCGACACTACTGTTATCAACCAATCTAACCCTTGGTTTGTTGGCACTGTCATTCGTACCTTTCGCAGGATGGCGTAGTGCAGTCATGCGGCTGGCTCTGCGTAAGACCTGGCTTATACTGCAGGAAAGACTAGGTGTTCTCAGTCAAGTGATGGAAGAAAACCTTGGTGGTATTCGCGTAGTTCGAGCTTTTGCATCGTCAGAGCACGAAATGAAAAAATTTGAAGTCGCATCAAAATCAGCACTAGAACTCAGCCATAAAAGAATTGAGACCCGAGTCCAGAACACCTCTATTATGACGTTGGCATTTTTTGTTTCTATGGGATTAGTCTTATACTTTGGTGGTCGGCAAGTGTCCTCAGGAGAAATCACGTTAGGCACTCTGGCTACTTTCCTTACTTTCATGACCATACTTCAGATGCCGGTACGGCAGTTGGGGATGATGGTAAATGGATACGCTCGTGCTTCAACCTGTGGGGCGCGCCTGTTTGCTTTAATTGATCACGAGTCTGAAATTGATAATGTGCCAGGAGCAAAAGATCTTAAAATTTTCAACGGGACACTAAAGCTTGAAAATGTAAGCTTTGCATATACCGGAAACACAAATCGAAATGCAGTGTCTGGAATCAGTTTTGAGGCAAAAAAGGGTGAAACAATTGGAATAATAGGTTCGCCTGGTTCTGGAAAAACAACTCTGATGCACCTAATTCCACGTTTTTATGATCCAACAAATGGCTCAATCAGTATTGACGGGCAAGATATTCGCAACGCGACCCTTTCGTCAGTTCGTCAGGCCGTCGCTGTTGTCCAGCAAGACAGTTTTTTATTTACTACGTCTATCGAGAACAACATCGCCTATGCCAACCCATATACTGAGACAAGCCATATCCGTGGTGTCGCAGAGTCAGCGCAACTTCATGACTATATTCTTGGGTTGCCAGACAAATATGACACGATCGTCGGGGAGCGTGGCGTGTCGTTGTCTGGAGGTCAGCGACAACGACTATCAATTGCACGAACCCTTATGATGCAACCCACAGTGTTAATCTTTGACGACTCAACAGCTGCAATCGACGCCGGGACGGAGAATAGATTTCGAACAGCAATTAAGGAATATAGCAAAGATTGCGTAACTCTGATCGTTGCCCACCGTTTAGCCAGCCTGATGCATGCTGATAGAATCTTATGTCTGGAAGACGGCCGAATAATTGAACAAGGTACCCATGAAGACCTGCTGAGGTTAGGAGGACGTTACCGAGATTTGTATGAACTTCAGATGCATCCTAATGTCGAAATATTTGCCAAGAAAATAGACATAAAATGAGTCAAACCAAACCAGATAAAACTCTCCACTCTAACGATGATAAAAGCTCCCGTATACGTGCAGTTGTTGGATCACATCGTATCGAAGAAGAAATCTTTGGAAGAGTGTTCGACGGTAAGGTCACTCAGAGGATTTGGCAGTTCGTTCGGCCTTACAAACGCAAGGTGATGATTTCTATTTTTGCTGTTTTAGCATTCACAGGCTCACAGTTGACAATCCCACTCTTGATCCGCTACGCAATTGACAACGGGATGGCACCAGATGTGCAACCAACTATATTGTTAAAAATTGTCATTATATTTGCCATCATTATTATTATAAATTTTATTGCATCTCGTGTGCAAGAGCTCGTGACCGGCCGAATGGCTGAAGAGGTCCTGTTTGACATTAGACGTGCCATGTTCAGCCATTTACAACGTGTTTCACTCTCGTTTATGGATAAAACTGAGGTTGGTCGGTTAATGTCACGCTTGCAAGGTGATGTGAATTCAATGCAGGAATTTCTTGAAACCTCAGTGCTTGCAATAGGTGATCTACTACTTTTATTTGGTATCGTAGTAGTTATGCTTTGGCTCGATTGGCAACTGGCTATGATGGTCTTGACTGTAATTCCTATATTGCTCGTGGTTCGCATTTTGTGGCTGACTCGAGCCCGATCAGCTTTTATGGCTGCCCATGAAGCAAACTCAATCACTAATGGTGCTTTGGCGGAGGCAATTCACGGCGTTCGTGCTGTTCAGGCAATGGATCGAACTGGATTAAATTCCAAACTATATGGCCGACTTGTTGACAATACTTTTAATGCCCAATTACGGGCCTCGAAACTGTCGCAGGTTATGATTCCGATTGTTGATACTCTCACCGGTAGTGCTATGGCAGTAGTTGCTTTGGCCGGTGGTCTGATGGTTGTATCTGATCGGATTGAGGTCGGCGTAATGGTGGCTTTCCTTTTCTACATCCAAAGGTTCTTTGATCCAATCCGTTCACTCACGATGCAATATTCAGTGATGCAACGCGCAATGGCCTCTGGTCATCGGTTAACAGAGGTTTTGGATGTCGAAGTTGATGTCAAGGATTCCTATAAAGCGACGTCACTTGGTACCAATGACGATGGGTCAATCAAATTCCAAAATGTGACCTTTGGCTACAATCCAGAAAATCCAGTAATTAAAGACGTCAGTTTCAACGTCAACTCAGGTGAAACGGTAGCCTTGGTTGGTCCCACCGGTTCTGGAAAATCAAGCGCAATGGCATTGATACACCGATTCTACGAGGTGCAGTCCGGTGCGATCTTTGTTGGCGGTCACGATGTGAGGGACGTCACACAAAAAAGCCTTGGACGCCACATCGCGATGGTACTGCAAGAGCCCTACCTATTTACTGGTACAGTATGGGACAACATCCGTTATGCGTCCAACTGGGCCGATGACAAAGCCGTAGTTGAATCGGCAATAGCGGTTGGCGCCCATGATTTTATTGTGGCTCTACCGCAGGGTTATAACACAATGTTGACAGAACGTGGAAGTAATCTTAGTCATGGACAACGTCAGCTTCTAAGCTTTGCTCGTGCGCTAGTTGCTGATGCTAAAATTCTAATAATGGACGAAGCTACTGCTAACATAGATAGTTACACTGAAATGCAGATTCAAAAAGCGCTGCAACGGCTACTAAAAGGGCGTACTGGTTTAGTTATTGCACATCGACTTGCTACTATCCGAAATGCTGACCGCATCATAGTTTTGCAACAGGGTCGGTTAGTCGAGCAAGGCGATCATGATAAGTTAATTGACCTTGGTGGCCTCTACTCACAACTCTACCAGCTCAACTACGCCAGCTTTGATGATTTTCCCACTAAATTTTCTGATAAAGACCGGGCACTTGCGACCTAAAAAAATTCTCACTTTGCCTTCAGATATTTACGTTTCTAAAGTCAAAAACAAAAGATGTGAGTCAAATCTCGATACATAAAGTTTATCACAGGCAATCAGCCGGCCTTCATTTGCACCATAGAAGTACCAGGGAGCTACAATCCGCAAAACTTCCATTGTTCATCTAATCGCTGAACTTAATGTGTAATTTAATCTCTCAAAAACTGGGTATAATAATAAAAAAATTTGATAATTGAGCTCCCAAAACTACTATAATCTTCCACGTCAACCATTGAAAAATTAAATAATTATATTTCTAAAATATAAAATTTAAAGTAAGGGTTTTACTACAGAGGAAAGAAGCAAAGCGGCAACAAGCGATTTAATCATATCAATTAAGATAAAGGGAGTTATAAAGTTACTCATTATCTTACCAACAGGTAAATTTGACCAACCAGCCTGTATTCCAAAAAAATCAGCAATTAGGAGAGGCCAAAGAACACCGGGTATATATAAAAGTGCAGAAGCAAGTAACATGAAAAAAGCAGTTGCAAAAAAATTAGTGATTTTAAAGTCTCGAGCCAAACCCGCAACATACACCATAAGGAGAAAGCCGAATAAAAACCCAGCAGTGGGTCCAATCAAAGCAAGCGTAGATGCTCCATATGCAAATACGGGAAGACCAACTGCTCCCTCAAGTAAATATATAAATACAGTTGCTAAACCTAGTTTAGAACCAAAGCTAAGACCTATGATCAAAACAGCCAAAGTTTGTAGGGTAACTGGAACCGGTTCAAAAGGAACTATTACCTGAGCCGATAAAGCTATAAAAATAGAACCAGATATTACTATAATAATATTTTTTAGCAAATTCGTATTATTACTCTGAGGGAATGCTAACGCCATTTATTTTCCATTTTTGTTGATTTTAATAGACTACCCTTATCATAGCATTATTGTTAGTACAAATCTTGATCTTCAACAAACTAAGTGAAATGAACGAATTATGACAGACAATAATAAACAAATTGCATTAGTAACTGGAGCATCTCGAGGTATTGGAGCGGCGCTAGCTCTAAATCTCGCATCTTTAGGTTATCATGTAATTCTAGTTGCCAGAACAGTGGGAGCACTAGAAGCACTTGATGACAGAATTCAAGAGATTGGTGGATCAGCGACTCTATTGCCGTTGGATATAACTAACGAAGTTGCCGTTCAAAAAAGTTGTTTGATGATTTTTAACCGCTGGAAAAAGATAGACGTTTGGGTTCATACAGCTATCCACGCACCGGCTCTATCACCGACAGATCACATAGATTCAAAAGAGCTCATTAAAACAATAACTACTAATGCGATTGCTACCTCCCTATTAATAGTTAATTTAAGCCCTCTTTTAAAACAATCTAAAAATGGAAAAGCAATATTTTTTAATGATAATACGATTCATAAAAAATATCATGTGGCATATGGTGTTTCCAAGATGGCTCAACTCTTTCTAGTAAAAAGTTGGCAATCAGAAAATCAACAAAAGTCTCTACAAATAATAATTGCAGAACCAACTCCAATGGCAACTAAAACAAGAGAAAAGTTTTATCCTGGAGAAGATAAAAATAAACTTTCTGACCCCGAAACTGAAGCTAAATTAATTTTAAAACACATACTTAAATAAGCACCTAAACCTTAGGCAACCTTTTGATCATCCAAGTCTTGTTTAAACCACATAGACGCATACACCCCATCTAATTTAATTAGAGATTTGTGAGTTCCAGATTCTATTACCTCACCTTTCTCAACCACAATGATTTGATCTGAGTTAGAAATAGTGGATAGCCGGTGAGCGATTATTATAGTAGTTCTACCTCTACCAAGGCTTAAAAGGCTCTCTTTAATATCTTTTTCGGTGCGTGTGTCCAGAGAGGAAGTCGCCTCATCTAAGACAAGTAGGTCGGGCGCCTTTAACAGAGTTCTAGCGATTGCAATTCTTTGCTTTTCTCCTCCGGATAGTTTTAAACCTCTCTCTCCAACAGAAGTATCATACCCTAGAGGTAACTCCATTATAAAATCATGTATTTTCGCTGCTTTTGCAACACTTTCGACTTCAGCTTTTGATGCATTCAACTTTCCATAGGCGATATTATAAAAAATTGTATCGTTAAAGAGAACAATGTCCTGAGGCACCATTCCGATATTTCTACGTAAGCTTTCTTGAGTAACTTGGGATATATCTTGACCATCAATAAAAATTGAACCTTTATCTACATCATAAAACCGAAATAGGAGCCTTCCAATTGTAGACTTACCACTTCCTGTGGACCCAACAACAGCCAACGTCTGGCCTTTTTTTACAGTGAAGGATATGCTTTTTAAAATATTTCTTTCTCTGTCGTAACCAAATGAAACTTTTTTAAATTCAATTACCCCGTTACTCACAAGTAACTCATTAGCTCCGTTCTTATCCTCAACCTCAGCGGGCTGTTCTAGCAAGTCAAACATTTCAGACATATCAACAATGGCTTGTCGGATTTCTCTATAAATTGTACCTAAAAAATTTAAGGGCATCGTAATTTGAATCATATACGCATTAACCATCACGAAATCTCCAACGGTCATAGTTCCATCATGCACCCCTATCGCAGCCATAATCATAACAACCACTAAACCACTACTAATAAAAAATGATTGCCCAAAGTTTAAAAATGAAAGGGAGTACAAAGTTTTTATCGATGCCGCTTCATACTTAGTCATGGCCGACCCATATCTAGAGATTTCACGGTTTTCTGCAGAAAAGTATTTTACAGTTTCATAATTCAACAAACTATCTATAGCTTTTTGGTTAGCATCAGTGTCCTGTTCATTCATTATCTTACGAATTTTAACACGCCACTCAGTAACTGAGAATGTGAAAATTATGTATAAAAAAATCGTAATTAAAACAACTAGTAAAAACCTTACATCAAAAACAAAAAATAATATTATAGATGTCATCAGAAGTTCTAAAAATAACGGTCCTATAGAAAAAAGTAAGAATCTAAGTAAGAAATCTACGCCTTTTACTCCCCTCTCAATAATTCGACTAAGACCACCTGTTTTCCGAGAAGTGTGGTATCTCATAGAAAGTTTATGAATATGCGTAAAGGTTACTATAGCTAACTGGCGTAACGCTCGTTGTCCTACACGAGCAAAGACAACATCACGAAGCTGTTGGAAGCCTACATGCATAAATTTTGCTATTCCGTACGCTACTGTGAGACTAACCGCTCCAGCACCCAACATCCAACCAGAAGATTGTACATCTCCTGATAAAAGGTCGACTGCCCCTTTATAAAGAAATGGTGTTAAAACACTAATAATTTTGGCTAAAAATAAAAGTATTAGTGATATCGTTACCCGTTTTTTTACCCAAGGCTTATTTTTAGGCCATAAGTAAGGAACCACACGGAGAACAACTCTCATCGAACTATTAACCTTTAACATAGTTTTTATGCTCTTTCTAAATATGGATAAAGATCAGTAATAATTACAAAGGTATTTGAAGATAGATCTAAAAATTACTTTGTTCTTACGCATATTACTATTCCTCAGGCAATTTGAAAACTTGTCCAGGGTAAATAAGGTCAGGGTTTTTAATCAAGTCCTGATTGGCTTGATACACTCTAACATACTGAAATCCAGAACCATATTTTTCTCTGGCTATTGCCCATAGTGTGTAACCTGGTTGAACTGTAATGGCTGATGCACCTTTAGCCGCAATTATAACATTCTCTCTTTGAAAGGGGGTCTCCACTCTAGATAAAACAGTTCCACTTTTTGATACCTCATCTGCCCTCAACTTATATAAACCCTGTTTAATATCTGTCAAAGGAGTAACCCAGGAACCATCGACACCTATTGATGTTAATAATACTGGTTTATCGTCTATGTATATCCGAACAAAGTCTCCTGCAGAGCCACGTCCTGAAATAGAAACGTCTCCTTTATCATCATAAGTAATTGTATCAATTACCACATTTTCGACATTATCTCCCTTAGGAGAAATTGGCAAAGGAGTAGATTGCACTACTTTTGTGCCTGTACTATCTACAATCACTATAGTTGGTTTCTTCTTTAAAGTATTGTTGCCTATATTTCCTGCAGAAGACGCAACTACCTCTTGCTTTGTGATTGTGACTACTGCGTCTTCACTATCAACTAATGCTACTACCTCTCCAGAATCTGCTTTAATTGTGCTATCCACTGAACCTTCGTCAGTTGCGACCACTGCTTCTTCACTATCAACTACTGCTACTGCCTCTCCAACAACTGTCTGAGGATCCAATGCAATCGGAACCTTTCCTTTAGATGAAGGGTTTATCAAAATAGTAGCTGAAGAGATAATTGTTGTTCCATCAGCCTTTTTTTCTTTAAGAGATAGGCTTGTTGGTTCATCTGACTGAGGTAAGTCAAACATTAAAACAAATTGGCCATCAGCTGGAACCAAAGTGCTTATGTAAGGGGTTCCATCTATTAATAAGCTTATAGTACTTCCTGGCGCAGCTACCCCCGCAATCAGTCCAGAACCCTCAGGGTCAACCCTAACGATATCAAAAGTTGGTAATAAATCTTTAGTTTCCTGCTCATTTAATGTTTTCTTATTTTCTGAAGAGTTAGAAGTTGACGGAATAACTTCTACTGTTTTTGACTTAGGCTTTGGCTCAACTATTTTTGGATCAGAGCCTCCTTTAATGTCATCAACAACTACTTTAACAACCTCGTTAACACCTTTAAATCCAAAATAATTTAAAACAAAATCACCAAAAAAAATAAATGCAACAATTATGCAAACTATGACAACTGGCCAACTTATTTTCTCTTGAGCCTTACTTGCCATAGAAATGTCCTTCTTTTAAATCTTATACAGATAGTTGTAGCTTTTATGTTAGCTTTATATTTAACTATCACAATGTTACTCAGTCATACCACAGGAGAATTCAATTGAAACCAATTAGAAAATCAGTTTGCGTATTTTGTGGTTCCCGTGCTGGAAAGGCATCAGAATACGCAGTTGAGGCAAAAAAGCTGGGTAAAATTATTGCAGAAAATAATTGGCGGTTAGTTTATGGTGCTGGAAATGTTGGACTAATGGGGGTTGTAGCAAACTCTGTTCAGTTTAATAAAGGCGAAATACTAGGCGTTATTCCAAAACATCTCTTAGAAAGGGAAGTTGGAAAAACTGATCTTAGTACATTCATTATTACAGAAAACATGCATGAACGTAAGAAGGTGATGTTTATGAATTCTGATTTTGTGGTAATTCTTCCAGGTGGCCTTGGAACTTTAGACGAATTTTTCGAAATACTAACGTGGAAACAACTTGGATTACATGAAAAGAAAATCATTATAATAAATATTAACGGTTTTTGGGATAAATTAATTGAACTTCTCGATGACTTAATAAAAAGTGAGTTCGCTGATTTATCAATAAAAGATTATTTTTACGTAGTTAAATCAGTGGACGAACTTTTGTTAACTATTTAAAATATATATAAAAAAGTTGTGGTGTAGCGTCAAAGAACGCTACACCTATAAACATTACATCCGTGAAGCTACATTTTCCCAGTTGACTAGTTTATCAAGAAAATTCGTTAAATATACCGGACGTTTATTGCGAAAATCAATATAATATGAATGCTCCCATACATCACAACCTAAAAGTGTTTTTTGTCCAAAACAAAGTGGATTAACTCCATTTTCAGTTTTTGTCACT
>Ga0115001_10003989_pt1 | contig 10906 bp, 9 predicted proteins | sample ArcticOcean_MG_C_12_FD_89869 | JGI IMG/M metagenome (GOLD analysis project Ga0115001, IMG submission 89869) | Marine microbial communities from western Arctic Ocean - ArcticOcean_MG_CB8_130 | ecosystem: Environmental > Aquatic > Marine > Oceanic | place: Arctic Ocean: Canada Basin | collected... | reverse complement strand
TTCTTAATAATCTCTGGTTTGTCATCTTTTCTACCACGAGCAGATAATCTTCTAATCACTTCTTTTTCTGATACATCTAGAAAGACAACATAATCATATTTAATATCTTGTTCTTTCATCTTGTTTAACTGTTCCATGTTTCTAGGAAAACCATCAAGTATATAACCTGTTTTTGTATCAGGTTTCTCTAGTCTATCTTGTAATGCCTTCATCACATATCTTAAAGGAACTAAATCACCAGAGTCCATTATCTTTGCAACTTCTGGATTTGTCTTTTGTAATTCTCTCATCATATCACCCATGTAGATATGAGGTATTTTAAAATGTTTATTTAAGAACTCTGAATAAGTTGATTTACCAGAACCCGGTCCACCAATCATTATGATACGAGTCATAGGCATATCAATCTCAATCGCTTCTAAAAATTGTTTTAGTGATTTCATTATCCTTTTACCCAATCTTTGGCCATGTTAAAGTTTGCCTGACTAAATTCTAATCTATCAACCAACTTAACAGCACGCCCTTTTTGTATTGCCACATATCCTTCTGGATTTGTAACTTTGTATCCATTCTTTGTTCTTAAAAATGAACCGATACTTTGTATCGTATTTAATTTTTTTAACAATACAGCCTTCGCTGATTGAAATGTTATGTAAGTTGCAATCGCAAAATATAAACCCTCTCTATTTGGTCTTAATATTTTCATTCCTGCTTCAAGTATTTCTTCATACTTTTGTTTTGACTTATCAGTTTTTTTACTTGCAATTTCTTTTTGTATTCTGTCTTTAAAATATACTTCAAAATTATTTGCTAACTTTGATGTATTTGTAATTGGTGTGCCTTGTCTTATGTAAGTATTAAAAAATGTTTTAAGTTGAATACCAAGAGATAAAGGACCAGTGTCTTTTTTTAATTTATCAATAAATGCACCTGCTTTATAAGCAGACCCTTCTGCCATTCTAATAATATTATCAAATGCTTTTTCTTCAGCAGAATTGAAACCAGGATCCTCTGATTGTTTATATGTAGCGTCATCAAAGAATACATTTTTATTCTTTTTTAAACTTCTAGTGCTAGCACCAAAAGTTGCTTTTATAGACTTCATTGTATTACCTGAATATGATGTATGAAATATAATACCGAGTTGTGCTTTGTTAATATTGTTATATAAAGAACTGCCAAACAATCCTGTTTTAACAATAGGTACAGCATATGTAATAGTGTTAGGAGTAAATACGATTGACTTTTGACCTGCGACTGTAGCAGTTTTTTTATCGCCACTTGTAAACAGTAAATCGCCTTGTAAGATTCCTGATATACCTAGAGATGGTAAAAGCTTTAAACAAATCTTTAATTTGTCAGCTAAAGCACCGCCATGGTTTCTGCTAATATCAGCATTTGTATAGTTTATTTTTGGGGTAACATTAAAGATAGATTTAGTGCCAACAAAGAACTTTTTATTTTCTGGATTGATACCACAGAAAACCGCAGGTGCACCGTCCCATTTTACTGAAACTGTGGATCCGCCTGACCCTCCCTGTAACATCTGTTTGATAGACTTTAGAAATTCAATTGCTGTTTTAGCACCTTTACTTCCATTATTAATTATTTCGTCTTCCAAATGTTCAAGATGTGTATTCTTATCTTCTACAAGATAATCTTGAAATTTCTGCATTACGCACTTTCTCCATTAGTATATATTATTACACAACTATTTATAAGAATTAAGTATTACTTGGCAATAACAAATTGACCAGATAATGGTGTTCTTGATGTTATATACTCATATGCTAGTCTTAAAAATTGATTAGCTTTGTCTTGTTTATTTTCTTGAAAAAACTTCTTAATATCAGGCATAATTCTATTAATAATGTAAATAGCACTAATAGCACCTCTTTCAAAATCAAATAATTTCTTATCTTTTCTTAGATATTCTATATTTGCAAGAGCTTTAAGGTATTCTTGTTCTCCTGCTATGTAATTTTTTAAAGTATCAGACGCAAGTTTAGGGTCAATAAACCCTAATATCTCACAAAATACTTTAATTGAACCTATAGAACCGCCTCTTGCTTCTGCTTTATCAAATATTGCTTCTGCAACAAATCTTTTTGCTGAAGGGTCATGTCTTAATTTTATCTCACCACCACTTTTCAATAATATTCTCATATCTCTAGTTTCTGCTTTTTGACCAAATGCAACTTTTTTGTATGGCCTCCAATCAGTTACACCTTTGATTGCAACATTCTTGATAACTTTTATTTCATCTTTTCTATTGAAATTAACTTTTTGTAATCTGACATCTGTTTTTGTAACTTTCTTTAATGATAATGGTAATAAATCACCACTATCAATTAGGTCACTAACTAATACATTTAATTCTTGAAAGGTATAAATTTTAGGTTTTGCTGTTCGTAGTTCTTTTGTGATTGTTAGTTTTGCTTTATCACTTGCTAGATATATGTCAGCTGGCGACCACTTATTTACATTACCAAATTTGGCTTGAGTTCTATATCCTGATTTATTTGCAATCTTGAATAGTTGCTCAAGATTACCCATAACATCAGCGTCGCCACGAAAATAAAATAATTTTTGAAAACCTTTTGCTGATATTCTTAAATCAGGGTCAATAGATTCTATATCATTAATAAGTTTTTTTGCAATCGCTAATGAGGATATGTACCATGATAAGTCGCCTGTTAAAAATGTTTCTATAGCTTGTAAACTTACGCCGGGTGTTTTTAATCTTTTATTGGATTCGACTACTATACTAGGACTTACTGCTTTTCTAAATGAGGCATAGTCAGGTACTTTTTTTATATCAAATACTTGATTAGTTTTTTGTTTACCTAAATAGTCTGCAACAGCACAGAATAGTGCTTGTGAACTTTCAAAGAGTGCTGTTTTATCTGCCATGCTATTATTTATATACTAGCAGAGCCGATTTGTCAAGCTTTAATTAGGAAATGCTTTGCCTTTAAATACTACTGATACATTGAACTTATCAGTATCAACAGGCCTTAAAGTATAAGGTATTCTTGAGTCAAAGACTATGACACGACCTTGTCTTGGCCAATATGATTTTACAATGTTTACAATTGGGTCGCCATTAATTCCATAGGGCGTATTAATTGCTATTGCTTTCATATCATCTGTAAAATTAGGTGTCCATAAATCTAGTGTACCACCATCTTCTGGTTGCATGTTTGGTGTTAAGTTTACAATAACAGTATATGTGTTACCTACTTTAGCAGTAGGATTAACTTCATTAGTGCTTTCATTATATACATCAATATAAGAATCAACAAGGTCAATACCAGGGTTTACTTGTTCCCAAAGGTCTTTAACCCAATCTTCATCTAAGTCAACTTGATTCCATTCTTTCAATCTATGTTTACCTGTCTTAAATTTTTCTATAGCATTTTCATAATATCTTTTGATATCTTTTTCGGGCATTGTATCATCTGTATGTCGTATGACTTGATGATAGTCGCCACCTGTTAAAGCATCAGCACTTACTGTAAAAACTTTACCAGTTTTAGTATCTGTAATCTCAAACTTACTAGGTTGCTCTGGGTCACCTATTGATTCAATATCAAATTTATTTTCGGTTACTTCGATACCTGATTCTTCTAGAGAAGTGTTATCGCCTTCAACCACACTTCTCATATCAACTACTTTTGTCATGTTTTGTCTCCTGTTCTTCTTCTTCAAATAGTATCATGGTAATTAAACTATAAATTGCCATGTCCATTAAGGTATCTTTAATACCTTCTTCTTTAAATTTAAATTCACCTTTCTTGATGAAATTACTTATACGAGCATACTTATCACCCATACGAACAACAGAACCTTTCCAAGCAGAAATACCCGATAATTCTGATAATCGAAAGTTAGCAAAGATATCTTCATTTGCACCATAATCATGCCTTTTTTTATCATGTAATTCTTTTATTACATCTAAAATTTCATAAAATCTTTTACTTTGTTTATTCATATCATCCATTATATTTTTCCTAGTGTTAGGTGTTTAACTTACTCTTTTGTAACATTACCATAATCATCTTCTGCTTCAACTTTAGGTTCAGCTTTAGGCCCTTCAACCTCAGCAGAAGCTGGTACATTGTCTTGAATATACTTTGCGTGATGAGCAACGATAATTCTAGCATTTTGTATATCTGCATTTAGATTATTAACTTGCTTTTGATAATTACTTACCTGTATGATAGCATTCCTCATTTCAGTACTGAATTTAGATTCATCATACCATTTATCATTTAGTTTTATAGCCATTTGTTTTCTCCTTTTGGTTACATTTTAAAATCTGAGAATTGTCCCAGTTTTTTAAATTTATCATTAGATGATGAGGTCTTTTGCCCACTATCAACTAAATCGGTTTGTGCGTTTTGTTCTACATCATAGAAACGCATTTTAGACCTATCGACACCAAGTATAAACTTTCTATTTACCGTTGGGTCGTTATATCTATTCTTTAATTGTTTGACCATTATCTGGTTCTTTTCTTCTAGTTCTTCACTACTAATTAAAGCAAACATAAAGTCTGCTGTTGCAGGAAGACCAAAACTTTCTGAGGTATCTTCTAGACCTACATCACTACTTACAAAACCAGCTCTTGTCGTTTGAGTAGCAGAGAAGATAGGAATATCATGTTCAACAGCAAGACCTCTTAATTCTTCAGCAATTGATTTAATCATTGTATAACTATTCACATTTGCACCAGACTTAAATCTAGATGAAGTACAGATATTTAAATAGTCAACAAATACGATATCAGGTTTAAAAGATTTCTTTAATGCTAATTCACTAAGCAAGTTTTTAAAATGACCTGTGTGAGCAGTAGCAGTAGGATATTCTTTAATAATTAATGTGCCTGTTGTTTTACTTTGTAACTTATTTATCTTCGTTTCATACATCTTATAAGGTAATTCTTCTAAATCACTCATGCCGACATTCAATAAGTTTGCGTCTATTCTTTCAGCGATTCTTTCTTCAGCCATCTCTAAAGTTATATACAATACATTCTTACCTTGTAATAAAACAGATGAAGCAAGGTGTGTCATAAACATGGTCTTACCAACACCAGTACCGGCAAGGCAGATATTTAAAGTCTTACTTGGGATACCACCTCTTGTAATCTTGTTAAAGAAATCTAAATCTAATTCAAGTCGTTCTTCTTTTCGATTGTAATAATCATATCGTTCTTTTGATTCAAGTAAGTAATCATGACCGACTTTCTGGTCAAAAGATACTGAAAGAGCATTTGATAATAACTCTGGAAGATACTCTAATGTATGGTTCTTATCTTTACCATCTATGATTTGTATGCCATTTAAAACTGCATTGTGAATAGAACGGTCTTTGCAAAACTTTTCTGTTGTCTCAACTAACCATTCTAGATTAACTGGTTCAGGATTTAAAGTAGATAATATATCAGTAACTTGTTTATACTCATCTTCATTAATAGATTTGTTACCATTAATTTCTATTGATAAGGATTCTTTTGTAGGAAGATTATTATACTTATTAACAAACTTATAGATTTCTGTAAACAATACTTTTTCTAATCTATCAGTAAAGTATTCCTCTTTAATAAAAGGTAAAACTTTTCTACAATATTGCTCATTGTGAATTAAGTTTCTAATCGCTGTTCTTTCAATTCTTTCCATTAACTTCCTTCTTTTAATTGTTCACCAAACCAAGTTCCAGACAATTGTTCGTCAAGTAACACAACTAGAATATCGCCAATATGATTTATAAACTCTTGACTATCTGTATCAGCCGTAATTTTGTTTTCAATAACAGTATAATCAAACACCATAGGCAAAGCACCATCTGATGTCTTTTCTTCTTCTGGTCTAAAACCTACATTACCATATTTAAGAACTATACTTGCATATGGTCCACTAATTAATTGAATTGCTGTAAAGTTTTCTCCTGGCTTTTCAACAAAGACATAATCTTCTCGGTGTTTAGGACTGGTCGTCTGGTGTGTCGGTGGTATCTTCGACTTCTTCAATGTGGTCTCCATACTTAAATTCTTTGGCACAAACAGCGTCTAGCTGTTCTAGTATCTCTGGTGTGAAATACTTTTCAGGATTATTATTAATTGTTTTACCAAATGTTTTACTACCATCTGGCAACTCTACCCTCGTTGATACTGATTTAAATATATTATGTTTTAATGCTAAATCTAGTAAGCCATAATATCTATCTAAACCTTTATCGTAAGTTAATCTAACATCTACTACTTTATTTTCTTTTGTTATTCTAGATTTGTAATTTTTACAATGAATAATATTACCAATAACTTCTGTCCCATCTTTTTCTTTTCTCTTTGATAGATAGATAATAGAACTAGCCGCATACTTTAGACCAGACCCGCCACCCATTTCTTTTTGTGGATACATACTACCGATAACATCATAAGTATGATTTGTTATGATAAGAGGAACTTTTGCCTTACCTAACTTTAATGTTAATACTCTAAAGACAGCTTTTACTATTTGTGCCCTTGTCATATCTTTAGTTTCTTTACCTGCCTGTGTATCTTCAATCTCTTTAGTAGTTGATAACATACCTAGAGAATCTAATACAAGTAATAATGGTTTTCTTTCAGACGAATCTTGAGTAATATACTTATCTAATACTGTTAATGCTTGATGTCTAAATTCTTGAACAGTAGTAACTGGCATTACAACCATACGACTACTATCAATTTGTCTTTCTTCTATAATCTCTTTTGATACAGCTGATTCACTTTCAAAAAATATAACACCGCCATCAGGATTTTGGTCTAGAAAATGTTTACACATACCTAGTACAAAGAAAGTTTTGCCTGTTGCACTTTCACCTGCGATAGCAGTTATCTTGTTTGATGGTAAACCTTTGTGTATACCACCACCTAATAATGCATTAAATATATAAGAACCTGTATCAATAAAATCTGTTACATCACCTGACGCACCGTCTGATACTAAACTAGCATATTCATTACCAGTTTCTTTAATTACCTCTTTCAAAAAATCACTCATTATCTACCTCCTCTTATTACGTTCTTTTTGATGTTATTATACACTATGCATAGCCCTTTGTCAAGCAAAAAACTCATCTAAAGTTGCCTTTCTTGAATTTTTAAATAGGTCTGTTTCTGGACCAAAACACCAAACATTTTCTATAAACATCTTATTCATAAAGTCAGCCTTTTCTTGCTCATCTTTAAATAGTGTATCTGATTTTGGTCGTTGCATAATTCTCATGCCAATCTGACCAAGAAATTTATCTTTAAATTTATTCACCAATTCATCACCAGAACGATAACGAACACCATGAATTTTTGGATCCATAATATTTACAAACATAAACTTTGAAACTTCCATAGTTTTTTCTGCAACTGATAAATAAAAATTATCACGCCATTTATCATACTCGTTAAACTTATGCCATGATTGTAACTCTTGTTTTTCACCACCTTTATTATATTGTTCTGTAGAAAAATATGGTGGACTTGTAAATGCAACATCTATATTTGGTAGTTTATGATATGGTAAATCTTCAGCACCACAATTCCATATCTGAACTTTTTTAGGTACGGATAAAAGTTTATTGTATATGGCAATCTGTTCTTGATATCGTTGATATGTATTTGGATTAGGGTCACAACCATAATATTCTTCAGCATCTGAAGCAAAGAAACCGGCAAGTCTATCACCCCAACCACAACTTGTATCTAAAACTGTTTTAGCATTTGTAATATCATAGATTGCTTTTGCAACAACTGGTTTAAATTGTGTTGCAATATATGTGCCCAATCTAAATGCTGAGATGTAACTCTTTTCATCTAATCGACCACCTACTAATTTCTCAGTTTCGGTACCATCTAATTCTTTTATCTTTGTTAGTTTAACATCATTAATACCACGCCATATCGGACCTAAACATTTCCATATAGCATAAGCATCTCCATTTTCCCAAACTTCTTTAGGTGCTCTGAAGCCATAACTACTACACTCTAGTCGTAAATCTTGCATGAAATAATTACTTACATCATTAAAGGTACTAGCACCATTTATTAAGCCAAGTCCGTATTCATTATAAGGGTATTTGTAATCATCATACTTTTCAAATACTTCTTTTTCTACTTGCTCGTTAGGAATGCAAATGGTGTTAGTATCAAACTTTTTAAGATTAGCAAATGCTTTTCTCATGTTTTCTTTTGTGATTTCTTTGAGAGGAAATACTGGTTTTTCACTAGCAATATAGTCTGCCAAGTGTGTTCTCATCTTCTCTTTGCCGTACTCAGCGTTCATTTTTTCGAAGATAGTAGATGTCAAGATAGGCAGTTTACCGTCTGTAGCGGCGGCTAAGAGACGGCTATATAGTTCATTGTCTCGTTCATAGTGTGTAAATGCGTTTTCTTTCATTAAAAGAAGTTATCCAAGGTTGATTGTTTTTCAAAATTCCAGTTGATTGCGTTCACGATAAATCGTAATGGTTCTAAAAATGACTTGTCAAACTGTTCATCATAATTAATGTATTGATGTAAATTAAATTCTTTTGGCAAGTGTGTAGGGAAAGATATTACCTTTTCTCTCAACGAATTAGGTTCTTTTAAAACAATAAATTTAATCTTATCGCCTTCTTGTATTTTTTCATACTTAACTAACTTGTTTTTCTTTAGTAAATTATTATACAGTAAAGCACCTTTCACATGAATTGGTGTTGATTTTTGATATATGTCTGTTGATGAAGAATACTTTTTAAGATTATTACATGAACGAGGATAAGCAATTTCTTCTGGTCGTAGTTTTTTAAAGTGTGTTCTAAATTCGTCTATGAATTGTATTAGTGCTGCCTCATCTTTAGTCATAATTATTTTCAATGCTTCTTTAATCTTAACACGACAAGGGGCAGGTGTCGAACTTTTAACAGCCTCGATACCCATAATCTTTAACTTAGGTTCTTTTAAATCAACGCCTTCTTCATTGAACACATTGAGAATATATCTTTTCTTGGCAGTCCATATACCTTTGTTAGCAATTACTTCTCGTTTCATAATCATCTTTTGGTCATATGCTTTTACATATTTAGCAAGTTTGTCATAACTATTATCAATTGCAACTTGTAGTTTTTCTTCACAAAACTTATCTAGAACTTTTACAATCTTTCTTGTATCAGATTTATCTTTAAATATTTTATCTACAACTGCACCTAGTTTTACATAGATAGAATCCGTATCAGAAGCCACAACATAAGTTTCATCTTTAGTTTTTAATAAATTATTTAGATATTTATTTACATCTCTTTCAATCCATCTAATTGCAAGTTGACCTGCTTTTGTGATACCTTCAGCATGTCTTACATCAAAGTATTTAAAGTATTGATTGCCAATAGCACCATAAGCACTATTCAAAGCAATCTTTCTTGCAAGTTGAATATTATGATTAGCTGCAATATCATTTAATAGTTTTTTATCACCAGTTTCTTGATATAACTTTTTACACTCAATCATTTTCTTTTTGTAGATAACTCGTTCTTTGTAAAGTTTCTCCATCAACTTAGGAAGAAAACCTCGTTTGTCTGTTCTAAACATAGCACCATTAGGTGTAATAGTAGCACCGTCTAGATGAGATAAATCAGATTCTTGATTTAACATTTTATCTACACTTACAGAATTAGGTTCAAACCCGACCATTGTTTCAGGTGAAATATTATACTGCATAATTAAATGTGGATACAAACTGTTTAAATCAAAACTACAAATCCAGTCGTGAAAACCTACGACAGGATCCTTTACATATGCACCTTCATAACCACCAGAGTATTCGTTGTTATTTACAGCAGGACAAACAAGTTTATTTTCTTTGAGATAATTAAATATGATAGTGTCCCACATACGAACTTGACCAAACACATCTTGATAATTTACTTTGCCTTCATAAGCCATAGTCAAATGTAAAGCAATCAACTGCATTTTATCTTCTAACTTATCAACTATCTCAACATCTTGAATGTTATACTCTACGAATAATTGATAGTCATTCTGATAAAACTCTTTGAAAGTATCATATGGATTTTCTAATTTGTTTTCGCCTAATTCTACTTCACCAATGTAATCTAGTTTGTAACTTTCTTGTCTAACGAATGTATGTTTACGATACAGGTCAAGATAATCTAAAACTGAAACGCCTAGAATATCATAATAGTTTTGTTCTCTATTGAATCCTTTAGCAGTTATTTTTGCACTATTAGAAGTTACGATACCCCAAGGACTAAACTGATTTACAAATTCATCGCCCATAAGATATCTAAAACGATTCATCAAATAAGGTATATCAAAGAACTTAACATTCCAACCTGTTACAATATCTGGATTATAAGCAACCCAGAACTTTGTAAACTTTTCTATTAAATCTCTTTCGGTAGAACATTTATAATACTTTACATCATCACGGTCATTAACAAAGTTACCACAACCGAAAACAATAATACTTTTTCTTACATGGTCTTTTACAGTAATACAAATTAAAGGTTGACTTGCAAGACTTGGGTCAGGGAAACCATTCTCACTTTCACACTCAATGTCAATTGTAATTAATCTTATTTGTTTTAAATCCCAATCGACTTTGCCTGGAAACTTATCTGCGATATATGGATATTGAAATCTTGTATTACCAAAATATTCAAAGTTAGTTACACCTTTGTATTCGTCAATCCACTTTCTTGCCTCATACATACTTTCATGTTGTATCTTTTCTACATTACGACCATCTAATGTTTTATATCCTGTTTCTTCTTGAACAGGAGTAAACAAAGTTGGTTTGTAATTTACTTTAAACTTTTTATGACTACCATCATGGTCGATACCACGAACTAGTAATCGACCTTTATG
>Ga0115001_10003987_pt1 | contig 10907 bp, 10 predicted proteins | sample ArcticOcean_MG_C_12_FD_89869 | JGI IMG/M metagenome (GOLD analysis project Ga0115001, IMG submission 89869) | Marine microbial communities from western Arctic Ocean - ArcticOcean_MG_CB8_130 | ecosystem: Environmental > Aquatic > Marine > Oceanic | place: Arctic Ocean: Canada Basin | collected... | reverse complement strand
TTATTGTAATCATCTTTTAACGATAATAATAATATGATTACGACGAATGAAACTTACCTGTTCTGATACGGAAATGAGCGGTGGAGATATCTTCAAACGATGGAACATCTTGTCCATTCACGATCTTCCTACCATTGTTATTTTGTTGTTGTTGTTGTTGTTGCGAAGAAGAGGAAGTATCTGATTCAGCCTTAGCTGGGGCAGTTTGAGTCGTCGCAGCTGTTGCTGGCTTGGACGACGACGATGGCGACGAATTCGCGTTGTTAAAAATCTTCGTACGCTTGTTCGTCGCTTTAGAAGATGAAACAGATGCCTGTAATTGAGTGAATTGATGAGTACGCAATTGATGCTGTGCAAACATTCTTTCTATTTTGTTCTTTTCGAGACTGTTCTGCGCGCGCGTGTGTGTGTGTCGTTTGATTTAGTTTCTTCTTCTTCTTCTTCGTCGTGCTTTTTTTTGTTTTTCATTATTTTTTGCCTGCTGCTGTAGAATGATTGTGTGCCCTTTCAGAGAGAGATAAGAGTTCGAGTGGAATCAGAGAGCGACAGCAAGGCATACAATTTCGGCAAACGATGCATAAGAAAAAACAAACACAGCAATGATGGTTTGACATATTTTTAAACTTTTATTCACAACACCCACACCAACATAGACCCACACACCCACACCATAAATATACTCTCCTCTCTCTCTCTCTCCCTATTGTTATTATTATTATATATTGTTATTATTATTGTTATTATTATTGTTATTGTTATTATATCATATTATTATTATTATTATTATTGTTATCAATTTTTTTTAAATAATGACTGGTACACACACACACTCACAAAGACTTTATTGAAAAAAAACTTATTACGCTTGATGAGCGATTTTATCGAGAAGCTTCCAGTTATCGGCGATGATCGTCGTGGATGGACTCGAGCGATACATGATACCTTGCGCCTTTGCCCAAGCCTTCAAAATTGGTCTCAATTTATGATAGTTATATCTTGGCATAGTCGGGAAAAGATGGTGTTCGAGTTGCGTATCCATGCCGCCCCAGATCCAGGTTTCTAGAGGGCCAAAAACGGCTTCGGCGTCTCTCGTCGAGCGAAACTGACCGTCAACGTACTGACCCGCGTTCGAAGCATCCATAATCTCCTCGGATTGATGCGTAGCACTGACTAAAGAACCAACGATGAAACCGCCCAAGGTAACAGAACCGAGCGCTACTTGCCACGGCATACAAGTAGCTAGCCAAACATAATTTAATCCCATAAAGATGAGCTCCTTATGTCTCTTCTCTCGCCAAGCGACTTTAACAGAATGCGATCTCCAGAGCCAGTACATTATTGAAAGCAATGGGTAGCCGTAAATATGTTGCCATTTGCGCATAGGAGAGTCCGGACGTCCAGAATCTTTCGGGTGTCTGAGATAGAAAAAAGGTTCCATCATAACGTCTCCGTCCATATCTTCTTCGTTCGTAAACGTGTGATGCATGGAGTGCTTTTGCGTCCACCATTCAACAGAGTGACCATTCAATAGCGTTGGCATATATCTCATGGCATCGCATAATTTACCTCTACCATGGACGTAGTCATGTCCGAGCCAACCGGCTTGAACGGCGCCGAGCGCTAAAAGCACGGTTGCTATGACAGGGTGCGAATAAGCAACCGCGGTTCCGACTGTGTATAAACCTATTACTTGCGACAGGGCCCAAATTTCTTTCACCGCGTTTCTCTTGAAAAAACCATCCGCTTCGACCTTTTTTCTAAACTCTCTGAAGCCCATAGAGATTTCGTACTCTCGTTCGCTCGGGAGCTTTGAAGTATCTTTTGGCGGGTCGCACTTTGGCAGTTTCTGAAGTCTCCTGAGCGCTAAATCGGCTCCATTCGGCCCATAGGAGTGTAAAGCATAAAACGCATCAGTGGCATCTCTGCCATCGAAAAAGTGAATCCATCTTTCACCTCCCGGATGTGCTTTTGCCCATCCTCTCGCGTCGTACCAAACGTTATCGATCTTCAATCGTACTGGTTCGCACTTTTTCGGGTCCGGGTTTTTAATATCACAGTCATCTGGAGGCAATTCATCTAAATCTTTGACGACCTGTCCAGAGAATCCATCTTGATCGGTCGATGATTTGCGAATAATTTGAAAACTAGTCGTTGCATTCTTTTTTATCAATAAATGTGTTGTAGATGATGATGATGATGATTTAAACTTCCTCTGTGATGGTGATGATGACGATGATACGAATGACGTCCTCGCAAACGAATAGGATGCAGAAATTAAAGTAGAACATCTTCTCATCGTTGCATGTTTATTCTTCTTCGCTATCGATGAAAATTGAGCATTGCTATTCGTGGTCAATCCAGCAGATTGTGTTTGATTCATTAAAATCGGAGCCATGATTGGCACGAATGCGCGTATTCGTTTTTGAAGTTTACTGTGTACACACAAGTACGTATTGGGCAAAATTGGGCAAAATTGGGTTAAATAAATACTTGGCAGATCATTGGGTAAATGTCATCTCAGCACAGCACACAGCCAGACAGCAGCAGCAGTGTGCTGGTCCTTTTCTGCTTTTGCTTATCCATTTATCAAAAAACAAAGGTGTTCACGTCGCGTCAGTATTATTATTCTTTTACTGTATTGTATTGGTCCCTTCTTCGACATAATAAGTAGACGATGATAATGAACGACGACGCAGAGTGTAAGTTTCGTTCTATCGCGAATAGCGTTAAAGGTACAAAAACATCAATGAAAGTACTCGATGGGACCCTACAGACGACAAATACTACTACTGCTACTAAGAAGAAGAAGACGAACAAATCAAAGGCCGAGGCTGAGGTTATCGCTCGCATTAATATTAATACTATTAAAAATACCACTATTAAAACAATAAAAGGGAACAACAATAAGAACAAGAATAACAACATTCGCGATAAAGAGATGAAACTTTCATTATTAGACGACGATGATGTTGATGAAAAGAACTCCTCTGACCGCTCCTCACTTGAAGGCGACGACGTGGAACAACAACAAAAACAACAACTACTAGAAAGGATGATGATGATGAGTAATGAAAACTGTAATTACAACAACAACAACAACAACAACAACAACAACAACAACGACGACGACGAAGAGAGACGAATTTCATTAAATCTCATTGAAGAATGCGTGAAAGACTTATTGAAAGAAATCGGCGAAGATGTCACGCGAGAAGGCCTTTTGGATACTCCGAAACGAGTCGCGAAAGCTATGACGTTTGCTATGAAAGGGTACGGTAAAACTGCAAGAGAGGCGCTCGGCACTGCGCTGTTTCAAGAGCCTACACTTTCGCGACCAGTTAATGTAAAAAAAAATCATAATACAAAAGAAGAAGAAGATGGTAAAGAACAAGAACAAGAAGGAGAAGAAGCGGCTGTAATTCTAGTGAGAGACGTTCCGATATTTTCCACGTCTTCGACTTCTATGATGCCTTTCTATGGCGTCGTGCACGTCGGTTATGTTCCAAAGGATGGATTTATTCTTGGCTTGAGCAAAGTCGCGCGCGTAGCCGAAGTTTTTGCAAGAAGAATGCAAAATCCAGAAAGCTTAGTAAGAGATATTGCAGAAGCCGTCGGTGAGGTTGCCTGCGCGTCGGGCGTTGGAGTTATTTTAGAAACGAAGCAATTAGGACCAAACCCAGAGAATGATGATGGAACAATAGAATCATCATCATCATTGTTTAGAAATAGAACTCGCTACGGTGTCGGATGTTTAAGAGAACATTCCTTGGCAAATATGAACGAATTAGAAGATGATGATGATGATGAAGAAGAAAAAGACGGAGATGAAAAATGTGCCGCGAGATGGGCAGAGTTTGAAGGATTACTCGGTATGGGTCGTGCAAAAAACAACAAAACAACGACGTCGTCATCATCATCAACAGATGATCGAGAAAAGTCATCTTCTAGCCTCAAAGCTCCGCCGAAAAAAGCTCTTGAAGCCTCTGTGAGACTTCTCAAGGCTATTGGTTTAAAATCGGTCGCGACTGCTGATAATCTCATTCTTTCGAGAAGCAGTACGAGCAGCGAACATCTTAGTGACGAGGAAGATGAAGAAGGTGAAGAAGAAGACGTTGCGATGCGTGATAGCAATTCTACTTTAGCCGATGATATCTCGCTGTCGTCGTATACTTCGTTTGACGCTAACGCCAATGCTGTGAAATGTAGAAGTGTTAATGAACCGTTCTCGCTCGGGCGTTGCGCTTTCAACTACGCGTCTATGATGTGTGAATCGGTACGTGGTAGAGACGTTTCTTTAGAGTCGACTGTTATGCAAAATTCATCGAACGATATTGTTACGATGCCCGTTCTCGGTCGTTGCTTCCCTTCAATAGCTTCATCGAGAACTTCTGAATGTTCATTAAATGTCGCCGCCGCTGCCGAGCTAACGATTGAGCGCGATTTGGTATTGACGACGACTTGCGAGCATCATTTGTTACCTTTTCATGGCGTCGTTCACGTCGCATATTGGCACTCCCCAGGTTTCGCGCTTGAAAGAAAATTAGTCCAAGCGATTGTTTCTAGGCAAGGAAGTCGTCTGCAAGTGCAAGAACGACTCACGTCGGATCTGGCGGATGATTTTGAAAAAGTATCTGGCGGCGTTTCGCCTACTGCTGGCGTTATGATTTGCATTTCTGCAGCGCATATGTGTATGGCATCTAGAGGTATAGAAAAGACAGGGAGCTCAACGTGTACGGTAGCTACGAGAGGCATGTTTACTTCCTCGCTCAAAGCTCGTACGAAAGTTTTTCAAATCTTATAAGTAGAACCGCGCGCGCATGTGTTGTTATATTTATCGCATATTTTTATATATAGAACTAAAAGTATAGATTATTTGTTATTACCAAGAGCTAAGAAAGAGATTAATTTAGAACGCAAGTCGCGTGAAGAACCACCTGTTCTTACCAGTTTTAAACCTCTCCTCAAACAACTTTTTTGATTCCTTCTGCGCCGCAATCTTCTTAGTCGAGTCGTCCAAAACATCCGGTGATACTACACCCTTCAATTCCACGTCTATTGAATAACGCGTTGGCATGAGGTGGTTCAAGTTGATGTATTTGATGAAAGTCTTGCATCTTGATCGTTTATCTTGCTTCTTTTGGTCCATCTTCTTCGTGATCTTTCTCGGCACAGTTCTCAAACCGCAAATCAAAGCGTGTCCGTACGGACGCGCGTTTGTGCCCTCGTCGTTGCACTTGATAATCACAGCCTTCTTACCAGCATATCGGCCATTGGTGACAACGACAACTTTACCGCCTATTAATATATTTAAAAAGAGAAGAAAAAGGTGAGTATATTTATTTATGTTTCTGTGAAGATCTTTTAATCGTCGTCGATAAGATGCAAAACAGGACAAAGGTGTCGTAAAAACATAATCTTCAACTGAACAGTTCGAAACATGGAGCCGTCTTCGCGGGCACAAGGGAAAAATTGTAAGCAAAACCGACGCAAATCGTCCTCCGTTGCGAATATCTCATTCGCATTAAAGTAAATGAATTGATTGCACGAAGCACTTTTCAATGTAATGCAAATCATGATTTCGATGTTTTCAATCACGTCAAACAATCGCGGGAGCGTTCGGAATGATTTCTTCCAAAGCCCCGATTCTTGTAGTGGGCGTAAAAAAAACGCGCACGAAGGACAAGAAATGTGATACTATTAATATACTACAACGACGACCGAGACGCGAAACACGTTCGTATAATAGTACGAAATAGAAACGATAAACGATACGCACCTTTGAGGAATTTAACCATTTGGATACTATATATATATTACGAGATCGATTACTACTAATGAAGACCTTTGTCGCGTACGCGGTGAAATAAAACAAAAGTGAATATGAAAAAAACACGAAAAAAAACGTTTTGAAACCCTAAAACATCACCCTAAAATCATACTCCATACCTTCGAAGACTGCAAATCTTCCTCTTCCCTCTCTACTCCCTGCGTTCGTTAATAATGTCCTATGGATATCGTTTAAGCAACGTCTCGCGACAAATGAGTCGATTCATGACGCGTTCTTCGCCATCATCATCATCATCAAACACTTGTACACAAAGTTCTTCTTTGTATAGAAATACATCCTCATCTTCGCGAACGACTCAACAACAACAACAACAACAACAACTTATTTCAAGACCGACGAATAGTAATAATAACAACAACAATAATATGTTTAATAAAAAATCGTTTACGACGACTAAAGCAATCCAGAATTCTACCGAAGTTGCATTCGCCGATGTCATATTAGCACAACGTCAGCATAGTAAAAACGCACGTATTTTAGTCACATTAGCACTCGAAGGATTAAAACTTGAACAACAAAAGGTGGAATTACCAATTTTAGCTCTCGACGATATCATAATCTCTACGGATTCAATCGGGCTATTCGAAGAGATCGAAGATACATAAGAATAAGAATAAGATGATGATAATGATGATGAAGAAGAAGACTATTGCATATATATATACACTACTAATAAATAGCTACATAGAAAATTCTAATAAATTATATACTGCTAGGGAGATACTCTATGATTTTGTGGTATTCGGCATTAAAAGTGCGAGTTGTCTTCCCGGTCCAGGAGTTAAAGGTGGTGGTAAGAGCATTCCGTCGTCGACGAAACGCATGAATTTTTTATGACCAGAGACGGTCCAATTTCCAGATGAAGACGTTTTTGATAATGGTGTCTCGTTTGACATCATCATCGTATCGCCGTCGTTGTCCTTTTTCACGGCGTCATTACTTTTAATCGAGAAGCCAATTTTGGCAAGATGAATGTTGAACACTTGCAAAGCCTGTTCGTATTTATCGCTTGTAATTGAATCTCGAAACAAATAAGTTTCGCCTTTTGAATTGATTCTAATAATCTGACAACCATAACACTTCACGACTACATCTCCTCTTTCATCTTTCCTCGCTGGGAACTGTTGAGCGAGTGAAGAACTCAATAACGTTTTCTTGTCGTTGGACGTTGAATTATTACTGTTTTTATTGTATCCTCCTCTTCCTCCTCCTCGACCAAATCCTCGTCCTATTCTTCGTTCTTTAGTTACTGAATTCTTCCCAGACTTCACTGGTTCTAATCTTTCCAATATACTCTTCTTATTGTTCTTAATCCTTTTGTTGTTGTTGTTGTCGTCGTCGTCGTCGGCGTCCATTTTTGTGACACACTCTCACACACACACACACGAAGTAATAATAATATATGCACGCGAGACAATAATAGTCTGACGATGAACTGATTGTTATTATCTTTTTTTCGAAACCGCTAATAATGTTGATGTTTCAGCTTCTGCTTCGAATAAAAAAGATGAGGGGCATCAAACGCTGCTGCTGTCTGGCTGTCAAATGCAGGATATTTTCGAGACAAATATCATCATCCCAGTCTCAATAAAACACGATACTCTGCGTCACTTTTAATATCACACTAAATGTCTTCTACTCTCTTCCGATCAGCATTCACGAGAGCATCTGTTCGTAACACATTTTCTAAATCTACTCAACGACAACAGACTAAGCGTACGGTCAACATGACCACTAAAGCAGTACGTTTTTCGTTTTTCGAATGATTATATTATTTAGGCTGTTAGGGAAAGTCGCCGTGTGTTGTATTTCTCTATTATTGTTAATCGTTGTTTTCTTTTAAATAAATAAATAAATAAATAAATACATAAACAATAATAATAATAATCGTATTCGTCGCATTTTACTGATCAATTTATTTCATTTTCTTATTTTTCTTCTTCGTGATTCTTTGATATACAGGTTACAATCACAGAAGGCGTTGGTACGTTTCACACTCATCGTCGTGCAGTGTGGTGCTCTATTATTTCCTCCATTTCAGCACCAACTCCATCTTCTCTTTTTCTTCTTCCTTTGTGTGTCAAAGAAGATATTTTCTACGCGTGCCTGCCGTGAACATACTGACAATAAGTAAATACATATAATCACGATAATAAAACAACAGAATTTGACACCATCGCTCGTGAATGGAGAATGAAATGGTCACCGGATGAAGACAAAGCGTCTTTAGCAGCGGCGCAAAAAGCGTTAGAGAAGCAACTCGCCACGGTGAAGAAAATCAAAGGTTTCAAAAGCGTGCAGAGAGTCGTTTGTGGTGGATGCCATGATTTCAAAGTGATCGTCTCCTTGAAAGGAGACGACTTTGGAGCTTGGGAAGGCGCTGGCTTTGCACCAGAAGCTGACTTTCTTAAGGAAGTCAAGGCGATCAAAGGCGTTCAGCAAGTCGAGACGCAAACGTTCACGATTATGCCGATGTAATAAATGGCCGGCGTCAAGTGTGTCATGATGTGTTGTGTGTAGTTGATTAAATACCAGTACCATCCTTTTTGTTTTTTAATTACATATCTCTCGAGTATCATGAACAAAATACTATATAGATCAACTGCACAGCAGTGTGTTCATCTCGCTCTCTAAACAGTTCTTCTCTACTGCTCCCATCGCCCATTTAACTCTGTGATGTCAGCCTGCTGTCTCAACACTATTTTTTTTGGCAGATTTCTCTCTCTAATCTTCACTCCCTCAAAATAATAATAATAATAATAATAATAGTACCTCGCGCACAATAACGAAAGATGAGTACGGCATTTGAACACATCGCTCAGCTCGGTGTAGAGACTGGTATCAAAGCAGTTGATGCCATACCGAACATTGAGGTAAACATATATTATTTTGTTGAATCTGTCATCTATAAATGTTTCTAAAATACTCGCGCGCGCGCCCCATTTTGATAATTGTATACGAGTAGTATTATTCTCTCTCAACACTACTAACAACACTCTCTCTATCATATAATTAAAATACTGATCATCATCATCATCATCATAATAATAATAATAATAAACTATAGGCCATCGTCTTGCTCGTCTTGGGCATCATCTTCTGCTTTTTCGGTCTAAAATACCATTTATATTTACAATACGCCTTAACGTTTCTTGCTGGTGCGTTTTTCGGTGTGAGGTTACTTGGCATGGCTTCGGATTTGTTACCTGGAGATCTAATCAACGCGGATAACGAACAATATATCGGTGGTGCTATTGGCATTTTGTTATGCCTCGGGATTTTCTTCTATAACTTTTGGTTTTACAGAATTTTATCTGCCTGCGCCGGCTTTGGCATCGCCGGTGGCTTGACAATCGTCGTCGGCTTATTCGTACCAATCGTTGTGGATTACGTTTTGTACGTTGCCGCCGTTGGAGCAGTTGCGGGGATCTTTTTTATGTCCTCATACATCCAAACGTTCGTTGGCATGATTTATTTAATCTTTGGCGCTGTCTTAGTTGCATCTTCTTGCTCTTTTTTCATGGAAGAACTAGAGTTGGCAAAAACTTCTCCGCTTTGGATTGCCAATTTAATCGACTCGAAAGGGAACAGTGTAGATCTCAGAGATGCGGCTACATTAGCCGCAATGGCAGTTGGAATAGTTACTGCTCTCATTGGTTTGTACTTTTCAACACGTAAAAAGAAAGAGACGGATGAGGATGAAGAAAACGCTCCGTTGTTAAAAAAGAAAGGGAGCGATAAAAAATAAATTTAAAACAAACGCAAATCCGAGATGAAGACAATAATAATGAATGACCAAAAAACGATACGTTTAAATTTACTAAAATAAACATATGGCTGTATATATCTACCACACAAATGGAAAACTGAGAAAGAGAGAGAGGTTTTTTAATAATAATAATAATAATAATAATATTTATGTATACTTACTTTTTTAATTATTATTATTTCTTAACTGCATGGATAACGGCGGCAAAGTCCTCGTCGTCGTGCCCATCACGTCTTGCTCTTTTGTACATTTCATTCGCAGCCGATGCCACTGGCAATTCTCTCCCTAGTTCATCAGCGAGTTGAACGGCCAGTCTCATATCTTTTTGAGCATGCTTGAGAGGAAACGCCGGAGCAAATTTTGTGTCTTCGTTACTCGCAATCATAGCCGGTCCTTTCATTGCAAACATTGGTACATTTATTGCACCTAGCGCTAAAACTTCTAACAACGATTGCTTAGATAATTTTGCATCTTCGCATAACGCGATTGATTCCGCAAATGACGCCATGATCGAACCCATGCACGAGTTTACGATTAGCTTCATGTTCGCTCCGGCGCCTACTTCTTCGCCTAGGAAAAAACTAGCTTTACCCATTTTGTTCAATTGATTCGCATCGTCGGCGTAGATTTCTTTGAATAAGCTTTCATCCCCGGCGCAAAGAAAGATTAATTGTCCAGTTTCTGCGGGCACCTTGCTGCCGCTCACCGGACCCTCTAAATATCTCCCTCCTCTCGAAGTGATTACTTCCGAAACTTTCTTAGCGGTATGTCTATCGACAGTTGAGCAGTCGATGTATCCTTTATTGTTCGAAATACCTTCTTTGGCTAATTCGCACACTTCCAAAGTCGCTTCTGGAGTAGAGACCATGACGTAAATGAAATCACATCTCTCACAAACCTCTTTTGCAGTATTCGCAAAGACAGCTCCAGCTTTAACCAATGGATCGCACGCGCTAGATGTTCTGTTCCAACAGATTAATTCATGTTCACCTTTATTAATTAAGTTCAGGGCCATTGGCACAGCCATTATTCCTGCACCTAAGAAACCAATAACTGGTTTCTTCGTCGTCGTCGTCGTCATTTTCTCTCTTTCAGACGTTGCTGTTGTTGATTTTGATATTATTCTGTTTCTTCCGAGTCGCAGTTGATTATGTTTAGATGAACGATGATTAGCAATATCAGAATAAGTAGTATGAGTAGTAGTGCTTTTTAATTGTAATACTGAGGACATTAACGGAAATAATGATTACAAGCCTATATCTACTATGTGAGGATATTTTGTTTTGCACA
>Ga0115001_10003981_pt1 | contig 10916 bp, 6 predicted proteins | sample ArcticOcean_MG_C_12_FD_89869 | JGI IMG/M metagenome (GOLD analysis project Ga0115001, IMG submission 89869) | Marine microbial communities from western Arctic Ocean - ArcticOcean_MG_CB8_130 | ecosystem: Environmental > Aquatic > Marine > Oceanic | place: Arctic Ocean: Canada Basin | collected... | reverse complement strand
TTTGAATGAGTCCCTTTGAACCATCACCAAGCACACCCTTCTCGATCTGTCCTCTAATATATTTGCCGTTTTCAATCTCAAGGACAGAATTTGTCGTCTTGTATTCATCTTTATCTCCAAAACGATGTGTCTTGTATTTGAGCGATAAAGGAGGCATTATCTGACTAAGAATTTCAAAGCTTGATATTTTATCACCTGTCGGTAGATTATTTATATCGACCTTATCATAAGCCATAAGAAGATTCATGGCATCTCTGGCAGAGAACTTGATATCTTCTCTGGTAAATCTAAAAGCTCCAAGAAGAGAATCTTGAAATATACCAACAATAGATTTATTATTGGCTGGGCTGATGATCTGCCATGGTACAGCGGCCAAATTACGCAGTTCCGAAGAGCTTTCAACATCCTGTGGCATATGAAGGTTCATTTCATCACCATCAAAATCTGCATTGTAGGGCTTAGTATCACCAACATTCATTCTGAATGTATCACCGACCGGCATGATTCGGGCGATATGACACATCATTGACATTCTGTGAAGAGTTGGCTGTCTGTTAAATAAAATCGGATCACCGTCCATCATGTGCCGATGTACGACATCTCCATTTTCTAGTTTGATAGAAGCCCTATCAACATAACGGAGTGAAATACTTTCACCATTCTTCTTTTCCAAGATTTTCGCTCCTGGATGGATATCAGGTCCATTTTGTACTAACTTCTCAAGGAATTTTGTATTTCTATTATTTACAAGAACAGGTTTAGTAAGATTCTTTGCGATGGTAATCGGAATCCCAAGATCCCGAATAGATATATTTGGATCTGGGGTAATAACGGAACGAGCACTATAGTCTACTCTCTTTCCCATAAGGTTTCCTCTGACGCGTCCACCTTTTCCGTTCAACCTTTCTTTAATAGATTTCAAGGGTCTCCCAGATCGCTGGGCGACAGATGCCACGCCTGGAATTTTATTGTCTACTAAAGTCGCAACGTAGTACTGCAATACGGTGGTCCAATCATTTAAAACATTAGCATTTGCGTTAGCCTGTATTTTCTCCATAAGAGTTTTATTTGCTTTAATAATATTCACAATAATATGGCTAATATCATCTTCACTCCTCTGCTGTGAATCATGTTTCACCGAAGGGCGCACGGCTGGTGGTGGCACCGCAAGAACCTGACAAACCATCCAATCCGGACGAGACCATATAGGACTAAAGCCCATAAATGTAACATCTTCGTCAGAAATACGGCGAAATACCTTCAAAACTATTTCAGGAGTCATCGTCATATTGAGCTTTTCAGACTCATCCGGTCCTAATCCTGTGATGTCATCCCACTCAGCAGTAAGAGTTGCTAGACCTTCTTTCTTTATCTTATTGGGCTGCTTGCATCCACATCCGTCAGAAATATCTTCACCGCATCTCTTAATCTTACTTGCGAGCGAGAAGACAAACTGCCAACGAGCCTCAGCTGACATCGTAAGTGTGTGTTTGTATTTTTCTTTGCTAATAAGTAACTTACTACATTTAACACAAGTACAACGTAAAATTTTTATGATGGTGCTGAGATATTGAATATAAAATAGAGGGCGAGCCAACTCAATATGTCCAAAGTATCCAGGGGTTTGCATATAATCAAGTCCATCAGTAGGACAAATAAAACCTGGTTCAAGAACACCCATGCGTGGATCGAATAATCCATTTATTACAGGTTTGTTATTAATGTAAGTATCGCGACTGGTAATTTCTGCTACAGAACCTTTTCTTATCTCATCCGGCGAGAGAATACTGAATTGAATACCAATAATCTTCGAGGCATTCTTTTTGGAAATAGTTCCTTTTGTACGTTGTGACATCCTTCTTATATTAACAAAACAATATTTAGATTGTTTTGAATCAATTTTATATAGATTATCATCATGTATAAACTATTTCGGTGGATTAAGGCTAAATCTAAAAAATTGAAACATTAAACAAGTATAAATAATAATCAACACTTACTGTAGAAATGAACTTTGATAACAAATCTGGATCGAAAAGAGGTCATAAGTACCAAACTCGTTCCCAAAAAAAAGGCAACAAAAAAAAGGAGGTTGAAGAACGATACAAGGAAAACGAATCTTCTGATGATGACGATAACGACGATGACACGTGGGAATCTGACGATGATGAGATGGACATGAAGGAATATCGCAAACTTCTATCCACAATATTTCCCTCTAAATATATCCGTGACAAGGCAAATGCGACTCCTTCACAGAATAAATGTCCGAAGAATGATGATAATTCTGATGAAGAACAGGATATTACTCCTTCGCAGCGAAAATCCAAGAAAAATAAAAAGAGCGCAACTCCTAAGAAAAAAAAGAAAGAAAAGGTCGAGACGGAGTCCGAAGATGAGGACTCCGAATATACTACCGAGAATGAAGACAATTCTGATGAGGAACAGGATGTATCTCCGAAGCAAAAATCCAAGAAAAATAAGAAAAAAATGCCACCTAAGAAAAATAAAAAAGAAAAGGTCGAGACGGAGTCCGAAGATGAGGACTCCGAATATACGACTGGCGATGAAGATGACAGCGACGACTCTGAAACTGAAGGTTTGGCCGCTTTGATGGGAGGCGGACCAAACGGTGGAAAGTTCAACATCATTTTCACTATGGGTGGACCTACGATGGACTGCGATGAAGATGATTATGAAGATGAAGATGATTACGACGACGATGAAGACACAGAAAGCGAATCTGACGGCGACAATAAGAAAAAGAAAAAATCGCAGAAAAAGGCTATTTCAGAAGATGAGGATGAGGATGAGGATGATGATGATGATGAGTATGAAGATATCCCAATCAATAAAAAGAATAAAAAGGTAACGGACACCGAAGGTCAAACACCTGATGAGGATATTTTAAATAAATTCAAGAAACTTGTCGATGGATTGACCGAGTCCGAGCGTAAGAACGAGATAGTGAAGGGCGTCATATCAGACTTCGATACTCGTGAGAAAAAATTCAATAAAAGTCGCGATAAGAAATGCAAGAAGGCCAAACGCAAGAATACCGTCGAGTTTCGTAAGATGCTGAAGGAGAAGAACATCATGAACGATGTGAAGTTCTTTCAGGAGAATATGTCAGTCGAACAGCAAAAGAAGACAATTCAGCAGATGAAAGAAGTAAAGGAGCATTGCGAAGTTGAGAAGCCCTATCGTCTTGCTCTATTGGATGCGAATATCCCTATCTCTTACAAGGCGTGCGCCTACAAAAAAATTAATACGTTGAAATATATGGAACCTGGTGGTGGTGAGTATTACAAAATTAAGAATTGGGTAGATACTTTTATGCAAATCCCCTTTGGAAAACATAAAACTCTTCCAATCACCATAGATGATGGTATTGATAAATGTCATGACTTCATGGATAATGCTAAGGGTATCCTCGATAAAGCGGTTTATGGATTGAACGACGCAAAATTACAAATTATGCAAATGGTCGGACAATGGATTGCGAATCCGGATGCTATTGGCACAGCTATTGCTATCAAAGGTCCTATGGGGACAGGTAAAACAACGCTTGTAAAGGAAGGGATTAGTCAGATTTTGGGACGAGAGTTCGCCTTCATAGCTCTCGGTGGTGCTACTGATAGCAGTTTCCTGGAAGGACACTCGTATACGTATGAGGGTTCGACCTGGGGTAAGATCGTGGATATTCTCATTCAGTGTAAATCTATGAATCCTGTTATCTACTTCGACGAGCTTGATAAAGTGAGTGACACTCCCAAGGGCGAGGAGATCACAGGCATCTTGACCCATCTCACGGATACGACACAAAACAATAAGTTTCATGATAAGTATTTCTCCGAACTCGATTTTGACCTAAGCCGATGTCTCTTTATATTCAGCTACAACGACGAATCAAAGATTAATCCGATTCTCAGAGATAGAATGTATCGTATTCAAACAAAGGGATACGATAAGAAGGAAAAGACGACAATCTCTAATGATTATTTACTACCAAAAATTCGCGAACAGGTTAAATTCTCAGATACTGATATAGTCATTCCTGATAAGACAGTTCAGTATCTTATTGATACTCATACGGAGGGTGAAGCTGGTGTCCGTAACTTGAAACGTTGTCTTGAGATTATCCATACGAAGTTGAATCTATACCGACTTATGAAGCCTGGGACCAACTTGTTTGAAAAGGACATGTCATTAAAAGTAGAATTTCCTATAAATGTTACTCCAGATATTGTTGATAAGCTTATCAAGAAGACTGACGGCGGTGGGTCATGGAAGAATATTTACGTATAAATAAAATATAATAGAAGGTAATAATAATTTGTTGTAATAATAATAATTTAATGTAATTATAATTATTTTTTTAATACTCGGTGGTGAAAGTCCTGTTGCCTCCGCGCTCGTTCAAGTATTTCATTTGTTCAGGGGCGATGCAGACACATCCCATCGAACCAGAATATGATGAGCCTTGTCCGCAGCAGCTGGGATCCTGCTTGTTGTCATAGAACATAGCAAGTTGCCCCTTGGGAAGAGGAACCTTACCTCCGGTATTCCCATCAAGTCCTTTGAACCAGTCGTTGTAAGTGTCAGTGTTGCCACTGTCATCAGTCTCCCAACTTCCTTTTACTCCTTGTCCCATATGGTAGTTCACGGCTGATCCTATAAGCTGAGTTCCAGCCTGGAATCCCTCCTTAATACCTCCGCAGCAAGAGCAGAACGTGCTGGCTGCAATGAACCAGCCAAGCATAATACAAAGAATTACAATTTCGACACGTATTTTATATCCAAGAATAGCGATTTCCATCTTTCTTATACATACTAATTTAGATTAAAAATAAATTCAGAATATTTCAGAAATATTTCTTGCTCCATCACTACTGATGTATTTCTCAATTCCGGAATTATAATCTCCCAAACGAATACCATTTACAACAAAATCTCCGCGATCAGTTAATAAATGATATAGATACTTTGTATTGCTAATTTCCTTTCCCTCTAAATCAAATGTGTTAAAGTTTCCTAAACTGGGATCCTTAACTTGGATATTTCCACTTCCTTTTATTTTTGAACCATCTTCTAAGATATATTCATAAACTCCAATTATATCTGTCGCGTCAATTTTAACTATTCCGACTACTTTTTCTCCGAAACGTAGAATATCATTTACGCATATATTCTTAATATTAACCGACTGTCCATCTTCTAGCTCAATTAATGTAGATTCATGAAGACCAGCATCCAGATAGGTATGTATATCTTTATTTTTGAACTCACGTGGTAAAAGTCCATAATCCGCACAGTTCACTCGCAATTCCGCAATATCCATATCGTCCAAGTCATCCCAATCCGCGTAAGTATTTTTTCCAATCTTAATAGTTTTAGTATTAGTGTTGAGACAGTATACATACGGCTCTCTAAAGTCATCTATAGAACAACTTCGAGGATGTTCATAAACCCGAATCCATCCCTTTTCTTCATGATATATACTATGGTTTCCCGTCACAGTAACTCCATCTAGTTTATAGATTTCTTGTCCTGACGATGACAATTCCATAATACCTGTCACAATAGAACCATCTGCCAATTTGTCTCCTACCTTTATGCTACTAATTTTTTTCTTTTTTCTACCAGCCAGCGAAATAATAGTTTCTTCGGCAAAGCAGCTGGGTATTGATGGTGGACTACCTGTGCTCAGCGACATCACATCATCCATAAATACTTTCATGAGAATAATTGGCACCATAATGGCCGTCATGATAACTGTATTTCCTATTGCCAACGTAGCAGCAGGAGGGAAAAATACAGCAAGTACCCAAGATGCTACTACGATAACGGCGAGGACTATAAGTATATCTAATACAAGCTTTACAATAAAAAGAAGTAAGGATGAAAGTCCTAGGTAACTGCCAATTAAAGTATATAATGATGCTGTCAGCGTTCCGATCGCCTTACCTGCCATATCTTTCGCAGCAATAATAAATGTAACCAGCGGCATCACAACATTTAAAATTTTACTCATTATCTCCTCAGCGAAATTTGAAATAGCGTTTCTTATAACGTCAAATTCTGAACGAATGGCATCAATAGCATCGACCAATTCTTGAAACGCGTCGGTAATCACCTGCATGAGATAGTATATTGGGGCAAACGCATATCCGGTTATATTTCCTAGTATTGTCTGAATACAGTTAGTAAAATTTTGCTCTGTGAATTCCATAGGTGTCGTCGTTGTTCCATTATTTATTAAACCAGCAAACGGAATTACAGCAGGGCTACACTTTTGATTACTCCAATCTGCTACAATAGGTTTTAAATTGTTCATTATATAAAAGTAAGATGTAGCTACGAAAAAGATAAGACAAATAACAATTGTTATTAAAATGTCAAGACCATAACTAGCTAGATATGTTTTTTTATTATACATTTTATTTATTTTCGTGTAAATATTTTCCATCTATATAGTATTTGGATAATATTCAATGCTCTTAAACAAGAGTTGCGATTGACTTTCCATTATCATCCTCCCAATCGTGGAATATCCATTCCCCAATAGGAATTGTATGTTTGGATGTTATCAGACAAGAAAGTGTATCACATTCGCGATTTGTTAAAGTGGGTGAATTCTCTCCTTTAAGATTTTTAACCTTGACAAAGGTTTTGGTTTTGGGGTCTAGAACCAAATGACTTCCAGACACAAGTATTGCTTCTCCTTCTTCTCCATTATTCATTTCGAATATTTTCTCCACGTAAGTTCCTTTTTCGTCGCGATTGCTTATAGACATTACAGCACAGACCTGTGTGCCGTTCTTCAGTATCGAGTTCAACGGCACATCTTTCATAGGCAAAAATCTCCCATCCTTTAATTGTATTTTGGTGTCTGGATGAAAACAAAGTGCCTTAACCAGCTGACCGGGTGGTCCTGCCCACATACTATTCATCGTCATTACAGAACCTGACAGCGTATACATCAGAGTTGCTAAAACTCCAATAAATTTCGCAAACATATCTTTAATTGCTATGGTAAGTCTCTGGAATTCGATGAGGATATTCAAAAATACACCAAATATATTGGTAACTATACCTGTGGTCATGTCCCTTATATTATTGAAAAATGCCCTTACATCATCAATAGCAGTTGTGAGCCCAGCACCAAGACCCCCAATAACGTCGAGATTGTAATTAAGAGGTTGCATCAAGTATCCCATGTAGTTGGTCTGCATACTTTGAATGCAAAATGTGAAATTATCCATTACATCCTGTCCGAATACCGAAGCGAATGGCATAATCACAGGATTGCATCTATATGTCGGCCAGTTATCTTCGATTGTTTTTATTCCAACAGAGAGAATGTTAAATACATAAAGTAGGATAAATATAAATATAATTAGAACAGACAAAGAGAGATCTGATGTTTTCATAATAAAGTATATTGTGATTTTATTATGAAAATCTCTCTTAAATAACCTAATCTACTTTGTTGACAGGAAAATATTCTTTAGCTCATACAGCCCCACAAAACACGTCTGGTTCCTCCACTCATGCATCCCCATTTAACACGTCTTCCACTTCCGGCGCGCTTGGACCTCTTGCCACCTCCTGTAGTGCCGCATGAATTCGTGGCATAACAATCATTCGTTGCGTTTACTGTTCCTGCAACTGAAGACGTATTCGTTGCTACACTTGTATTGTTAGCATCCTGTGGTCCAATAGCTGGACCCTTTTGAGGAAATTGGGGAACATCCAGAGTTTGGGGCTGTAATGTTGCTGAGCCACCGCGTCTTTTTTTTGCCCCACCATGTGTGCTGTTCAAACTTTGTTGTGTCGAATTTTGCGAAGTTTGAAAATTTGTTGCATTAGTTCTAGGACAACTACCATGGTCGAATCCATACGATTGGGTTGGAGTAGTTGAGACAGTTCTAGTCCTGGTAGAAGAACCTCCACGTCGCTTTCTTGTGGATTTTCTTCGGGCACGCCGTTTTTTAGTCTTCTTTTTATTAGAATGCCGAAGTCTTCTAGATTTTTGTAATCTTTTTCTATATCTAGATGTTTTCATATATAATCTCCTAATATAATAGTTTATTTAAAGAGATAATAATAATATAATTATTTACAAATGAACAAGCTTGAGAGACTTGATTTGCAGAAGATGATCAAAGCGAATGATGTCGTTGATTGCACAGAAGATATTCGTGATAAGAAACATAGTAAAAAAATACGCGACGATGTAACAAAAATGATTGAACTTAAGAAGAAATATATGAGATTGAGCAAGTCAAACCCCGACCAATTTGACACTATGTGTGTATCGCAATGTAACTTCCTATTCACGAACTATACAGATATCTACAACAAAGTAAAAAAAGAAGAAATAAAATTGGCGACTCTGTGGCAATTATTAGACGTGTTACAACGTATTGAAGACGGCATCATCGACCAACATACTGGCGCATTCGAAGTAGGAAAACTTCTAAAATCAATATACATTGATGGAGCGTTGATGAAGGCAGAAAAAATCGACAAGGCAACCGGTAAGAAAGTTCCTTCGAAACCCAACGTTGTAAAAAAAACGTCATGGAAGCAATACAAACTAATGGAGTGTGTTATAGGCGATGTAGACTGAATCACAAATGGAATATCCTGAATATAAATGATTTTTTGAAAGAATTGAAATAATTTATAAATAGTATGACAAACTAAAACAATGACCTATACCATCGTGATAGTTGAATCGCCAGCCAAATGTGGCAAAATTGAGAAGTTTCTCGGTCCTGGATATAAATGTGTCGCAAGTTTCGGACATATACAGCAATTAAATGGACTCGGATCAATAAATATCGATGATAATTTTAAACCAACGTTTACTCAATGTGATAGTAAGAAACAACAAATTTCAAAAATGCGCAAGTTGATTGTTGGGGCAGATGATGTAATGCTCGCAGCAGATGATGACCGTGAGGGGGAAGCTATTGCTTGGCATATTTGTCAAGTATTTAATCTTCCTGTTGCGACAACAAAACGTATATTATTTCACGAAGTTACCGAGTCGGCACTAAAACGCGCGGTATCTGAACCTATAACAGTTAATATGGACGTCGTACACGCACAGCAGGCAAGACAGATATTGGATTTACTTGTAGGATATAAAATTTCACCTGTTCTATGGCAGAAGATATCGCAAAAAACAAAAAATGGACTATCTGCTGGACGCTGCCAAACTCCGGCACTTCGCATTATCTATGATAATAAACAAGATATTGATGCATCTCCGGGAAGAAAGGCATATAATACAACAGGTTACTTTACTTCCAAAAATATCATCTTTGCTTTGAATCACAACCACGACGATGAAGATAAAATGAGTGAATTTCTTGAGTCATCAGTCAATCACGATCATATATATAATTGCGGATCCGTAAGAAATACTACAAAGCAGCCTCCTATTCCTTATACGACAAGTGGTCTACAGCAAGCCGCAAGTAATGATCTCCGAATATCTCCAAAAGATACGATGTCAATATGTCAAAAACTATATGAGGGAGGATACATAACCTATATGCGAACTGATAGTAAGACATATTGTATTGAATTCATTCATAAAGCCTCAACACATATCAAGAAGTCTTATGGTGAAGAATACCCCCATGAAAACATCGAACGACTTGCTGAGAGAGGAGAGAAGAAGACGAAAAAGAAGACAAAGAAAAAAGCGAAAGAAAAAGATGGAAACGCCCAAGAGGCTCACGAGGCTATTCGACCGACAGATATATCATGTGAGGAAGTTAGCAAAGATATGACACCTAAGGAGGCGAAAATGTATAAATTGATTCGTAGAAACACCCTTGAGAGTTGTATGGCACCTGCGACATACAGCGCTGTGACTGGAGTTATTACTGCACCTGAGGATCACGAATATAGATATTCCACTGAACAAGTCGTATTTCCAGGATGGAAGATTGTTGCTGGATACGAGAAGATTAATGAAGACTTTACATTCCTTCAAACTATACGGAAAAATATGATAGTCGAGTATAAGAAAATAATTTCGAAGGTGAGTATGAAAGAGTTGAAGACACATTATACGGAAGCAAAATTAGTTCAGCTGCTCGAGCAGAATGGGATTGGACGCCCCTCGACATTTTCATCGTTGGTGGATAAAATTCAGGACAGACAGTATGTTAAGAAGGACCATGTAAAAGGCAAAACCATTAAATGTGTGGATTTTGAATTAGTGGAGGAAGAACTTTCAGAAATAGAAAATATGCGAGAATTTGGCAATGAGCGCAATAAACTTATCATTACTCCTCTAGGAGTATTAGTTGTCGAGTTCCTAATAAAACATTTCGATAAATTGTTTCAGTATCAGTACACAAAAAGTATGGAAGATACACTTGATGCGATTGCCAAAGGGAACAAGGTTTGGCATGAACTGTGCAATGACTGCTTGCAGGAAATAGACACACTTTCTGAAGGGCTTCTTGAGGACAGGCAAGTCATCCGTATAGATGAACATAATACTTATATGATAGGTAGATACGGACCTGTTATCAAGCACACGAAGAACGATAAGACTACTTTTAAGAATGTTCGCGAAGATGTGGACATAGACAAACTGCGACGAGGGGATTATGAACTCAGCGAGCTGGTAGTGACTAAAAGGTCGCTGGGAAAGGCGCTTGGAGAGCATAATGGTAAGCCAGTTGTTCTCAAAAATGGTAAGTTTGGAAGATATATAGAATATGGTGAGGTCAAAAAGACAATCAAGACAGACAAAGATGACGATGACATAACCATTGAAGATGCGATAGAACTTCTGTCGCAAAGTCCGTCACTTGTTCGCACCTTGAATGACACTACGTCTGTGCGGACCAGCAAGCACGGAGACTACGTATTTCACAAGAAAC
>Ga0115001_10003977_pt1 | contig 10922 bp, 9 predicted proteins | sample ArcticOcean_MG_C_12_FD_89869 | JGI IMG/M metagenome (GOLD analysis project Ga0115001, IMG submission 89869) | Marine microbial communities from western Arctic Ocean - ArcticOcean_MG_CB8_130 | ecosystem: Environmental > Aquatic > Marine > Oceanic | place: Arctic Ocean: Canada Basin | collected... | reverse complement strand
GAAGTCCATAAGGATGGAAGTAATGACTTCATATATTCAAGATTTTTAGTTCCTTATATGATGAACTTTAAAGGTTGGGCAATATATGCTGATGGAGATATGGTTTGTTTAGAAGATATAAAAAAATTATGGGACTTGAGAAGCAATCAGTATGCAGTTCAGGTTGTAAAACATGACTATAAAACCAAAATAACTAAAAAATACTGGGGTAATAAAAACGAAGATTATCCTAGAAAAAATTGGTCCAGCTTAATACTTTGGAATTGTGAACATGCATCACATAAAATTTTAACCCCAGATTTTATAGAAAATCAGTCTGGTGCTTTTTTACATAGATTTTCATGGATTAAAGATAAAGAAATAGGCTCACTAGACAAGGAATGGAATTGGTTAGCTATGGAGTATGAAGAAAAAAAATCTATAAATTTAATTCATTATACAATAGGCACTCCATGTTTTAGAGAATACGAAAAAACATCATTGTCACTATATTGGAAAAAATCTTTTTTAAATATGCTAGATGGTTATTTTAAAAAAAACAATTTGAATTAAGGATAAAATGAAAAGTTTAAATATAGACATTATTTTCCCATGGGAAGTTGGATTAATAATTGTTATTTTGGGGATAATAACAATAATAATTGGGATTAAGCAAAGTAAACAAAAGCCATTTGATGACTTAGACAAATTACCTCTTACAAAACCAGCTACTAAAATTTTTTTTGGTACAGTTGCTTTAATTTTTGGATCTATTCAATTACTTCCTATCTTGAAATAAATTAAAAACACGAATGTAAGTTTAATTTATAGTTTTAAAACATTCTAAAATTGTTTTTTCAAGTGCCTTGATCGCATTTTTTTGAACTGAAAAGCTCATCTGAGTATGTATTGGAATCCTAACAATTTGATTTGCAAGTGATTTAGTAATACTTAAATCTACATAAGATTTTCCATAAACTTGTCCTGCTTTACTATCGTGAAGAGGCTCAAAATGGGAAGTTAATTCAATATAATTTAATCTAGCTGTTGCAATAAATTTAGCCCTAGAACCTTTAGGAACTTTTATCCAATAAAAATGTCCATTAAATTCATTATACTCGCTTAATACAGGAATTTTTATATTATAATGTTTAATAATTTTAGAAAAAAAGGCATGATATTTTTTAAAAATAGCTTTTCTTTTATCATTAATTACAAAGCCATTAATTAACTGATCATATAAAAAAGCAGCTTGAAGGGAGCTAGGAAGAAAAGATGAACCTATATCTACCCAGCTATATTTATTTACATTACGATTCATGAAATCATGCCGATTAGTTCCTTTTTCTCTAATAATATGAGCTCTAGGAATATCTTTTTTATTATTAATTAAAAGTGCACCACCTTCACCACAAAAAATATTTTTTGTTTGATGAAAACTCAAAATACCAAAATGACCAATTGTTCCCAAATATTTAGTTTTGTATTTAGAGTATATTGCTTGCGCTGCATCCTCAATAATTAAGAGATTATTTATTTTTGCGATTTTCATTATTTCAGAGATTTGAGCTGATATACCCGCATAGTGAACTATAATAATCCCTTTGGTTTTTGAGGTTATAGATTTTTTTATACTATTAATAGATATATTCATATCAGTTGGGTTGATATCAACAAATATAGGTTTTGCACCACATCTAAGAATAGAGGTTGCCGAAGATGGAAAGTTAAATGAAGGAATTAAAACCTCATCACCAGTTGAAAAATTGGCAAGCATACATGCCATTTCAAGTGCATCAGTTCCTGACGCTGTTAAAAGGACTTTTTTGCATGAAAGTTGTTTTTCTAATAATTGTTCACATTTTTGAACATAATTACTAGGTCCAATTAATTGTTTAGATTTGATTGTCATATTAATTTTCTTAATTTCTGTACCAAGAAAATATGGATTTTGATATTTAATTAATCTTTGCTCATTAAAAAATTTATCAAAAATGGATTTTAATTCTGAAAACATAATCAATTATTAAAGAGATATTTTGAATTATTCAAGGAAACAATTTATAGTTAATTTTTTTTGTAAGGAGATCAGATTTCTATGAAAGGTGTAATAGCAGCAGCTGGTAAGGGCTCAAGATTGTTTCCATTAACAGAAGGTGTTTCTAAACACTTGCTACCAGTATATAATAAACCCTTAATTTATTATCCAATAACAAATCTAATAGCCGCTGGAATAAATGAAATATGTATTATTACTAACCCTGATGAACTTAAGTTATACAAAAAATTACTTGGTACTGGTTCACAATTAGGATGTAGATTTGAATTTTTTGAACAAAAAGAAGCTTTAGGTATCCCAGATGTCTTGAATTATTCTTCACAAGTTTACGGAGAAGAACCCGTAACATTAATTTTAGGCGATAACGTTTTTGCAGCCAGTGATTCTTTGATCAATTCAATGAGAGAAAAAGAAGTCTTAGGTGCTAAAATATTCGCAACAACTGTAGAAGATCCAGAAAGATTTGGAGTTGTTAACCTTGATCATACAATGAAAATTAAGAGTTTGGAGGAAAAGCCAGTTAAACCACAGAGTAATTATGCAATAATAGGAGTTTATATATTTGATAAAATTGTTTTTGAGTATCTCAAAAATATAAAGCCATCTAAGAGAGGAGAACTAGAGATAATTGACATACTCAAAATGTATTTAAGTGACAACGAGCTCTCTTTAGATATATTGAAAAGAGGTTCTGTATGGTTTGATGCAGGCACACCAGAAGCTCTTTTACGTGCAAGTTCATTTGTTGAATTATTTGAAAAACAATCAGGAGTAATGATAGGCTGTATAGAAGAAGCAGCTCTAGTTCGTGGTTTTTTAACTAAATACGAATTTAGTAATGTAGTTAAACTTATGCCTAGTTCCAATTATAAAAAATATTTAAAAAATTTGATTTAAAGGAATAAAAAAATTGAGAATGTTAGTAACTGGTGGCTCTGGATTTATTGGAACCAATTTTATATCTAAAGCAATAAGTAAGGGACACATAATTTACAATATAGATAATTTAAGCTTGTTTTCAAAAGATAATAATAAAAAAAATAAGAACTATACATTTGAAAAAATTGATATCAGACATAAGGAATCTCTTACTGAAATTATTAATAAATTTAAGCCAAATAAAATAGTTCATATGGCTGCAGAAAGTCATGTAGATAATTCAATACTAAATCCAGAAAATTTTATTACTACAAATATTTTGGGCACATTCAATATTTTACAGGCATCTTTGGAATTTTTTAAAGGTAAAAACTCAGAAAACAACTTTTGTTTTCATCATATCTCCACTGATGAAGTTTATGGAAGTCTAGAAAAGAACGAAAATGCTTTTACAGAAAATTCAAAATATAAACCAAACTCTCCCTACTCAGCTTCGAAAGCTGGAAGTGACCATCTAGTAAGAGCATGGCAAAAAACATATGGTCTGCCATGTATAATTACATCTTGTACTAATAATTTTGGTCCTTTTCAACATCCAGAAAAATTCATACCAGTAGTAATAATAAATGGAATTTTAAAAAATAATATACCAATATATGGAACAGGAAAAAATATACGAGATTGGATATATGTTGAAGATCATGTTGAAGCTTTAATCAGTATAATGGAAAAAAATCTAAGAGACAAAACTTACTTAATAGGAGCTAATAGTGAAAAAGAAAATACCGAAATTGTAGATGTAATTTGTAAAGTTTTAGACGAAGTTTGGGATACTTCATACTCTCATAAAGATTTAAAATCTTTTGTTAAAGATAGGTTGGGGCACGATTTTAGATATTCAATAAATTCTCAATTAATACAAGATGAAGTTAAATGGAAACCAAAAAATGATTTCTTTAATGGGATACAAAAAACTGTAAACTGGTATTTAATAAATAAATTTTGGTGGATGGAAATACTTAATTTTAAATAGTTTTGAATTTATAAAGAAATAAAAAGATTATGAATATACAAAAAACAAAAATCTACGGTTCGTATTTAATTAAACCAGAAAAACATTCAGATAAAAGAGGGTTTTTCATAGAAACTTGGAATATGAGAACATTAAGTCAGAAAGTACAGATAAATCCAATTTTTTTACAAGATAACTTTTCAAGATCAAAAAAAAATGTACTTAGAGGGCTTCATTATCAGATTAAAAAAGCTCAAGGAAAATTAGTTCGCGTTGCTTACGGCTCAATATTTGACGTTGTTGTTGATCTAAGATTATCTTCACCGTCTTTTCAAAATTGGTATGGCGTAAAGCTATGTGCTAAAGAAAATCAAGTCTTATGGATTCCTCCTGGTTGTGCGCATGGGTTTTATGTATTAACTAAATACGCAGATGTCTTGTATAAAACGACTGAATATAGATATCCAGAACATGAAAGATGCATTATATGGAATGACAAATCTATAGGAGTAGATTGGCATTTATCATCAAATCCCATTATATCAGAAAAAGACCAGATAGGCCAAAAATTTCAAGAAGCTGAATTATTCAAATGAAGATTTTACTTTTTGGAGCTAGTGGACAAATTGGTTCTGTAATTCAGAAAGTTTTTTTTGAAAAGGCATTACTCCAGTCTGTTTTTAGAAATGATTTAAATCTTTTCAATTATGAAGAATTAGAAAGATTTATAGTAAAAAACAAACCTAATATTATTATAAACTGTATTGCTTTCACAAATGTAGATGGATGTGAAAAAGACCATAAAACGGCATTCAAAGTTAATGCTGATTTTCCTAAAATTCTTGCTAAAGTAAGTTCTAAACTTGGTGCTTCTTTAATTCATCTGTCAACTGATTATGTATTTAATGAGACTGGAGCTAATTATTTAGATGAAAACACAAAAATAAATCCAATAAATATTTATGGAAAAAGCAAGGCTCTTGGAGAAAAAAATATCCTAAGATTTACAAAACAGCATATAATTCTTCGAACATCATGGATATATAGTGACTTAGGGAATAACTTTTTTTTAACAATTTCAGATTTGTTAAAAAAAAAATCATTAATACACGTTGTTAATGATCAATTTGGATCTCCTACCTTAGCATATGATTTAGCAAAAGGAATAATTGACATCGTTCACAGTATACACATGAATAAATGGGGAATTTATAATCTTACAAATGCTGGAGATGCATCATGGTATGATTTTGCCTGTAAAATAGCAGATAATTCAAGTATTTCGTCTTCATTAACAATCAAACCAGTTACATCTATTGAATATGGGTCGTTAGCTAGAAGGCCAAATAATTCTCGTTTAGATAATAAAAAAATAAAAGAAACTTTCAATATTATGTTACCTAATTGGGAAACAAGCTTTAATAACTTTATTAAAAAAATAAAAAGCTGTAAGAAAATATGATATTTTTTTTAATTAAAACCTTAACTATAAACAATAAGTTTTCTGTATGATTAGTTTATCTAAAAATATTAAGTCGAGTAATATACCAATTGCAATTTTTCGTTTATTTGATTTTAATTTTAAAAATTTTCATGATATTGATCAATTAAATACGAACAATTTTTAGATGAGGTTTTGTATGATAAAGCTTGCTTGTAATATAACGAATAGGTAAATTTTTGAATAAAATATTAATACTTGGTACTAAAAATTATGATTATGATTTAAATAATGTTTTAATTAAAAAAGGTTTTGACGTATATTTTTGTGGAAATTCAAGGTCTCCTTTAATACCAAAAGATAAATGGATTAATATAAATTATACGGACATTACTTCTTTAAATAATTTTATAAATTTAAATAAAGATTTTAAATATATTATACCCGGATCTAACGATTTAGCTTATTTAAGTGTTTCTGAATTAATATATAATAAAAATTTAAATAATTTAATTAAAATAGACACGTTAAAAGTAGCGAAAGACTATTTACTTAAAAGTAGGTTCAGAAAAAACCAACTTTCAAACTTTGTAAATTTTCCTAAAAAACTTGATATACAGAACATTAAAAATAGAGAAGAAAAATTTTTATTAAAAAATGATGGTTTGTCGGGAGGTAAAGGAATATTTTTCTTTGAAAATTGGATTGAATTTAAAAAAGCAAAAAATAATATAAATTATAATAGAGATTCAACATTTGAAGATTTTATTGACGGCTCAGGTCACGCGGCTTCATTTTTCTTAGTAAATAAAAAAATTAGAATAGAATTTTTTGACAATGAATATTACGCAAAGGACAAATTAGCGGTTATTGCTACTTCTACTCCAACGTTATTAAATGAAAACCTAAAAGAAAAACTCCGAAATTTTTGTAAAGAATATGCAACAAAACAAAATTTATGTGATGGATTATTTCACATTCAATGTATTAAATCTAAAGAAAAAATATTTATAATTGAATGCACAAGAAGACTTCCAGGTGATTATTATCATATATTTTCTTCATTATATTTACAAAAATCATACTTAACATATTACGTAAATGGGTTTTTAAATGAAGTAAATGATGTGCAAAAAGAGAAAGAAAAAAATAATCATAATAAATGTGTTGTAAGAGTTGTGTGTGATGAAAAAATTAAATATACAATAGACTCTAATGAGACCTTACAAAATATTATAAAAAAGAATTTAATTTCAGAGATGCCATTAGACGGTTATAGGTTTGGAGAAGGACAAAATAAATTTAAAAAAGACAAAGCAATATTTTTAACTTTTAATCAATTAGAAACAGCCAATAAATTTTGTAAAAATTTATCAGAAAAATTATAAAATGAAAAATTTTAAAAAACATATAATTAGAAAAAATATGGAAATAAAAAAATTAAAGTTATCAGATATTAATTTAGCAGTATTTGGTTTTAATTCTATTTCAAAATATTTTATAGAAAATAAAATTATTAATGTTTGTATAATTGATGAATTATTGAGAATAGATCTAAAAAAAAAATATAGGAATAATAATATAACTTTTAAAACTTTAGATGAAATATCAAAAAATACTGTTATTATAAATTGTATAACAGGTATAAAAGCAGGAATAATTAAAAATAAATTATCGCAAATAGGATTCAAAAATTATTCTTGGATAGAATTTAAAAATGCTTTGTATATAGATAAAATAAATTATTGGTATCTTGGTAATTTTAATAATTATTTTTTTAAAAATATGAGTAATTTTTTAAATATATATAAAATTCTAAAAGATTTTAAATCAAAAAAACAATTTTTAAAAATCCTTAAATATAAAGTAATTGGTAATCAAAGTGTATTTAATAATGGTTTTGAAAGCTCAAATCAATATTTTCCAGAATTTATAAAATTTAATAACGATAGTATTTTAATTGATGTTGGGGCATTTGATGGAGATACAATCTCAAGCTTTATAAAATTAAATTATAATTATAAAGAAATCTTTGCTTTTGAACCTAATAAATCAAATTTTTTTTTATTAAAAGAAAATCATTTAATTAATAAAAAAATTAAACTACAAAACTTAGCTTTAGGTTCAGTATCTAAGTCAATGAAATTTAAACCGCTCAATGATGCTTCAAGAGTAGACAAATCTGGGAAAGCAAATGTAAATGTAAAAAAATTAGATGAACTAAGATTGAAGCCTACATATATTAAAGTTGATATTGAAGGAGGAGAAGCTGATTTTATTTCAGGCGCTAAAGATACAATAAAGAAATTTAAACCTATTTTAGCTATCTGTGTGTATCATAAGAAAGAAGATTTTTTTGATATACCTAAAATGATTTTAAGGATTAATCCAAATTATAAAGTATATTTTAGGCATTATAGTATGGGTTTTACCGAATCAGTAATGTACTTTATATGAAATCATTAGATATATTATGGAAATAAATATACTCAAAAATCCAAACCTTAATCAAATCCAAGCTGCTTTTAATACTCTTTCAAAACAGAAAATCAATCCTATTAAATTGTTAGATGAAAATCTAATAAACAATCTCAGTCCTCTTCAATTTTTATTTTTAATAGGTTTAACTTCATGGGAAGGAAAATATTTTGACAAAAATTTTAAATTTATTAAAAAATTTATTAAAAAAATAGATAAAAATAATAAAAATTTATTACTCACATTAGAAAATTATTTGCACAATATATTTTTAAAAAAATATGAAACTGAAAAAAGTTATTTATTATTTTACAGTTTTTTTAGTGAAATATATGAAACTGAAAAAAGAATAAATATTGATGTATCTGATAAGTGTAAAGATATATTATTCTTTGTACATTCTCCTGTTTTTTTAGCACATACCAACCCTTTATTTTATATGTTAGCCAAAAGAAATAATAATAATATTAAAATTGCAGTAGCATCTTTATCAGAAAATAGCCTTTTTACAAATGAGTTAAAGAAAATAGGTGTAGATTTTCATCTTATTGCTGGTAAAGACTTATATCACAAGTTAGAAAATTTATTTTTTTTAAGTACTTCTTTTAAAACAATAATATGGCAATCAGTCCCAGTTTTTTTAGGATATTTTTCTTCTATTAGAAGTAATGTATGCTTATGGTCATTTAAATTTCATCCAAAAATAAATTCAGTCTATAAAAATTTATCATCATTCACTAATTATAACAAAACTACTTTTTTTAATAATAGCACTTGGTTTAATCTAGATGTTGGTTTTGACATTAAAAACATTAATAACAAACCTTCTATTTGGTTAGATAGAAAATTTAAATTTGGTGCTTTTTGTAGAGAAGAGTTAATAAACGATGAAAATTACTGGTTAACAGTTAAACAAATCTTATCAACCAACAGTAAAATGAAATTTCATTATTGTGGAAGAAAAAAAATTCATGATTTTTGGTGTGCTAAACTTCAAATAAATTATAACCAAATCATATTTTTAGGATGGTTAAAGGAACCTCATGAAAAACTTAAAGAAATGTCTTTTCTTCTAGATGGTTATAAATTAGGACATGGTTATTTAGCATATGAAGCTATGGCAGTAGGTGTTCCTATTCTTTTTCCTAGTTCTAGAAAATCTTATGGAACACTTGAAATGTTTATTAGAAAATTAGCATCAAACTCTTTACTTAAGTTAGAATTAAAAAATTATGAAAAAATTTTTTTAACATTTAAAAATAGTGAAGAAGCAAAATCTATATCAAAAAAACTTTCAACCGATCAAAAATTTAATAAAAAATATGGAAACTATTACATTAAAATGCTTCTTAAGTATAAAACTAACACTTTTGAAGAATTTTATAAAATTATTGAATAATTTAAATTTATAAATTTTTTTGTTTTATAAAGTTTTTGTTTTATAAAGATTTATTGATTTGCTTTTAAATATTATAATTAAGAAAGTTTTTAAATGAGCACTATTTTATCTATCTATGCTGGCCCTCATGATTCAGCTATATCAATAATTAAAAATGGCGAGGTTTTAATAAATATAGAAAAAGAAAGAATTACCAGAATTAAGTATGACGGCGGCTTTTCTGAAGAAATGCTAAAATTTGTATTAAATAATTGTCAAGTCAGTCCAAAAGACATAGACCATATTGTGATTGATGGTAAGGTTAAAGATGGAATACCTAATATTATAAAAGATTCAAAAGGAATTCCTTGGAATAATATTGCTGAATTAAAAAAACAAATGTTTTATAAAGGTGAATGCAAATTTTTTTCTAGAAAAGTTTCTCTTTATTCAATTCATCATCATTTGAGCCATGCTGCAGGTAGTTATTTTACTTCTCCTTATACAGATGCGGTTGTTTTAACAGCAGATTCTGGAGGAATGGGTTATAATTTTTCTATTTCAACTGCAAAAAATGGTGTCCTTTTTCCTCTTAGTTTTTCATGGACTACACCTTTAGGTTGGTGGTGGGTTAAATTGCCAAAATACTATGGGGTAACAAACCCAGGAACATTAATGGCAATAGGAGCATACGGTAAAAAAAATATAATGTTAAAAAATGAATTGTTGGGACAGATGTTTATAAATTCATCTAGTAAAATTGAAAAACAGAATATAAATGTTGGAAGAAAGATAGACGAGAATGGGACACCTATACCTCACTTTGATCCTAATAAAGAACAGGAATCAGATTTAGCCTTAGCTCTTCAATCTATAACGGATGATATTTTTTCAGGCTGGTTTAAACAAGCCATTAATTTAGGATCAAAAAACTTATGTTTTTCGGGGGGATTGGCGTTAAATTGTATTGCGAATACAAGGGCGGCAAATAATGCAGAAGTAGAACAATTTCATGTGCCACCTAACCCAAATGATTCAGGCTTAGCAATGGGAGCAGGGTTGGCATTACATTATTTTATTCATAAAAATAAATATACACCAAAGTATTTCATTCCATACAATGGCTTTAATTACAGTTTGAATGATATAGACACAGTAATAGAAAAAGCTAAGAAAGAGAATAAAACTTTAAAAATTATAAAAGTAAACAATGAAATTATATCTGACTTATTATTAGAAGGTCATATTATAGCTAGATTTTTTGGTAGATCTGAGTCTGGACCAAGAGCTTTAGGTCAAAGATCATTTATTGCTTCACCAAATATACTAAATTTAAGGAAAATTATGAATAAAGTTAAAAAAAGAGAATGGTTTAGGCCTTTTGCACCTATAATTTTAAAAAGCGAAGCTCACAAAGTTTTAGAAAATGTTTTAAAAGATTCATATTATATGAACACAAGTTCAGTTATCAAAAAGGAATGGAGAGATAGATTAGCAGGCGTGAGTCATATTGATAATACAACACGTCCTCAATTAATTGATGAAAATTCATCTTCAGATTTATTTCAAATTGTAAGTATGTTTTATAAAAAAAGTGGTATTCCAGCAATACTCAATACTTCTTTTAATGTTGATGAGCCTTTAGTTGAAACACCAAAGCAAGCTATGGATACGTTTTTGAAGATTAATTCAGATG
>Ga0115001_10003973_pt1 | contig 10929 bp, 10 predicted proteins | sample ArcticOcean_MG_C_12_FD_89869 | JGI IMG/M metagenome (GOLD analysis project Ga0115001, IMG submission 89869) | Marine microbial communities from western Arctic Ocean - ArcticOcean_MG_CB8_130 | ecosystem: Environmental > Aquatic > Marine > Oceanic | place: Arctic Ocean: Canada Basin | collected... | reverse complement strand
GCTGGAGAGCCTATCCCTATTTATGGCGATGGTAAAAATGTGCGAGATTGGCTTTATGTAAAAGATCATTGCGTAGGGATAAAAAAGGCCATAGATACTGGGCGCCCTGGAGAAACCTATAATATTGGTGGACGTAACGAGCGAGAAAATTTATACATTGCACATACTATTTGCAATATACTTGATACCCTGCAGCCCAAAGGGTTTTCTTATAAAGAACAAATCACCTTTGTAGGAGATAGACCAGGGCATGATTTTAGGTATGCTATTGACGCAACTAAAATAGAAAAAGAATTGGGCTGGAGCGCAGACGAAAATTTTGAAAGCGGTATTGAAAAAACAATCGCCTGGTATCTAGAAAAAAGTGATAGATTATTTTAAACACTAAAACAAATATACTTTGAAAGGAATCATACTTGCCGGGGGAAGCGGCACCAGATTACACCCGTTAACACTTGCCGTTAGCAAGCAGTTAATGCCTGTGTATGACAAGCCTATGATTTATTACCCATTATCCACTTTAATGCTTGCGGGTATCAGAGAGATTTTAATTATCTCTACCCCTGATGACTTGCCTTTATTTAAAAAACTCTTAGGTGATGGAAAAAAATTAGGCTGTGATTTTCAATACGCACAACAAGCCCAGCCTAAAGGGCTTGCAGAGGCCTTTATTATTGGTAAAGAGTTTATTGGCAAAGACAAAGTAGCATTAATTTTGGGAGATAACATTTTTTATGGATCTGGACTAAAAGCCTTATTGCAGGCAAACAATAACCCCAATGGAGGTATTGTATATGCATACCATGTACAAGATCCAGAGCGGTATGGAGTTGTTGCCTTTGACAAACAGGGAAAAGCCTTGTCTATTGAAGAAAAACCAAGCCAACCAAAATCAAATTATGCAGTACCTGGCATCTATTTTTATGACAATACGGTAGTTGACATTGCAGCTGTTATAGCGCCAAGCCACCGTGGTGAATTAGAAATTACAGATGTAAATAATGTGTATTTACAGCAAGGAAAACTAAATGTGAGCATCCTAGATAAAGGGACAGCTTGGCTAGATACAGGAACCTTTGCCTCTTTAATGCAAGCCTCTCAATTTGTTGAAGTAATAGAAGAGCGACAAGGTCTTAAAATTGGAGCCATAGAAGAAGCTGCCTATGAAATGGGTTATATCACAAAAAAACAACTTCATACCCTAGCGGCGCCATTACTTAAAAGTGGCTATGGTAAACATTTAATGCAACTTGATTAATTTGAAACTCGAAAAAACCAACTTAGAAGATTGTTTTATTCTCTCGCCAAAGGTGTTTGAGGATGAGCGTGGCACTTTTAGCGAAACCTTTAATGCCCAAAACTTTTTAGATCAAACAGGTATTGCCGTCACTTTTGTGCAAGACAACGAGTCTACCTCAAAGTATGGCGTGGTACGTGGTTTACATTTTCAGACAGGAGTTCATGGCCAGACAAAATTAGTGCGGGTGGTTAAAGGAAGTGCTTTGGATGTTGTTGTAGATCTAAGAAAAGGAAGCCCTAGTTTTGGGAAAAGCTTCAGTATTGTGCTTTCTGAGGAAAACAAAAAACAATTGTTTGTTCCTCGTGGATTTGCTCACGGTTTTAGTGTATTAGAAGATGATACCGTATTTGCATACAAATGTGACGCCTACTATAACAAAGAAAGTGAACGAGGTATTGTATATAATGACGCAACCTTAGCCATAGATTGGCACCTAACTAGTAATGCTATGATTATTTCAAAAAAAGATCTTGAATTACCTACATTTCTGGAAATTACAAAATGAAAAAAATATTAGTCACAGGATCAAATGGACAATTGGGGCAGTGTTTGAAGCAGCAGCTCCAAAACACCGGTGATGTTTCATGCTATTTTGCAACTAGAGAAGACCTGGATATTACAAATAATGATGTAGTACACCAATTTTTTGGTGAACACAACTTTGATTATTGTATTAATACAGCGGCCTACACCAATGTGGAGAAAGCAGAGAGTGAACAAAAAGAGGCTTTTTTAATAAACGCAGAAGGAGCATATAACCTCGTAAAAGCCTGCAAAAAGTACAATGTGGTATTGCTACACATATCTACAGATTATGTGTTTGACGGCATGGCCAAAAAACCTTACCAAGAACAGGACCCCACAAATCCTTTAAATGTATATGGAGCCTCTAAATTAAAAGGGGAACAACATATAGGTGATACTTGGAACAAACATTTTATTATCCGCACCTCTTGGCTTTATAGCCAGTATGGACATAATTTTTTAAATTCCATGCTTGAATTTGCTGAGCAAAAAAAAGCATTAGCCATTACAACACAGCAAACAGGGACCCCCACCAATGCAAATGATTTAGCACAGGTGTTAGTAACTATCATAAAAACAAGAAATACGCGTTATGGTGTATACCATTTCAGCAATCAAGGAGAAACCACTTGGTATGATTTTGCTACAGCTATTTTTAAGGCAACTGGAGAAATAAATACCGTAAATCTTGCAAAAACCGAGCATTACGCTACTTTTGCTAAAAGACCTGTTTATAGTGTTCTTAATTGCAACAAGTTAAAAGTTACTTTAGGAACTCAGTATAAAAACTGGGAAGACAGTTTAATACATTTGATACAAAAAACAAGAAACGCTAACAGCCTCTTATAATAATTTAACACCTAAGATATGTCCAGTAATAACAACCAAAACAATAGTGAAGAATTAGACCTTAACTTGATTATAGATAAAATTAAAGGCATGTATCATTCAGGGTTAATTTCTTTGTACACCATTTTTAACTTTTTTATTAAATCCTGGATTGTGGTTCTTGTTTTAATTATCGTAGGGGCAACCTTGGGATTTTTTAATACAAATGACAACCCGGCAAGAGAAACGCAGCTCTATGTTAGGGTAAATGGTAATTCTGGAGCAATCGTGTATGATGCCTTAAATCAGTTACAATTTAAGATACAAGAGAAAGACTCTGTACTACTTGAAAAAAAGGGGTTTTTCAAAAACAGTGTGTATTATATCCATAGTCTAGAGATAGAGCCTTTGGTTAATATTTTAGAGATAATTGATGCCACAGAATCTAATAACAGAAATCTTGAAACTGTTATGGACCAAGCTCAATATGAAGACGAATTGTTAACCTCTGAGGTCTTTGTCCCTCAGTATAGGTATCACAAAATCTCCTTAATTGGTGATTATTGGAGTTCTCAAAAAACAATAGACGCATTAGTAGCGTATTTAAATGACAATCCTGTTTTAATAAAACAAAATACTCTTTTAAAAGAAAGTTTGTCTTTTAGAATAGCCAGAAATTTTGAGAGTATATCTTATATGGACTCTATTTTTGATACTTACGGCCGCCCAATTAGTGAGCTAACAAAAGGTACCGCTTCTGAGATTTCTATGGTAGATATAAATGTCACCAACATCCACATGCTTTTTGATCAAAAAGCATTGTTAATGGAGCAAAATGAAAAACTTCAGTTGCTACTGCTTAATCAAGACAAAACAGTATCGCTTATCAATAAGCCTATGCTATCTGTCAAAAAAAGTATTTTGGATATTAAAATGATAACCTATCCAATGCTTCTTATTGTTTTGTTTGTGATGCTTTCAATGATGCGTTATTATTTTCAAAAAGCAAAGAACTTGAGTAATCAACGAAATATCTTAGACACAGAATCTACAGATAACGTAAATTAATTTTAAGATGGAAATACGCGCTGTCCTAAAAAAAATTAAAGGAAAAAAAACGACCATATTATTTGATCAAGCATTATTTTCTCTTTTTAATTTTGGTTCTATTTTTGCACTTTCAAAGCTAGCAGATGTAGCTGTTTTTAGTGACTTTGTTGTGTTTCAAAGCAATGTTTTTTTTCTGTTTATTTTTTGCACCTTTTTTTTGTCATCCCCAATTCTTGTGCTGTATCCTAAAAAATGGCGAGAACATGAAAAAGAATATCTAAGAGCGCTACTTTCTTCAAATTTGTTATTAAACCTATCAATAGGATTGGTTTTGTTTTTCCTATTAAAACAGCAAGGTTTGTATATCTCCTTTGTTTTTGTGGTTGGCATTCCTTTTTTAATGATCACTTTTGATATATTCAAAAAATACATGTTTAGCTCAAATAAGATACCCCTTTATCATACTTGGGTTGCTTCTCTTTTATTAAATATTGTCTTTTTTTTCTGTGTTTTTTATTTCAAATCTAGGCTCACGTTTTCGACAATTTTAGGCATCTACCTTTTTGCATATGTCGTTGCAACTTTTTATTTAGTGCTAATCTTCTTAGTTAAGAACATACTAAGTCTCACGTTTTTTATTCCAAATTTGAATAAAAACATTCATTTTTTTACTGTAATTAAGCATCACTTTAAATACTCAAAATGGATTATACTGGGCGGAATTGCTTATTGGGGATATGCCCAGGGACTATATATTTATGCAAATGAACTAAACACTTCAGCCCTTGGTATTGGGAAGATAAAAACGGTTCAAAACTTACTTGGCATCGTAAGTATATTTATAATAACTGTAGAGAATTTTTACACCCCTATGTTTTCAAATTTTATTCGGTTACACCCTACAAAAAATATAAGTGAAATGGTTGTAAAAGTGTATCGAGAAAACTATATAAAAGCGCTTGGGGTTTTGTTAATTATTCTTGTTTTTTCACTTGTGTTTTATGAAATTTTATATGTTGAAAAATATGGAGATGCTTTAGTGATTATTATTATATACTGTATTTGTCAATCTTTAATGCTTTTTATAAGACCCATAACAATTGCTTTAAAGGCTTTGGAAATCACCCGTCCATTTTTTATGGCTCATTTAGCTGCTGCAATTGCAATGCTACTTGTGGGTTACATAGCTATAAGCAAATATGACTATGTAGGGATGGCAATCTCATTTTTTGCAGCAATATTGATGTTTACATGTGTTGTTATAATATATTATAAAAAAATTGTTTTAAAAATCGCTTGAGGGCTAAAAGTATGAATATGAAATATGAAACTTTAAAAGACTTAAAAAAAGAAATACATCAACAGATCGCAGGGTTGATGTCAAAGAATTGTGTTTTATTGAATACTCCTAATCATGTAAATATAGGAGATATATTAATTTGGCAAGGAGAGATAGATTTTTTAAAATCAATAAATATTGAACCCTCTTATACAACCTCTAATTTCAATTTTGATTGGCGTGATTTTGACGAAGAAACATTAATTTTATTGCATGGTGGAGGAAACTTTGGAGATATTTGGGAATACCATCAAGATTTCAGAAAAGAAGTAATAAAAAAATATCCAAAAAACCGTATTTTGATTTTTCCACAATCTGTGGAATACAATAACAAAAAAGCAATGAAAGAGGACGCAGTATTATTTTCAAAACACAATAATATTACTATTTGTACTAGAGATAGTCACTCCTATACTTTATTAAAAGAACATTTTAAGAATAATATATTGATGGTGCCCGATATGGCATTTTGCATGGATATTGCAAAAAAATCTAATAAGCCAAATAAAAATATCCTTCTATTAAAGAGGAATGACCGAGAGTTATCAGAAACCATATCATATAAGAATCTCGAAAAAATCGAAATTTTAGATTGGCCTACGTTCAATCCCTCTTTTAAAAATTCATACTACCGTGTAATAGAAAAATTGAGTAAAGTATTCTCAAAACCTGCACTAAGTAAAAACAGAATAGATACTACATTTGGTTTTTGTGTTAAAAGAGACAAAAATTGGCAAATTAATTCTGGAATTCAGTTTATTTCAAATTATAAATATGTTGCTAGCACGAGATTACATGGTCATATTTTATCTTTATTACTAAATGTGTCATCTGTGATGATCGATAATAGTTATGGGAAAAACAGTAGATTTTATGACACTTGGCTAAAGGATATGCCACAATCATCATTGGTGAAAAGCACAGAAGAAATAGCAGAAAAATTAAAAAACTTATAGTTTTTGGAACTACTAAAAAGAGCATATCATTTATTATTTTTTATTGGGATATTTTTTATTCCATTTAACTCTGACATACCGAAATTTCTTGGATTTTTAGGTGAGTATAGTGCTGACTCCTCACCCTACTTCTTTATGGTTTCATTATTATTGTTAATGATTTATCAGCTATTAAAGGGTAAAATATTTATCCCTTTTAAAACTGTTGAATATCAAATTTTTCTGTGTTTTATTTTAGTATTATTTATTGCAACAATATTTAATATTGACCACATTTTTAATTATTATTTTAAAAAGACATCAGGTCCAATAAGGCTAATAAGACAGACACTTGGGTTGTTAATTGGGTCTGTTTTTTTCTTCTACACATTTGTTAATGTTTGTAGAGATTATGGTGCTGTTAGATTCTTTTACAAGATTAGAAAGCTGTTTTTTATCAGTTTTATAATTGTTTTATTCGTTGGTGCGCTAGAATTTGCAATAACTACTTTAGCTATAGAGGCATTAAACCCTTTTTACAGAATATTCAATTTCCTACCCTTTGTTGAAGTATCTCTTGACTATAAAATGATGCGGCTTTCTTCAATTACTTACGAACCTCCTGCCCTTGGAACTTATCTTATAACGATTGTAGGATTTATGTTTTCTTACATTATCACAGAAAAAAAACTAACCAGATTTTTGCCTTTTTTGTGTGTAGTAATACTTGCAATTTTGTCGAAATCAAGAACAGCTATGGTAGTTATATTAGTTCAAGCAATAGTTGCTTTTTTTCTAGCGTATTACTATTATAAAGATTTTAGAGAATATTTTAATCGAGTTATTGTTTTTGGTTTAGCAGCCACTATAGTAATCTCCTTCATCTATAAAGAACCTTTGTCAGCAGCTATAGAGGAAAGAGTAGCGTCATTAAATTTCACTAAAACTAAGTTTAAACAGAGCAGTAATTCTATATCAAATAAATCAAGGTTAGGAATTCAAGTGGCAATGATTGAGACAATCAAAAGAAACCCATTGCTAGGTACAGGCTGGGGGCAACAAGCGTATGTTTCGAAAAATCATTACCCTAATTGGGCCGTCAAAAACAATTATGAATTCTCTACTTTGTATCTAAACCAAAATGTAAGATCCTTTCCGCCTGGATTTAATTTATATCTCCGTATTGCAGCAGAATCAGGAATAATAGGACTAATAGTTTTTGCGTATTTTTTATATGTCACAGTTAAAAATTTAATTTATTGGCTCAGAAATGATAAGAAAACAAAGTATATCACAATTGCACTCCTGATAAGTTTCTCAGGCTTTATTCTAAATTGGTTACAAATAGATAGTTTTAGAATTTATGGATTTTGGTTGTGCTTAGCTATATTTATAATATTAAAAAAAGAGCTTCATGGCAAAAAAAATAATAGTCTTAATTCCTCATTATAATAATCTTATTGAATTAATAGAATCAATTTCTTCAATTGATGAAGAGATAAAAGTTGATGTTCATATTGTAGATGATGGTAGTGCTATTACACCGAATTTGAGGGAATTAAAAAATATATATACGCAGGGTAATATATCAATGAATTGTCTCCAAAAAAACGTGGGTATTGAATATGCTCTAAACGCAGGACTAGAGGCAATCGAAAAGCTAGATTACGATTATATTGCACGGCTTGATTGCGGAGATTTGAACATTAAAAATAAATATGCCGATCAAATAAATTATCTTGAACAACATCCCGATGTGTTCTTATTGGGCACATGGGCTGACATTGTTGATGTTGATTGTAATTTTTTGTACACACTAAAGCTCCCAACGTCGTACCATGAAATAAAAAGAAAAATGTACCTGAACAATATGTTTGTGCACCCCTCTGTTGTTTTCAGGTCAGAGGTTTTATTAAAAATAGGACATTACCCTACTAATTTTAAAGCTGCAGAGGATTACGGTTATTTTTTTAATATCGTTAAGGAACTAAAATCTGAAAATTTACCAAAAGTATATCTCAAATATAAAATTGATCCAAAATCTATTTCTTCAACAAAAAGAAGAAAACAAGTGAAAAGCAGAATTCGAATTATTCTTACACATTTCAAAATTGGGTTTTACCCTATTTATGGTTTAATCAGAAACATACTATTATTAGCGGTCTCAAGAAAGGTCACTACTTTTTTTAAAAAGAAAATCACGCACTAAAATGAAAGACAAGTTATTATTATTGTACAAACTTTTATTCATATTATTATGTTGCTCAATTCCATACTTTAAAATTGCGAGTGCAGTTCCTAATATCTTTTTAATTGGGTTAATCGCATTGTTTCCTTTTGTAGTAAAAAAGGAGGATTTTAGAAAGTTTCGGGAAATGCCGTTTTATATTTTTGGAGGGCTTGTGGTATTTTTAATTGTTAACATGCTTTTTTTTCAAGAGGTAAAACTAGAGCTAAAAATAATTCAAAAAATAGCTTCTGTAGTTGCACTGATACTTTTTAGTATTCCCTTGAATAACTTAACTTGGTTAAAAAAAGGAATTGTAGGCTCTGTTGGACTTTGCGTTTTCATTTCATTAATAAAAATAGGGATATACATTATTGAAGCAAATAGTTTTGAATTTGCTGAAGGTAGTATAATAAGAGATTTACTGTTAGTGGATCGCTTATATTTTGGGTTTTTCTGTATAATAAGCATCTTATCCTCATTAAGTTTATTCCAGGAAAAAATCATTAAAAAAAAATGGCTGCTTATAAATATAACCATAAACGTATTATTTGTGCTGCTTATATCATCTAGAATTGCGGTATTCCTTTTGATTATTTTAGCAATAACATCTAGTTTTTATACAAAACAAAAGCTGAAAATGTTATTCACATTATTTGGCTTAGCTATTGTTTTAATTGCTGCATTTTCAATAAACAAAAACCTAGGAGAACGATTTTTTTACACACAGAGTGAAGACAGTAATAAAAGCTATATTGAATTGGCAAAAAGCTGGGAACCTCGTTTTGTTATTTGGTCATGTGCTATTGATATTGGTCAAAATGAAACCAACTTGTGGGTGGGAAATGGTTTCTATAAAACAAAAGACAAACTAGTTAACTGTTATGAACGAACCATTTTAAAAGAAGATAAAAGGTCATATTTTATTGCCCAAAGATTTAATCCTCATAATCAATTTATAGATTTCACTTTAAGTTATGGTTTTATTGCCGGCTCCTTTTTTATGGTGCTTTTCATTCTTTTGCTCCTAAAATATTATAAAAACTTTATTACAACGGGGTATGTAATATCATTAGCCTCATTTTGTCTAATTGAATGTGTTTTTCATAGGCAAATGGGAGCTTATTATTTTGGGATTGTTTTTATATTATTAGTTTTTAATTCATATCATTCAAAAAACAGTTCTTATTAAACCACCTGAAAGATATGTGCTAAAGATTCAAAAAAATACTACAGATGATTACAAAAACTAAAATCTTATTTATACTTCATGCCGTTGGGGGTGTTGGTGTGTGGCTTAGAATTATTCTGGCTCAACTTAACCCAGAACTTTTTGATTTTGTGATCATTCATGGAGAAACAGATACAGACACTGCATTTACAGACAAAAATGGAGATCTTGTTAAAACCTATACCACCACAATAGACAGAAACATAAATGTTTCTAAAGATTATAAGGCCATTAAAGATTGTATGGCGTTTATAGATAAAGAGAACCCAGATGTTATTCATTGTCATAGTTCAAAGGCAGGTGTAATTGGGAAAATAGCTGGAGCCATTAAAAAAAAGCCTGTTTTTTACACTCCACATGCGTATTCTTTTTTAAGTAGTGAAAGTGTTTTAAGGCAAAAAATATATCTTGGTATAGAACAAGCACTCTCTAGATTTAACAACAAGGTATTGGCGTGTTCTGTGTCAGAAAAAAATAGAGCCATCAAAGATGTAGGTCACAAAAAAAAGAAGGTTCTTGTGTTTGAAAACGGCATTAAACCTATACCAAAAATAACACCTTTACGTATCGAAAAAACTTGGCCAGACAGATATATCTGTTCTGTTGCCAGGCCCTCATTTCAAAAAAATGTAGAACTCACCATAGAGGTTATACGCCAAGTTCAAGAAAAAATTCCAGCCATTCATATTGTTATCATGGGGGTTGGATTTCATTCTCCTAATCTTGAAAAGGTTACAAATCTCATTAAATTATATGGCCTTGAAGAAAATGTAACACTATTGCCCTGGACTGAGCGTGAAGACATTTTTCATATCATCAATAAGGCATCCCTCTATATATCCACGGCAAGATACGAGGGCTTACCCTATGCTGTGATTGAGGCAATGGCTCTAAAAAAATCTTTTGTTGTTACAGATGCAGACGGAAACAGAGATTTAATTGAAGATGGAGAAAATGGATACCTTATAAAAGATGAAAATAGTACAGCTTTTGCTACAAAAATAATAGCACTTATCCAACACAATGACAAAAGAATATTATTCGAAAATAAATCAATAGAAAAATTTAACGCTAGGTTTAATATTGAAAATACAATCCCCCTTTTAGAACAAATATATTTGAAGGAAGCATTAAATTAAATTAGAATCAAAATAGTATCTTTACTCTAGAAACAAAAAAGTTAAAACAGCAATAGTTATGAGAATTTTACTTGCTTCCATATATCCTTTTGCGTTTATGCTATTATTTGTCATCATTCCTTTTGATGATTATATCCGTGCATTGCCTAACATTCTTCTGATTGTGCTTACCATTTCTTTTCCTGCAATCATAAAAAGAGAGCATTTTCAAAAAATCAAAAAGGTGCCTTTGTTTTTACTCTTGCTCTTCTTTGGATATATTATAATAAACAGCATTTTATCTGGTAGGTTTGACACAGATCTTAGCATCCTAAAAAAAATAGCCATCGCAATTGGGCTTGTTGTTTTATACCTC
>Ga0115001_10003967_pt1 | contig 10934 bp, 6 predicted proteins | sample ArcticOcean_MG_C_12_FD_89869 | JGI IMG/M metagenome (GOLD analysis project Ga0115001, IMG submission 89869) | Marine microbial communities from western Arctic Ocean - ArcticOcean_MG_CB8_130 | ecosystem: Environmental > Aquatic > Marine > Oceanic | place: Arctic Ocean: Canada Basin | collected... | reverse complement strand
GACGATGAGTTCAGCGCGAGAACGAGCTCGTGATCGGCTATCTCACCTGTATGACCTTCGGTACTTGAGGCGTACTTTCACAGCAAGGCATCTCTGTTCCAGTTCTGACCCTTGAATTAATTGTAAACTTATTGTTCACGAAATTGTGAGGAGTATGTGAATAAAAAGCACGCGCCCCGAAAATACTCATTCTGATTTCTAATCGTAACAAACAGTATTCAATCAATCAATTAATTAATTAAATAAATAAATAAGAATGGGCTGTAGTTCCTCGCAACCGAAAGAGGCTTTGCGATTAGAACCGGCTCCGTTAGATCCGATCGATCGCATCGCGTGGAAGGTATTCTTACGTGCATACTTTCTATCCTTCTTCTTCTGACATTACTTTTAATCAGTTGCATAGGGCAATACACGTGAAAGACGTGGAGAGAATAATCAAAGAGATGATAATCAAGGTCCCATCGATAGCTACGCCGAGAGGGATCGCGAGAGAACGATTCGTGAAGGAAATATTGACCGAGAAATACGAGGAGTTAGGGTACGGCGATTTACTATCGGACTGCATGGATACGATCGAGGAAGGGACTTTGAGGGATTTAATGGTCGCGCAGTTATCGGAGAAGTTAGATTTCCAGGCGCAAATAATGAAACGAGCTATGAAAGGCTTAGGCACTGACGAAGATATGTTAATCACGTTCTTATGTACTTTAGACGAGGCAGATATATATAAATTACAAACTGCGTATTCGGAGAGATTCGAGGAGTCGATGGAGACAGCCGTGTTGAGGGAAACGTCGGGGAAGTTTAAGAGAGTTCTTTTATTGGCCGGATGCGATCAGGCTCCAGAGTGTTACGCGAAAGTATTCAACGAAGCAATAAGGGGCGCCGGTACCGATTGTAAAGCCGTCGTACGTTTAATGGTGACGCTCGACCATGAGATGATGGCTAAGACGAGAGACGCGTACATGCGCTTGTTCAAGAGAGATTTGTTGAAAGCGATTACGTCCGAGTTTAAAGTATCTGGGGATTTCAAGAGAATATGCGAAGGCTTAGTCACGAAACATCCGTCGAAAATTCAGAAAGAAATCACGGACGAAGAGTATGACAATGAAATCGATTTAATGCATAAAGCCGTGAAAGGCTTAGGCACGGACGAAAAAGCAATCGTGGAATTATTATGTAACAAAACGCACGAGCAAATCAACGAATTTAAATTGAAGTATCAATTGAAATTTAATCAAATGTTGAAAGATCGCTTAAGAGAGGAGACGACTGGTTTGTTCGAGAACAAATACTTTCGAGAAACGATCCAAGGCTTATTAACAGATCGCGAGGAGCAAATCGCAGTTTACTTAAAAGAAGCGTTTGGAGGATGGACTGCATCGAAGGACGATTGGGGATTGATCTCCATGCTCGTTCATCGCACGCCGGCGCAAATGAAAGAGATTAAGAAGCAATACATGATTACTTACGGGTCGGATTTAGTCCAAGACATTCGTAAGAATTGCATGGGCGATTACGAAAGCGCTTTAGTCGCGCTTGTCGTTGAGAGAGAACGCACGGTCGCTCGAGGTATAAAAGCGGCCATCAAAGCTTGGTCGAACAAAACGACGCAAGGTTCGTTAATTGCGCTCTTGACCAATCGCGACGAAGATATGCCGAATTTGAGAAAAGCCTTTATGAAGGAATTCGATAATAAGTCTTTACAAGGCGTGATTAAGAAAGAATGCGAAGGATTATTTGCCGAATGTTTAGTATCGCTTTGCAGCTATACGCCTCCGAAAGAGGGGAAAGTCTATGACGCCAATTACGGCGTCGATACGAGTGGTCCGCAAGGAACAACGTCGAGTGGCTTCCCAGGTGCAAGCGGCTCTACCGGTGTTGGAAAACAACACAGAGGTGGAAACGGTTCAGATTCCGACGAGTCGTTTTAATTTTTTCGATATATATAGTAATGAATGATAATAGTAAATACAAACGCGCGAGCAAGTTCGTTTTCGTGAAGTTTGTACGTAAATATATATATATATATATTCATAAAAAATGTTAATTAATGTCTATCAATGTCATCGAGAATGATTTGCGTAGAGGGAGCCAATTTTCGCAAATACTTAAACACCCAAAACTTGAACAGAACATCCATGCCTACTGGGACTAACGCTGTAAATATCGAAATCGCCGCATGATTATCCGTAATACCGTATTTCTCACCTAAAGATTCAAGAACAGTATTCCATCCATCGGCGGAGTGATAGCCAACGAGAACATCGCTCGATAATAATAAAATAAAAGCCTGGTTCGCTGGACCGAGATCGAAAAACCATTTTTTTGATTGTTCGATCCAATCTTTTGCCGCAGACCTGCGACCAAAAAAAGCCATGAGAAACGCTGAAACAAACGCGATATCCGTCCATCTATTTGCCAACTCTTTTTTTCTCAACTCAATCGTCTTTTGCTCAATTTCGCGAGCTTCATCAATACGAACTTGAGTCTTTTGTTTATCCGAGAGTTGCGGCGCTCGACCCATTTGAATATCGTATTCTCGCATCTGTTCGCTTCTATTCACTTCGGTGAGTATGTCTAGTCTTAAGTGCATCGGAAGCATTTCAGAAGCGGCTTTTTCTCCCATATCCTTGAATTGATTCTCAAAGTAAGGCGAAATGAACGAATAATTCATCGTTTGCGATAGAACTAACGGGAAAACGACAAACTTTGCGAAAATCCTCGCGTTTGGCGTTTCGTCGAAGAAAATTTCAACCTTTGTCTTTTTCTCTTCGTTCGTTTTTGCGGCTTGCTCGTCGAATATTCTCAAAGCTTCTTCGCCGTTTTCAACCACTCCCCAATCTATTGCGTTCAAAAGTTGTTCTCTTCTCGCTTCGTTTGATTGCTGATCTACTCTTTCAAATGGATATGCGCTTAATGATTTGTTGGTATTAGCACCACTACTAACGTGGTTTCCCTTTTCTTTCTTTCCCTTTCCCTTTTCTTGTTGTTGTTGTTGTTGTTGTGCCGCAGAAACTTTATTCTTATTACTGTTACTATTACTATCGCTTTGCTTGTTGTTGTTGCTGTTATTATTATTATTATTATTCTTGATTGTTGTTGTTGTTGTTTCGTGCAAAGTGTTATTGTTATTGTTATTATTATCTGCACTTTCCGATAATGATGAAGACGAGGAGCTTTTACTACCGCCGCCAAACGACGACTGCGCTTCTTTCCAGTTATTATTAGTATTATAATTATTTCTAATAAAGGGAACTCGTGGAAACCGTAAACCACTTTGCTGATCCTCCTCCTCGTCGATCGTTTGCTCAATCTCGTCCTCCCACGCCGTTCTGGATACCCAATCAGTCGTCTTCTTTTGTTGTTGTTGTTGTTGTTGTCCGTTCGATTGTTGTTGCGCGAGCGCTACGAACGCAGAAGCCGGCGACGACATGGATGATATTCCAATCATTTGATTACTACTACTAGTAAAACTATTATTATTATTATTATTATTATTGTTGTTATTATTATTATTCGATGATGTCGACGTAGACGCCGCTTCGTTACTTTCGTTCCTCTTCTTCAACCTAAGCTCTCTCTCCGCGCTCAATAAATACTCCTCCTCGGCGTTTGAGATGTAATCATCCATCGAATCTTGCTTTAATAGCTCCTTACTATCGACTTGGTCATTAAAAGCGTTTAAAGTAAACATCATCATCTTCTTCTTCTTCTGCATCTTCTTCTTCTTCTTCTTCTTCCACTGCGCATCGTGAGTAGTCCTACGAGTCGTTCGAGTAGCGAGGCGATTGGAAGAGCTCCAGTTCTCCCAAACGTCGTCGTCACGATTCGTCGCGGTTCCAGTGATTTGACTACTCCCAATCTTCGCTTGCCTATTCCTTACTTTATTAGAGAACCTCACAGAAGCAGACGAGGAGAACGATGCGCTATTGTTTCCTAACTGACTGATCATCATCGTCTGCGTCTGCGTCGTACTGAGTGCGCGCGTTAGTCCACTTATTCGAAGGATAAGGCCGTCTCGCAATGAACGGATTGCTGGTCCAGAAATTTCGTCTACAGAGAAATTTCGTCTAAAAAAGATGAAATTTCGTCTAAAAAAGATGAATAATAAAAGAACGAGACCAGCAAGCAACCAACAGACCAAGCACGAATTTCGTTCCCAAAACAAAAAAAAAAAAGAAATCGAAACTGCCGCAGAGTCCGCGCGCGCGCTCGAAGAAGCATAAAACGACCCAGTGATCCGAATCAGAAAAATCGATCGCGAGTGCATACGCGCGAGATGGTTAGTTTTTTTCGTTCAATTTTCCAGTTCTTTCTTTCGCGCAGGCTTAGGCGCGCTCGATCTCGCTCGTTCCTCCGATTTTTATTTTAGTACCAGCGCGTTATGGAAGTTTCAAGGGAGAGGGGGAGAATTCTGTGTTAATGATGAAGAAGAAGAAGAAGAAGAAGAAATATATATATATATAAATATATATATATCGTACTCGCAATCTGTTGTGTTTAGTGTTTAGTGTGTTTAGTGCGCGTTCGAGCTCGTTTCATTGGTAGAGCGTGTCATGAGAGCAGAGAGCGTTTTGAACGATCTCTCGAAATCGCTCTTCTTTTCGTCTGCCAGTTTTGAGTTTTTCCTCTCTTTTTCTGTACTGAACTTTCTCTCTCTTTTGAACGTAAGGTCGTCTTGGCAGCATCGGTTGTCACGAAATCGGGGAAGGCGTTAGTGTCGAGACAGTTCGTACCGATGACTAGGATAAGAATCGAAGGATTATTAGCCGCGTTTCCAAAGTTAGTCGGCGGCGGCGGGAAACAACATACTTACGTAGAGACCGAAAACGTTCGATACGTGTATCAACCGTTAGAGAATGGGACGATGTATTTGTTGTTAGTGACGAATAAGGCGTCGAATATATTGGAAGATTTGGAAGTTTTGAGGACGTTAGCGAAGACTTTACCGGAGTATTGTTATCAGCAAGTGGACGAAGAAGGCGTTTCAAAAGCCGCTTTTGAGTTAATATTCGCGTTTGACGAAGTGATATCAGCAGGACATAAAGAAAATGTGACAATGTCGCAAATAAGAACGTTTATGGAGATGGAATCGCACGAAGAAAAGCTTCATAAAATGATCATTCAATCTAAAATAAACGATACGAAGGACGTCATGAAGCGTAAAGCGATGGAGATTGATAAGATTAAAGTGGAGAAGAAAATGGAACGAGGCGGGTCTTCTGGGGGAGGTTTTGGTGGTGGTGGTATCTCTGGCTTCCAAGACAAATCGGATCCATTCGCTGGTGGAATGGGTGGTCGCCAAGGTAGTAGCGGTGGGTTTGCCAACGACGACGGCGGTTTCGGCGGCGGCGCTTCACAAAACCAAGGAGGCTTTGGCGGACAATCGAAGGGCGCGTCGGATGGATATGGCGAACCGAGAGGGCCAAAAGGTGTCGCTGCCAAAGCTGGCCCCAAAAAAGGTATGGTTCTCGGATCGAAACAGAAAACAAACAGATTCATGGACGCTTTACGACAAGAAGGCGAATCCGTTGAAGCCGAATATGGAAGCAAAGGTGAAAAACAAGCGCAAGCGGCGATTCCGCAAGTACCGACGGAATCCGTCACCATCATCGTCGAGGAAAAATTAAACGTTCAATTATCCAAAGACGGCGGTTTAGAAGGTATGGAAGTCCAAGGTACGATGATGATGGAAATTCAAAACGAGGACGATGCCTTCGTTAAAGTCAAGATTGAAAGCGGTAAAAACGAAGGCTACCAATTCAAAACCCATCCAAATATTGATAAACAATTACACGCGAACGAAGGTATTTTAGGATTAAAAGATCCAAACAGACCATTCCCGTGCGGCTCTGCGCTCGGTATCTTGAAATGGCGATTCCAAACCAAGGACGAATCCAAAGTACCAATTACGATTAACTGCTGGCCATCCGTATCTGGATCCGATTCTTTTGTTTCGATTGAATACGAAGCGGCTGATTTCATGGAATACGAAAACGTTAGAATCGTCATCCCGATACCGTCCACGAGAGAACCGCCAACGGTCAACAGTTGCGATGGTGATTTCCACGTTGATTCTAGAAGAAACGAGCTCGTTTGGTCCATTGATTTAATCGACGATTCGAACAGAAACGGATCGATGGAATTCGTCACGCCGGCGTGTGATGGCGAATTGTTTTTCCCAGTCAACGTAAGTTTTTCCGCGAGACAAACTTTATGCGACGTTAGAATAGTCGGCGTATCTAGAACCACTGATGATACTCCAGTGAAATACGGTGGTGAGACAAAACTTACCGTAGAAGAGTACACCGTTCAGTAATAAAAGAGAGAGAAGTCTTTTGATTTTTTTTTGTTTTGAACGGCGGCGGTGTGCAATTATTATTATCGCATCAAAATATTTAGTCCGGAAAAGGAAAAGAAAGAGAGGGAGAGAGAGAGATCAAAAAACAGTATCCCTCGCCAGTGTGTGTGTAATCTATATCATCATTTTATCATTATCATATATTATAATTATTACTATACGCTTTGGTGCGTCTTCTGTCTCGCGAAGATCTGGATTTCTTTTCGTACATACTGATGGTAGTACTGATTTTAATTTCCTCTCTTGCATGCACAAAACGTTTCACTCCACAATAATCTCCATTATAATTATAAATAACTCCTTAATAATCGATCGATCGAATCAACAGATTCGAAGAGAACCGATCGCGTACTACGTTCGTCGTACGATCAGTGTACTACGTAATCACTATCAAACATCAAACATCGTCATTAATCAAAAGTAACACCGATGTCCGCCGAAAACAACAACAACAACGGCAACACCTCTAAGCGCAAGAAATCGACTTTAGAGGAGACCCTGAAGAAGTATCGCAAAGGCGAAAAGGCGGCATCGAAGATCATGATCGACGTCGCTCGCGACCGCGCCGCGCTCGACGCGAGATCGGAGGCGCAACAGGAACGCGTCAGGAGACAACAGGAACAGGAGCGACAAAGACAGGAGGAAAAAATGAAGAAAATGGCTACGACGCAACAGAGAGAGATACAGATGAAGATGTTACAGCAACAACAACAACAACACGGTACGCAGCAGCAAATGGATGCGAATAAACCGATACACGTGCCGCAATCGTTATTGGCGAGACAGAAAGCTGCGATAGACCTATTGAGAAGGACGAGGGAGAAGATGACGAATACGGAACTGAAAGCATTGTTAGGGTTCGATGTCTTAATCGATAAAACGCAAGAGTTGTTCAAGACCTTAGAGCGGAACGAGAAAGTTAAGTATTGCGCAAAGACGGATACGTTGAAATATCAACCAAAGTATGACATACAGAATAGAGATGATTTGTTTCAGCTAGTTTTGAAACATGCGGATGGGATCTTGGAGGAAGACGTGAATGATTGCTATGATTTAGTCTTGATCGATTCGTTGAAGTTAGAGCAAGTCGGGGCGGTTTGGAGAATACAAAACTCGGAGACGAGGAAATTCGTGATTTATCCGAGGTATAAAGTAGGCATGGAGGATGATGAAAATATTAATAACAATAGTAACAATGATACTGATACTGTCAAAGGTAAGAGTACGAAGAATGATAATGAAGAAAACGAAGAAGAAGATGAGTTAGAGGAGGAGTTTGTGAAGATGTACGCGGACATTAAAGTCCCCGACGACGACGCAGAGTTTGATAATTTATTGAGAAAGAACAACATAGAGCCAGCGCAGAAGCGATCGTTTAGAAAAGTATCGAAGGAAGAATTAGAAGCAGAAAAGAAGAAAATGAAGAAGAAGAAACGCGCTCCAAATTTTGAGAGAATGAAGTTAACGAACGTACACATGAAAGAAATGTTCAAAGGCGCGGCGCCGGATAGGCTTGTTTAATACTTTTTTACGTAAGTGTTTGCTTAGTATTTTGGATTATGTATTTTAATAATCAAATTTCAAGTGTTCATCGTAGTAAGTAAGTAAGTCAGAGTAATCGAAGAGACGAGATTATTACATCATCGGCATTGGGCAACGCGACGTAATCAAACACATAGAGAACTTCTTCACCGCGTCGTCGTCTTTCTTGATTCGTTTTTCGGATTCGTTCGACGCCTTGATGCACGCAAACGCGCACTTCGTTGGATTAAACTCGAGACCTTCCACGTCCTCGGCTCTTCTGCCTTCGCGACCGCACCTCGTTTGGCATCTCAAAAATTCTCGGCAGTCCTTTGATCCAATGCAGTCACGCACTGGTTCGCCGCACTTCTCCAATAAGCACCTGTTAGGTGTTTAGGTGTTTGTGTAGATATGTAACAACAAATGTAAGTCAGCGGTCTATTTAATTTTTCACACGAAGTGCTTGATGCGCTCGCCTTCGTCGACCAAGAAACAAACCAAGAAACAAAGAGAAGAAAAAGACGAGGCTTTGTAAATTTGGCTAATTAAAATAATAATATATACTATATGCGTACCCCAAGGGTCCTTGCTCGCGCTCAGCGCGCTCTGGACGTTCGAAATGCTTATGTAAGTGTTTCCAAAAGCCACCGTGTTCATCCATGTCGCGCCCGCCGAACGTGACACGTCCATCGTCTTGTAATAAATTTCTCGTCGCATGTTGAAGATCTTGATCAAAAGATGCAAACGCGGTCGTTTGCGATTGAAAAGCGATTAAGCACGTCGCGCACGATAGCGCGAATAGACGCGAGAAAATTGTTCGGCTGTTTGTAAACATTTTTGTTGTTTGTTGATTATGTTGTTATTTGTACGTTACTGCGTCAACGCGGATTAGTATTATGATGTTTTATATTCATTTTTTTTTTGCACTATTAAATTTTCGAGTCTTTCGTGTAACCTCGTTTTATAAATACAATTGTAGAGTTCTTTATTTTATTCTTGGAAATCTAGAATCACTTCGCAATGTAATAAGCGCAAAAGCGTCTTCGTATGCTGCTCACACTCTTGGACGTATAACTTTTTTGTCAACTCTAAATCACTCTCGAGAGCTCTTTCTAATCTTTCTTTAACTAAGCGAATTGTGTCTTGTAACGAAATCAACGTTGACGATTGCGCGAGCGGTGGATGATTAGTATCATGCTGGTTCTTCTCAAATCGAAGCCGCTGTTTCGCGCCATCTTTCATTTCAGTCGTCGTTTGCGTAATAGTCTCGTCGACACCAGCTTTTGTAGGTGTTGTCACTGCTTCTTCAATAAAGACATCATCGGTTCGTTCGTTATTGTTGTTTTGCATCGCTCTCTTCTCTATTATTTGCTTCATTTTCAAATCAGCGTTTTCTAAAACGGTCTTTCGTAATTCTTCGCGTAACGCTAGAACTTCTTTTGCTAATAGACTAGCGTTCATTTCGGAGAATTTTCTTCGGTTTGATTCAATCGTTGCTGAAATATGGAATTCACACGCGCGAACAACTGCGTCGTGCAAGTCGTCTCGAAGTCTTTCGTTTGGAACATTTTTACATTTCGTAAGAGTCGCTTTTTCAATCGCTTCGCGAACTACGAGCGGATTCGCGAGAGAGTCAACACCGGATGATAACTCTAAACCGACAGCATTTATTGAATTTATTGTCGTTACCGTGTTCGGTGTCATTGCGCCATTTGTCTCTCTTTTTGAAAACGCATGAAATGTCTCTCGCTCGTGAATAGCGTCGTTGTCGTTCCTCCTGTTATTATTGTTTTCTAAAATCAATGGCTTCATCGTTGTTGGTATGCTACTCACTACTTGTTCCGTTTTTTTTTTGCTGCGTTGAGGCGTTCCATGCGGGGTTACGTTAATACCACCTACGCTTTTCAAGGCGTCGAGCAAGAACCCTAAATTTCCTTCTCGCTTTTCTTCTCCGACTTTGCTTTTCGTTGGATTTGTAGTAGGAATTATCGGTTGTTGCTTTTTTGTTATAAGCGAAGAAGCTACTAACGGTTGCTTGGTTAAACTGCCCATCATCTTCGTTTCTATCGTCTTCGCAGTCGTGCTAACGGTCGCCGACTTGTTATTATTACTATTATTATTATTATTGGCATCGTCGTCTTGATCGTTTATTTCGTTCTTCGTATTCTTCGAGCGATTTCGATTCCCATGATTCCCATGTTTCTTCTCTAATTTCGGCCATACTAACTTCATCGGATCATCTAAATTATTCTTCTCTCTAAACGCTTCGAAATCGACGTCTTCACATTGACAGGAACAATCGTTCTCGCGAACGATTCTCGTTTTCCCTCCATATAATTTCGAATCCACAAACTCTCAATGTTCACTATTTTCGGACATAATCCTAAAGCGTTCACGTTATACCTACAACACGTGTGTAAATAATCAGTATCTAATCCGTATCTATTCCTGTCCAAGTTCGTCCCGTAATCGACACCGTCCTCCTTATCGTTCAAATTATGTTTCCTTAACTCGTCCGGTACCCTGTGCGTCTGAACTACTCCAGATAACTGAACGACCTTTGTTCTCCTCGTATTCTTGGCCAATAACTTCAACGCGTTCCGTTTCCGACCGTCTTTTCTGTTCCTTTCAGCGAGTTGTAGAGCTCGCATTGTTTGCAAGAACGCAGAACTTACGCTGGCGCAAGCGTTCGTCTCTTTCGGTAACGCGTTCATGACATTTAAATCGCACGCGTTCTTCGGGTAATGCTCCCACGAAAATCTCGCTCGGTATAATAATTGATTATTCGCCGGCCTTATTTGTTTCTCGTTCTGTTTCTTCACCGCCGCCGATGGTTCGTCTTCTACTGATACTTCTTCGTTTTCGATGCTGAGTAGGCCGATATCTTCATCACTCGCTCGCTTCTTCTTCTTCTTCGCAAAAATAACTTCTTTACTCGGTCCAGGTGTATCGACTTGTATGTTCTTTATGGAATCATCGCATTCGTCTTCTCGTTCATCGCGCGCTCTCGTTCTCTTCGTTCGCATTTCCTTTCTTTCTCTCTCTCTCT
>Ga0115001_10003966_pt1 | contig 10935 bp, 10 predicted proteins | sample ArcticOcean_MG_C_12_FD_89869 | JGI IMG/M metagenome (GOLD analysis project Ga0115001, IMG submission 89869) | Marine microbial communities from western Arctic Ocean - ArcticOcean_MG_CB8_130 | ecosystem: Environmental > Aquatic > Marine > Oceanic | place: Arctic Ocean: Canada Basin | collected... | reverse complement strand
TTTCTTGAAGGCGTTGGTGGTGGAAAACGAACATACTGCAGTACTGCAAGTCGGATGACTTCAGGGCTGGTTTTGAAGTAGCGGAATGGAGAATGTTTTGTCATTCGGCATGGTTACAAATTAGCCCTGTCCGCTTCAAGCAAGTTTACTCTGACAAAGCCTTGAAACCTATCCAGCTCTAAATAAGGCGTTGCAAAAAGGCGGGGTCCATATACGTCCACACATGACAGTGCCGGTTTGCCGTCATAAGAACAAAACAGGGACACCAAAAATCATGCCAGATTAGGACTTGGTAACCATCACTTTGGCTGCTAGCCTTGGTTATCTCGACTGGCGCCAGCCATTAGACTGGAGAGCAGACTACCCAGTTCTCAAAAATTGGTTAAAGCAGTTTGGACAAAAAAATGCCTGCTGGGGCGCAACTGAAGCGAACAAGACATGAACCACTTCCCCCATCAACGCCTGCCCGCGCCTAACCCTACCGATTATGATGCAAAACAACAAGAAATCCACGATACGATTGCAAGCGGCCCACGCGGCGGAGTTAGAGGGCCATTGGCTGTCTGGTTGCATCGACCAGAACTTGCGGCCAAGGCACAGGATCTTGGAAGGTATTGTCGCTATGATACCATGTTGCCGGTCGTTCTGTCGGAACTGGCAATTCTTGTAACAGGCCGAGTTTTTGTATCAGAATACGAATGGCAAATCCACAAAGGCTTTGCCCTTGAGGCTGGACTGTCACCTACGATTATCGAAGCTATTCGCATGAACCAAGCCCCAAATTTTGATGATGCAGCCCAAGAAGTAGTCCATGACGTTGCGCGCTCGGTGCATGAAGCACGGGGGGTGGACGATGCCCTTTATACGCGTGCAACCTCGATTTTGGGTGAGCCTACGCTGGTCGATTTAATCGGGTTGCTTGGCTATTATACCCTAATTTCAATTACCATTAACGTGTTTAGGATCCCACCTGCGGGCCTAAATCCTGAACCGGAGTTGCAAGATGAATGACCGCACTCAAACATGGAAATCAAATCCGAGCGCAACCAGTACGGTGTTGCCCAAAGGCGCGACGGACTGCCATTGCCATGTATTCGGCCCAACCACACGGTTTCCATTTACAAAGACCAGCAATTACAACCCTGCAGACGCTCCAAAAGAGACGCTCTTTGCTCTTCATGATGCAATGGGAATCGAGCGCTGCGTGATCGTGCAATCCGCGGTACATGGTCACGACAACAGTGTTGTTGTGGATGCTCTGCAAGCGCGTCCAGGTCGCTACCTCGGGGTGGCGCTCGTGGCTCCCGATCTCAGCAACGTGGCGCTGGACACTCTTGCAAAGCAGGGTTTTCGCGGCGTACGGTTCAACTATATGGCGCATTTGGCACCAGGGGCCACGGATGCGGAATTGTTGGCCCTTGCGCCACGGCTTCGCGATAGAGGTATGCACTTACAAGTGCATATGGAGGCTACGATGATCGAGACGCTTTCAGCGACACTGTCCAATTTACCCGTTACCGTGGTCATCGACCATATTGGTCGGGTGGATGCATCAGAAGGGATTTCACAGCCCGCTTTCCGAGCCCTCTTGCGCCTTCTCGAGCACCCAAACATGTGGTGTAAGGTTTCAGGATGCGAGCGCGCCTCGCGATTGGCCCCCTCCTTACAGCGACGCTGTGCCACTCGCCCGTACGGTCGTGGAACGGTTTGGCGATCGCGTGGTTTGGGGCACAGATTGGCCACACCCAAATTACCGGACGGATCCGCCCGACGACGGCCATTTATTCGACCTTCTACCAAAAATTTCTGCAAACAAATCTACTCTTAAGGCTTTGCTAGTGGACAATCCAACCCGCTTATACCGATTTGAGGAGGCCTAACATGGCAGGACGTCTTGATGGAAAAGTCGCTATAGTGACGGGAGCAGGCAGCGTCGCAGCCGGCTGGGGAAACGGCCGCGCTACCTGCGTGCGCTTTGCCGCAGAGGGCGCCAAGGTATTTGCCGTAGATTTGAGCGCTGAGACAATGGTGGAAACACTGACACGTGTGCGTGACGCCGGTGGTGAGATCGAACCGCACCTGTGCGACATGACTGATGGCATAGCCGTTGAGGCGATGGCCGCAGCCTGTCTCGCGAGGTTTGGCACCATCGACATTCTAGTTAATAACGTTGGCGGATCGGCTAAGGGCGGCGCAACCAACCTGGACGAAGCGGCTTGGGATCGACAAATTGATTTCAATCTAAAAAGCGTCTATCTGAGCTGTCGCTCAGTACTGCCACATATGGAGGCCCAAGGAAGCGGATCAATTGTCAATATTTCATCTGCATCCGGTATACGCTATACAGGTTCACCACAGGTGGCCTATGCGTCGGCAAAGGCTGCAATCATCCAATTCTCCAAGGTCACCGCAGTGGAATTTGCCCCTAAAGGCGTACGTGTGAACACTGTTATACCAGGGCAGTTGCATACACCAATGGTTGAAGCGCGCCTTGCGGGACAACGTATGGGTGGGGACGTTTCCTCCCTCCTGCAATCACGCATCAAACGCATCCCACTGGGTTGGATGGGCGACGGACGCGATACAGCAAATGCTGCTCTTTTTCTATGTTCAGAGGAAGCGCGCTTCGTCACGGGAACCGAAATTGTCGTCGACGGCGGCATGAGCGCACGCTGCGACTGATGACATCAAAAATCTTTGCATATGACCTGCGAAACCTCATAATAGTTTTAGGCTCCATTAAAATATATCAACAACACTGAGGCAGACATGACCAAGCTTACAGCTTTCAATATGAACTGCATAAATACCATGATAATCCGGGGAGGCTCGTCAAAAGGCATTTATCTTGATGCACGCGATCTACCTCCAGCCGGGCCGGAACGAGACAACGTGATATTAAAAATATTTGGGTCACCAGATAAGCGCCAAATCGATGGGCTGGGTGGCGCAGACAAACTTACCAGCAAGGTCTGCGTGATGGGGCCACCGACCCGGGAAGACTGCGATATTGACTATCTATTCGGCCAAGTAAACCAAACCTTGCCACGGATTGATTGGACATCTAACTGCGGAAACCTCTCGTCAGGGGCCGCCTATTACGGGGTACTCATGGGCTATGGCGAGGCAACCGAAGACTGCACCAAAACGCTCAGCATTCATCAGGTCAATTTGGGCCGCAAGCTTCTGGCTAAGGTCCCAATGCGCGATGATCAACCCGAAGTTGAAGGTAACTTTGCAATAGGCGGAGTGCCGGGTACCGGCGCACGGATCAACTTAGATTTCGGCGACTTCGCTGGTGCTGTGATGAAACAAGGCATTCTGCCCACTGGCAATACCAGGGATTTAATCAATGTGCCTGGACTGGGTGAGATTGAAGTTAGTATTGTGGACATGGCGAACTTACACGTTTTTGTACGGTCAGTAGATGTCGACCTAGATACATCGTTATCAATCTTCGATCTGCAATCTGATACCGCCCTTGTACGGCGCCTCGAGAATGTTCGCACCTCCGCCTGCGAGAGAATAGGCTTTGGCAAAAATCAAAATATGGAAGAACTTATGCGCATTAGCGTCAACCCGTTACTATTCATAGTAGCATCTCCAGTCGATTACATCACCAACACCGGACAGAAGATAAAAGCCAGCGATCACGACCTCTTCGCGCGATCAATGGCGCGCTATGAGTTTTCCAAAGCCTATCCTGGCTCCGGCAGCGTCGGCACCGCTGCTGCAGCAGGTATTTCTGGGACACTAGTACATGAAGCAAGTCGGCCAGAAGCATTGGTGAATGAAGAATTCGTACTGCGCGTTGGTCATCCGGGAGGAACACTTTCTGTCGAAGCCGCGATGGATAGAAAAAGCTATAAAGTCTCCTATGCGCGCCTAGGACGGACGGCACGGCTTCTGATGGACGGCAGGTCATATTATCGGTAAATTTGGCGCCTGAAGTTTTGCATAAAACGAGCCGCCTTAATCTCTGTGTTTGCACAGAGCGTTGTGTGGTGATAACGAAGTCATGTCGCTGGGGGTTGGACAATATGGGGACTTAAAATAAAAATTTCATTGTGATTTAACTTCAGCTTAAAAATTACTAAAGTAGCTGCTGGGTCATTCAGGGTTTAAAAGCCAAATAAATAGCTCTGCTGAGGGCTATAAATATACTCGCAAGTAACATACTAAGATTTTTTATCTACTTTATCTAAAAATACCTCCACCGCTGAGCGGTGCTCTTTAGTTGTGTAGCAAATAGCCTGAGCTTGGCGCCCAAGAGAAAAAATTTCCTCATCTGAACTCTCAAATGTCTTATCAAGGATCGACTTGGTCAGAGCCACTGCGGCGGATGAACCCTGGGTCAGTTCTGCGGCCCACTCGCAGCACACATCGATCAGCTGTCCAGAAGGTGCAATGCGATCGACCAACCCCACAGCCAAAGCTTCGTCAGATGTTACCACCCGTCCTGAAAAGATTAGTTCTTTCGCAAGTGATAGCCCAACGCGACGGGGCAGAAAATACATGCCCCCTCCATCTGAGACCAGACCACGCTTCAAAAAACTCATCGACATTTTGGCGCCGTCAGCAACCACGATGAAATCACACGCCATGGCCATATCAAGTCCAAGACCGAAGGCAGCACCGTTCATTGCCGCTATCACCGGTTTGGTGGATCCGTGAATCACTGCTACGCTACGGTGAGTCTGTTTTTGACGCTGCCATCCGTTATATGCAATTTCGCCAGGCGGCGCATTGAGTCGTTCACGCATGCCCCCAATATCACCACCAGAACAGAAACCTTTGCCGGCACCCGTCAAAATGATAGATCTAATTTCCCGCGATCTGTCTGCCCATTCAAAGGTTGCTATCAATTCTTGCCGCATTTGATCATTGATTGCATTACGCACTTCAGGGCGATTTAGAGTTATAATAGCAACATTATCCCGCACTTCGGTGTTGACGAATGTAGCAGACGGGACGGCAAACGTATTATTGTCTTGCATGGTCTAAGTATCCTTAATGGGATTTTGTGGGCGTTTCGAACCGTTATGACAAGTTAGTACAACCGCACCAGGAAGCTCATCAGAAGTCATAACCTGATATTTCAATCGGGCCGCCTGCTCAGCAGACACAACATTATGGGTCAATTCATCGAATTTCTGAAAAAGTTCGGAATCTGTAAGGGGGCAGTCTGGGTCACCTTTTCGGGTTAGTTGAAAATGTTCGATCTGTTTGCCCGACGCCAATTTAATCATCAGGCGCGCCTGACGTTGCTCCGGATATTTAGCAGAAATTTCAGTATCTTCATTGATGATGATTTTATTCATGAACTCTCTAAAATCAGAGCGAGCCAAGCTTTCTGGGGTGAACGCCGCGAGCCGAACTCCTCCAGTATAAAGCAAAGCGGCCACGCAGTATTGCAGACTGAAGCGCGCATCTTGCGCTGAAGTCACATCCATTCGGTCGCAGATTGATTTTGTTGGCCCATACCCATAAACAGTGATCCGCGCCACATCCTCAGGCTCGAAGAGGTGCTCGGCTTGCGCCGCACGAAGGCCATCAAGTGTTGGGAAAATATGACCACAACAACCATGATTTTTGAACGTCATACGTGAAATCGGCGTCCAATCCCCCAGGCCAGCTAATCCCTTTACCCAATCGCCTGTATTTTCGCTCGTTGCTGAGGCGTATCCATGCGCAGCGTTCAGGCTGTCCAAGCTACCAGTTATGCCTTCTGCAGCGGCCAAGCCCGCCAACACACCAGCGTCAGCGGCGTGACCGCAATGCATCGGTTTGATCTGCCCATGCCCCTGAAGGTTTTCCTGATGACCGCCAGCAAAGCTACTAGCGATGGCAATAGCATGGCTAATACCTTCTGCGTCACAACCTTTGAGCATGGCTGTCGACACATCGGCACCCATTGTGCCAACGGTTGCAGTGATATGCCAATTTAGGTAGTGGCTGGGCTGCAACGCCATGGCGATCCTGCACCCAACCTCGTAACCTCCAATTACAGCCCGATGAAAAGCACTCAAACTTGCCCCTTCGGACTGCGCCACCGCAAGGGCTGCTGAAATTGTAGGGCTGCCCGGATGATAGCCGCCATCTCGAAAGATATCGTCAAACTCAGCAGTATGACTCGCCGTTCCATTTAATAGTGCCGCGTGGCGCGCAGTGCCATTGAGGCCGGCTGCATAAACAACGGAGATGCCCTCTCCACGTTCTGATTGCAGTGCTCTTGTGAGCGGGACGGCGGGCCCTTGAACACATCCCGGCAGCATCGATCCAAACCAATCCAGAACGGCGCGGCGCGTATCGTGGGTCACATCAGCGCTCATATCACAAGTTAACCAGTCTTCTGCAGCACACGCTAAGCCGATGAGTGGATTAGAGTTCATTCTTTTATCCTCGTTTCAGCAGCAGACCACCATCAACAGGCAAGAGTGCGCCCGTGATGTATTTCGCTTCATCCGACGCTAAAAATACAGCTGCATTCGCTACGTCCCAAGCCTGACCCATATAACCCATCGGGACCATCGCATCACGCTCTGCTCGAATATTATCGCGCGAGCGGCCCGTTTCAACGGCGCGACGTTCAATCGCCATCGGCGTATCTATTAGACCCGGAAGAATGACATTGGCTCGGACCCCAAACTTAGCATTTTCAGCCGCTATATGCTGAGTGAATGTGTTCACGGCTCCTTTGGATGTTTTATAGGCAACCGTTGGTCGCATCGACAGGGACGATGTCGAAGAAATAGAGATGATTGAGCCGCTACCTTTAGCGCGCATCGACGGAAGCACGGCCTTACACAACATAAACATACTCTTGAGGTTGAGTGACATTATGCTATCCCAGGCCTCGACATCCAGGTTACACGTCTCTCGATCACCTTTTGACATACCCACGTTGTTATGTAGCACGCAGATCTGACCAAATTCAGCCAGAGTTTGTTCTACTACAGCCTGACACGCGGCTTCCTTAGTCACATCTGCCTGTACGGCAATTGCGTTACCACCTACGATTTTCCGGGTTTGCTCGGCCCATTCAGAGTTAATGTCGACAAGAACACAAGTAGCCCCCTCCTCGGCAAATCGAATTGCCACAGCCCGGCCATTACCGAGGGTTGCGCCAGGCTGCTGCCCTGCACCAGTAATAATTGCGACCTTACCAGTCAGCCGTCCGGCCATGAGCTCACTCTCCTGCTAAACTCTCAAACTATTATAACTTTGCTTTGTAATAAGTAGGCCTGATTAGAAGTAAGGCTCGACCAATCGGCGGTCTGATAGATTTATAAGTGGCTTGGTTGACTGTTTTTAAAAAATTCGCGTGGTTGTTTGACCTGATCAAGCAGCCAATCAATTAAACGTTTTGTCTTAAGACCGACGGAAGCAGTGGTCGGCCAGATCACGTAGAAAGCGCCACCTGTTGGAATGGGTAAATCCAGTGGCCGAACAAGTGAGCCATTGGTAAACATGTCGTGCAAAATACCGAGTTGACCAATCGCCAGACCGAACCCCTGTTGGGCAGCGGCAAAGGTCAAAGTGGACGACTCAAAATCCATTCCCGCGTTGAAGTCGACATCCACATTACTAGCCCGGGCCCAAAATTCCCAAGCCCGGCGGCGATATCGCGAATGCAAAATGTCCGCTTTGCTAACGTCGCTAGGGCATGACAAGCCACCAATTGAATCAAGGTACCCCTGACTGCATACGACGTCGACTTTTTCATCCCAAAGTTTTCGCGCGCGCGTGTCACGCCAGTTGCCATCACCAAGCTGTAGTGCCACATCTAGATGTCTGCCACGGAAATCAAGCGGCTCGACCCGTGTATCAAACCGAACACGGATTTCTGGATTTTGTTTCGTAAACTCCATCAGTTTCGGCATCAACCAATGATGCGCCACCGTTGGATGCACTCGTAAATTTACGGTACTATCAGTCTCATGGCTGATAATTCTCTGGGTTGCATTTTCTAGATCATCGAAAAGGCCTGAAATTTCCAACCCAAAAGCGCGCCCTACCTCTGTGAGCTTAGCAGAGCGCACACCCCGCTCAAAAAGGCTAACATCCAAAAAATTTTCAAGAATCCCAATTTGACGACTAATCGCGACCTGACTAACGCCCAATTCCTGTGCTGCGGCGGTAAATGTTTTATGACGCGACGCCACGGCGAAGGAGCGCAAAGGATTAAGAGGCAGATTGATACGGCGATTTTGCATGATTTTTGGTTATCCATGGATGATAAATGGGAACTTTAAATGCTCTCCGGTTAGTCTAGGCTTTGGATAGAAGTAGTCAATGAGACATCCACAAGTTTACCTTGTCCACGGAGTCATACATGTTCACAGAGCCTTCCCAGCAGGCAATCGCATCCCACACCGGAGGTTGGTGGCCTACAGTTTTACTGGCTATGCTACTCGTAGTGTCAATGCTTGCCGGTTGGGCATTTGAGCATTTAGGCGCCCCACTGCCTTGGATGATCGGTCCACTCGTCGTGACTGCGGCCATATTTATCGGGTTTAAACCAAAAGTCAGAGTACCCAAGCGCCTCCGCCCCATCGGACAAGTTGTAGTTTCCACCCAGATTGGATTGGCGTTTTCACCACAAGCCTGGGACATGCTGGTCGATTATTTCCCTGTCATTGTAGGTACAACATTGGCCAGTGGAGCCTGTATCGGCGCAGTGTCTCTATTAATGGCACACATCACAGGACAAAAACTGACACAGGCGTTCCTATCCAACGTGCCTACCAGCCCAGTGGAAGCCGAAATGATGGCAATCGCCGCAGGTATTGACCCTACACCAGTTGTTTTTTCTCAAACACTACGTTTGTCGGCGGTCGTCGTGGTTCTTCCGATTACTCTTTACGCGATTGAAGGTTGGCCAGAAGGCGCACGCACAATGGTATCTCTATCTGCTCTTGACCCAATCAATATCGCATTCTTGATAACAGCCGGAGTGTCCGGCTCATGGATTGCGCGATCTCTTCGTGTTCCAAATCCAAATTTTCTTGGGCCAATGGCTGTTTCTGCGATCCTATCCGTCATGACCATTAGTCCAGTCCCCTACCCTCCTATGCTTATGGCTTTGGCACAGATAGTTCTCGGCACATGGCTTGGCGCGACGTTTCGGCGTTCGTTTGTTACCTCAGCATTAGGTCTGACTTTTGCGAGCTTATCCTTCACATTGCTCTTGCTGTTATTGTGTTCCCTAAGCGGTTTCGCAATTGCGACATTATCGGGCCTAGATTGGCAAACCGTTGTTCTAAGCGCCGCGCCCGGTGGCGTTACTGAAATGGCATTAACTGCCAAATTTTTGGGCCAAAATGTAGTTCTAATAACAACGTTCCACCTTGTCCGAATATTTATTTTTATGCCAAATATCCCATGGATTGTGCGCCTTATTGCAAGCCACGAAAATACAAACAAATAAAGGAATCGACCCAATGACCACATTTCGCACTCTACCTAAAGGCCGGAAAGCGCGCATCGTAGTCCTAGATGATTATATGGGCGTCGCGCGCAACCTGGCCAATTGGTCCATTTTGGAAGATCGCGCAGAAGTGACATTCCTGAAATATGCTATACGGCCAGAAGATCTACCCTCCCAACTGGCCGAATACGATGCAATTTGCCTCTTGCGAGAAAGGACGGATTTATCTAAATCAGTCTTACAAGCACTTCCAAACCTCAAGGCGATAGCTGCTACGGGCCGACAAACACGCACTTTAGATAGCGACGCTGCGAATGCCCTTGGCATCCCAGTTATGACAACTGATGGCAGCGGTAACGGTATCTATGCAACCGTCGAACTCGCATGGGGCTTAATCCTGGGCCTCATGCGCCATATCCCTGCAGAATCTGCAGGTATGCATGATAGAGCGTGGCAAATGCGGTTAGGAAATGCCCTGTACGGTCGTACACTTGGGCTTGTGGGACTAGGGAAACTGGGATCACGTATGGCTTTGGTCGCGCAAGCCTTCGGAATGAATATCATTGCTTGGAGCCCTAACCTGACATCCGAACGCGCGGAAAAAGGCGGTGCAAGCTATGTAGATAAGGACACGTTATTTTGTACGGCGGATATCATATCACTGCACCTTGTGCTTGGGCCATCAACAAAAGGCATAGTCGCAATGGAAGATTTCGCACGGATGCAGTCCCATGCTCTTTTTATCAACACATCCCGCGGACCACTTGTAGACAGTGAGGCACTGCTGGCAGCACTTAAGGGTGGTCAGATTGGAGGTGCAGGCCTTGATGTATACGACCAAGAACCCCTGCCTGCAGATGCTGCCATCCGTAAAACTCCAAACACCTTGCTGACGCCGCACCTTGGATATTCAGTTAAGGAAACCTTTGAAAGTTTCTATAGTCAGACTGTTGAAAATCTTGACTGTTGGCTTGACGGATCACTACGCAGATTGGCATCCAAAAACTAAAATGGCTGGCCCCTTTTGGAGCCAGCCACTCCTAACGACGTTAGCCTAAGCTTACTTGCCGATACCGCGCTTTACAGCAAGCTCTTTCCAAGTCTTCATATCGCGCAAATACATACGGGAAAACTCAGCGGGAGATAAATCACCAGCAAGAGCTAGGTTTTTAGTTAGTGCATCCTGCATTGTGTCAGACTGCATGGCAGTCGCAAGATCATCGCTAATCTTCTGGACGAGTGTTTCGTCCATGCCACCTGGACCGAAGACTGCAACCCACCCATTGATATCAACGCCAGTCACACCAGCTTCACTGCTGGACATCACGTCTGGCAAAAGCTCAAAACGTTCTGGTGCAAGCACCGCTAAAGCCTTTACACGACCATCGTTCACGTAAGGCATGACGCTGGCTGTTGTTGAAATGTATGTGTCAGCATGGCCACCCATTAAATTTGTCATAGCGTCTCCCCCACCAGAGAAATGCACTACGTCTGCTGGCAGATTA
>Ga0115001_10003948_pt1 | contig 10961 bp, 10 predicted proteins | sample ArcticOcean_MG_C_12_FD_89869 | JGI IMG/M metagenome (GOLD analysis project Ga0115001, IMG submission 89869) | Marine microbial communities from western Arctic Ocean - ArcticOcean_MG_CB8_130 | ecosystem: Environmental > Aquatic > Marine > Oceanic | place: Arctic Ocean: Canada Basin | collected... | reverse complement strand
TTTATAATAATAAAACCTTGCTAACGGAGAGATGGCAGAGCGGTTGAATGCACCGGTCTTGAAAACCGGCAAAGGGGCAACTCTTTCCTGAGTTCGAATCTCAGTCTCTCCGCCATTATTCACTTACATAAATATAATTTTTAAATAGTTCAGTTACGTTATTGGTATCTATTTTAATTGTTGTTTTTTGACCCTGATTATATTTGTATAAATTCTCATCATCGTAATCTAATAAGTTGCATAGATATTGTAGCTCTTCTTTTTTTATTATGTTAATATATCTTTTTGTAAATGATCCTAACAATTTATCCATTTCCTTTGTTCCCCTATAATTAGATCTATAGATTATTTTTTTTTTTAAATTCGTTATATTAATCATGATAAAAGTTTATATTATGAATCTATCATGGAAATTATAAATAGTTATGATTATTTATTATCAGATTTAACAAAATTAAATGGTGTAGGTAAGAAAACCATGGAAATTTTAAAAAAGAAAAAAGTCAATAATATTTTTGATTTATTGTGGAGATTACCCAAGTCTTATACTGATAGAAGTTTAATAAGTAATATCTGTGATCTTAAGATTGGTGAAGTACAAACCATTAAAATAGTTCCTATAAAATATCAGTTTCCCAGAATAAGAAATTTACCAAATAAAGTAAATTGTGAAGATGAAACAGGTAAAATTGATTGTATTTTTTTTAATAGTTACGAGGGATATGTAAGAAAGATTTTACCTTTAAATCAACAAGTAAGTATAAGTGGTAAAATTGGTTCTTACAAAGGTAGATATCAGATTACAAATCCTACCTACGTTTCACAAGATAGTTCATTAATAGAAACTCTTCATAATAAGTATTCGTTAACAGAGGGTATAACAGAAAAAATTTATAATAAAATTATCAGTCAAATATTAAAGAATTTACCCATTTTAAATGAATGGCATAGTGAGAGTATTTTAAAAAATTTTAATAATGAAAGCTGGAATAATTCAATTGTTAAGTTGCATGATCCAAAAAATATAGACAATTACAAGTCTAGTTTTTACAAGAGGCTCGCTTACGATGAAATTTTGGCATCTTTTTTAGTAAATTCTGAAATAAGAAAAAAAATTAAAAAGATAAAAAAAAGATCAAAAAAATTTTCTGAAAAACCTTACAGCGAAATAACTAACAAGTTAAACTTTAATCTTACTAATGATCAAAAAATATCTTTAGATGATATAAATAAAGATTTGATGTCAAATAGTAAAATGTTTAGACTTTTACAGGGTGATGTTGGTAGTGGAAAAACTATAGTTTCACTAATTTCTTCATTAAATGTAATTAGCTCTGGCTTTCAAGTTGCTATGATGGCGCCTACTGAAATCTTAGCAAGACAGCACTATAGCCTTGCTAAAAAATTATTTCCTAAAAATATTTCTTTTGAATTATTATCCAGTAAAAGTGAAAATATTGAAAAAAAAAAAATTATTAAGAATTTAAAAGATAATAAAACACAAATGGTTTTTGGCACTCATGCCATTTTTCAAAAGAAAATAATCTTTGCTAATTTAGGTTATATCATAATAGATGAACAACATAAATTTGGTGTAAGACAAAGAAAACTCCTTTCTGATAAAGGAGGTAATAACTGTGATGTCCTCCTAATGTCAGCAACACCAATACCTCGAACTTTAACTATGTCTGTTTATGGTGATATGGATGTCTCTATAATTAAAGAAAAACCCAGCAATAGAAAAGAAGTTAAGACGTACAGTAAATTGGAAAGTAAAATTAATGATGTATTAAGCTTCGTTAAAAAACAAATAAAAGAAGGTAATCAAATTTTTTGGGTATGTCCTTTAATAGAAGAATCTAAAAAGTTAGATCATCAGTCTTCAGTTAATAAATATAAATTTTTAGAAAAAATTTTTCCCAACAAAGTAGCTCTACTTCATGGAAAAATTGATAATGATGAAAAAGAGAAAATACTAAATAAATTCTTGAATAAAGAGTATTCAATATTAGTATCAACAACAATTATTGAAGTTGGTATAGATTTTCCTAATGCAAATGTAATTATAATAGAAAATGCTAATAAATTTGGATTATCACAGCTACATCAATTAAGAGGTAGAGTTGGACGTGGCACAAAACAAGCAAGCTGTATATTAATGTTTAAATCAAATTTGAGTGTTAATGCCAAAAAAAGAATTAATATTTTGAAAAATTCAACTGATGGCTTTGAAATTTCTGAAGAAGATATGAAATTAAGAGGATTTGGTGATTTACTTGGATTTAAACAAAGTGGTATAAAAAATTTTAGATTAGCAGACCCAATACAAAATGAAGATTTATTTTTACTAGCTGAGAAAGAAATTAAGAAAATAGAAAAAAATAATTCAAGTATTAGTAAATATAAAGCTTTACTAAAATTATATGATCAAGCCGACATAATTAATGATATTGTTTAATTTTTTGGATTAGAAGTTCCAGCCGAAACAATAAATTTTGAAGCTTCTTCAAAAGTCATGTCTAAATAGATTAAGTCTTCTTTAGGTATCATTAGTAAAAATCCACTAGTAGGATTTGGTGTGGTAGGAACAAAAACATTAACAAGATTTTTGTTGGTCTTATTTTTAATTTCTCCAGTGTTTTCTTTGGTTGCAAAACCAACTGCCCATGAGCCATTCCTAGGATATTCAACTAAAACTACACTTTTTTTATTACTCTCTTGATTTCTAAATGAATCTGTCATTTGACCAATAGCTGAATATATAGTTCTCAATATGGGTATTTTTTTAAATAAATCATCTATTAATTGTAAAAATTTTTTACCTAAAAAAGACAAAGATAGACCTCCAACAATTGTAATAAAAATAACAGTTAATACAATTTCAATTCCTGGAATTGAATAAGGTAAATACGTATTTGGATTAAGCCCTATTGGAACTAGTTTTGCAGAAAAATTGATTAAGAACTTACTCAAGTAAAGAGTAAAACCTATTGGGATCAAAACAATTACACCAGTAAAAAAATAGTTTCTTATTCTTAAAGCAATAGATTTTTTTTTCTTTTTTTCCATAAATTTCTTAATTGTAACTAGAATAAATAACAAATGTAACTGCTATTATAAAAAGTATTCCTAAAATTTTATTGTTTAAGTTCATATAAATCTATACTTATATAATTATCAAATTTTATTAAAAATGAATAGAAGAAAATTTTTAAGTTATGTTAGTTGTGGTTGTTGTGGCTTAATGATTGAAGCTTGCTCTACAGCTCCCATTACAGATAGAAAACAATTCACGATTATTCCAGAAGCTAAGTTGAATGCTCAAGCTGCTCAAATTTATGAAAAGATCAAAGAAAAAGAAAAAATGAGCCCTGATACAAAAAAATTAAATGAAATTAAAGAAATTGGAAAAAAAATGGAATTTTCAATATCTGAATATTTTGATAAAGCAGGAATTGATGATCCAACAAAAAATTTTGATTGGGAATATATATTGATAGATGACAAGAAAGTTAAAAATGCATGGTGTATGCCAGGAGGTAAAATCGCTATTTACACAGGTATATTAGATGTTACCAAAAACACAAATGGTCTTGCTGCGGTAATGGGTCATGAAATAGCTCATGCTGTAGCAAAACACTCAGTTGAAAGAGCTAGTAGAGGTGTTTTACTAAATACAGGAACACAGCTTATTGATATTTTTTCTGGTGGTGTACTGTCTCAAGTTAACCGTGCTACTGGAATGAACACAGTTGGTCTTTTATCACAATTAGGAATAATGAACCCTTTTAACAGGAAGCAAGAAAGTGAAGCTGACTATTTAGGTTTAATTTTTTCTTCTTTATCTGGTTATGACATTCGAGAAGCAGCTAAAATTTGGGAAAGAATGCAAGCTAGTAATAAAGGGAAGAAAACATCAGAATTCTTGAGCACACACCCTTCACCAGAAAATAGAATTAAAAAAATTAATGAGTGGTATAGTCAGATAGTTATAGAATATCCTCCTATTAAAAAGTTATAGTCGCAATGTGGAATGTAAAAAATAATTATTTACTTCTATATTTATCCCTAATCTTCATCTTTGCAACATTTTGGCTTTATATAAAACATAGTGTTGGAAATGATTGGGGTATATCTGAGTGGATAATAAATTACCAAGGTGGTTTTACAAGAAGAGGGCTACCTGGGGAAATTTCTTATCAAATTTCTAAATTTTTTGATTTTAATTTGAGGTTTATAATCTTTTTAACTCAAACTATTTTTTATTCAATATATCTAGTTTTAATTTATAATTTTTTTAAAAGAGTGAAATTTAATGTAGTTTTTCTTTTAGCTATATATACCCCAATCTTTTTATTTTTTCATGTTGCGGAACTTGAATCATTAGCAAGAAAAGAAATATTTCTTTTTATTGGATTTATTTGGTTTTACAATATTTCTTCTAAAGAAAAATCAATATTTTACCCCACTTTATGGATTATTTTTATTCTACCACTAATATGTGTATTATATGAACAGACAGTTTTTTATTTTACTTTTTTTGCTGCAGTAATAATAATTAAATTGAGAAATGATAGCTTGGTAAAACTATCGTTAAAAATTATTACAATCTTTATTCCTGCAATCACTGCTTCTTGGTTCAGTGCTTTCACACTTATTAGTCCAGAAGGTTTTGAGATAATGAAATTATCTCTAGAAGAAAATTTTGGAGAGAGTTGCTATGGTTCTTGTGGCCTGATGAATTCTAAGAGAGAAGCTTTAGTCCATTTTAATGCAACTATTAATAAGCTAACAGAAAAAGAAAATAGTATTTTTATTTATTTATTTAGATATTTTTTAATTTTTTTAGTAGGTTTTGCACCATTGTTAATTTTAATTAAAAATTCATTTCTTAAAATAAAAATTTTAAATTTTAAAGGAATTATTTATCCATTTTTATTATTAAACATAATGATACCAATCCATTGGTTAATGTTTATCGATTGGGGAAGAGCTGTAAATATAACATATGTCTCTTCAATATTGTTTTATTTTTATTTATTCAAAAATGAATATATTAAATTAAATGAGAAACATCTGAAAAAACAAATAGAGTTAATTCTAAAAAAAAAATTTATTAAAAATAAAAGATACATAGTCATTTTTATATTTGCTATTTATTCTTTTGGATGGAGTCCACCTACTCTATTATCTGCTGATGTAAATTCATTTCCAGGATACAGGCTTCCATACAAAACAGCTAAATATTTATTTTCTAAATAAATTTTTAATAGAAGTTTTTGGTGAGCCCTGATGGACTCGAACCATCGACCCATTCCTTAAAAGGGAATTGCTCTACCAACTGAGCTAAGGGCCCACATAGAAATTAAAAATTTAGAAGATTGATTATTTTTATTTAATTTTAAATAAAACTTTTGGTGAAGCTTTCTCTAAAATTTTTAAATTTCTTTACACTTAAAAATTTAAACAATAAAAAAATATCTAAAGTAAATAATTTTTATTACCAAAAATAGTTTTTTATTGCATAACATAAGAAATTGCAAATAATTAAATTACAACTTATCAATGTATTCATCATGAAATTTATCAAATGTTCCCATTTTGATATTTTCTCTTATGGCTGACATTAATTCTTGATAAAAATTAATATTATGAAGTGTGAGAAGAGTTGATCCAAGGATTTCATTAGTATTAAATAAATGGTTTAGGTAATTTTTAGAATATTTATTTAAATCTATTTTTGAACAATTGATATCTAGAGGCTCATTGTCATTTTTGAACTTATGATTTTTTATATTTATACGACCATTCCATGTGAAAGCAAGTCCAGTTCTTCCAGATCTTGTTGGCATTACGCAGTCAAACATGTCTACACCTCTTTTTACAGCACCTAATATGTCTGCAGGTGTACCAACACCCATTAAATATCTAGGTTTATCCACTGGCATAACTTCTTTAATATCATCTAACACACTAAACATTTCTTTTTGTGTTTCCCCAACTGCTAAACCACCTATGGCATATCCATCAAAACCAATTTTAGTTAATTCATTAAGTGATTTAATCCTTAAGTCTTTAAATAAGCCACCCTGAACTATTCCAAATAAAGCTTTGTGAGGATTTGAACCAAAAGCAATTTTGGACCTTTCTGCCCAATAAACTGACAATTCCATTGATTTATTGATAATATCATAATCGGTAGTTTTTTTTGGGCACTCATCCATAATCATAACAATGTCAGAATCCAAACCTTTTTGAATGCGAATACTTTCTTCTGGGCTTAATACAAATTTTTTTCCATCCACATGAGAATTAAAAATTGCCCCCTTTTCTCTGTCTACTTTATTTAATTTTGATAAGGACATCACTTGAAAACCACCAGAGTCAGTAAGTATAGGTAACTTACAATTCATAAATTTATGAAGTCCCCCAGCTGAAATAATTCTGTCTACACCAGGCCTTATCATTAGATGATAAGTATTAGATAATATAATTTCTGATCCAGTTTTAATAACATCATCTATTAAACAAGCTTTTACAGTTGCCTGAGTGCCTACTGGCATAAAGGCTGGCGTTTGGATGTTTCCTCGATGCGTTTCTATTAAACCAAATCTAGCATGAGTATCTTTTTCAATGACATTAAATATAAAATTTTTTAATGTCATTAATGAATGTAAAAACTATTTAAAACTGATAATCTTATCAGGATCAGAAACAGATCCATTATTACTTTCATCACCTCGTTTAATTTTATCAACTAATTCCATACCTTCAATTACTCTACCAAAAACAGTATATTGTTTGTCTAAAAATGAGGACTCTTTGAAACAAATAAAAAATTGACTATTTGCACTATTAGGATCTTGTGATCTGGCCATTGACAATGTTCCTCTTTGATGGGGAAGATCACTAAATTCTTCTTTAAGATCTGGTAAGTCAGATCCACCCATACCTGCTCTTTTTAAATCAAAATCATCGTTAGAAGAATTACCAAACTTAACATCACCAGTTTGAGCCATAAAGCCATCTATCACTCGATGAAAAACAACACCGTCATATTTACCTTCTTTAGCGAGTTGTTTAATTCTTTTAACATGGTTTGGAGCCTTATCTTCAAAAAGTTCTATTTTAATATCTCCATCTTTAAGTTTTAAAATCATTATGTTATCCTTTGCTATTGTATTGTTGGTTAGTAAAAAAAATAAAATTAAGAATTTTGTTATAAATTTATTCATATTTTTCTTTTAAAGACTTTATTGTGCTTTTTGTAGTAAATTTTTTAATATTTCCTTTTAATTTTACTATTTCTTTTACAAATCTAGAAGAAATAATCTGATTTTCAACATCTGACATTAGAAAAATTGTTTCAATATTGTTATTTAACTTTCTATTCATTCCTGCCAATTGAAACTCATATTCAAAATCTGATACGGCTCTCAATCCTCTCAAAATAATATTAGACTTATATTTCTTACAAAGATCAGTTGTTAGTGATTTAAATGAGATTATATCAATTTTTTTTTTATCTAACTTTAAATCATGAAAAAGAGCCTTTTTAATAATTAGGATACGCTCTTCAGAATTAAAAAGGTATTTTTTACTAACACCATCAGATGTAGCCACAATAACCCTGTCAAATAGTTTAAGAGCTTTTTTAATAACATCTATATGACCATACGTGATCGGATCAAATGTTCCAGGATAGATAGCGACTTTTTTCATTACACTAAGTTATCATCAATTTTTATAGCAGAAACTACTTTTTCATCACCTGATAACTTAATAATTCTTACACCTTGAGTATTTCTTCCAGCAGATCTGATTTCTTTTACAGCAACTCTAATTACTCTACCTTTATTAGTGGAGATCATTACGTCATCAACTTCATAAACTGGAAATGATGAACAAATACTTCCATTTCTTGGAGAATTTATAATTCCTATTATTCCCTTACCCCCCCTATTTGTAACTCTATAATCAAAATGAGATGTTTTCTTGCCATAGCCATTTTCTGTAATTGATAAAATAAATCTTTCTTTAGATTCTAGCTTCTCATCTTTGATATTTTTCTTAATTTTCTCTTTGTTGATAATTGATAGGGAAACAATCTCATCATCTGAAGCTAAGTCTATTCCTTTTATTCCTTTAGAAGATCTACCTTTAAAAATTCTAAGTTTTTTACACTCAAATCTGATACACTTACCTTTTTTAGTGCTGAGCATTATATCTTGATCATTTGTACATATTTCAACACCTACAATTTTATCGTTTGTATCTAGCTTCATGGCAATTTTACCAGCAGCATTAATAGAAGAAAAGTCTTCAAGGCTATTTTTACGAACTTTACCTTTAGCTGTTGCAAATACTATTTGTAAATTTTTCCATTCATTTTCATCTTCTGGGAATGGCATTATAGAACTAATTGATTGGTGGTTTTTTAATGGTAAAATATTAAACAAAGACTTTCCTTTAGAGATAGAGGATCCCTCTGGTATTTTCCAAGCTTTAATTTTATAAACAAGCCCTTCTGTTGAGAAAAAAAGCACCGCTGTATGGGTATTAACAGAAAGTGTTTGAACCACAGAATCTTCACCTCTAGTTGTAATTCCTGACTTTCCTTTTCCACCACGTTTTTGTTGTTTAACATCACTTAGTGCTCCTCTCTTAATATAACCTTGAAGGGTAACTGTGATTATCACTGATTCCTTTTGAATAGTTTCTTCAATGTCATAATTTAATACGGCATCAATAATTTTAGTTCTTCTTGGTACTGAAAATTTTTCTTTGATTGTTTTTAATTCTTCACTAATTACTTTTAGTAATTCTTTTTTAGAATTAATAATTTTTTTGTAACCAATGATTAATTCTGATAATTTTTTTATTTCAACTTCAATTTCATTTATTCCTAGTGCTGTTAATTTTTGAAGCTTTAGTTCTAAAATTGCAACAACTTGTGGTTCAGATAGTGAATATAAACTTTTATTTTTTTTACTGTCAACTAATGATATCAATTTTAAAGATTTATTTATTTTCCATTTTGTGTTTAATAATGATTTTTTTGCATCATCTGGTGTTTTTGATGATCGAATGACTTTAATAATTTTATCTAAATTCTCAACTGATACTGATAAGCCTATTAAAATATGAGCTCTATCTTCAGCCCTCTTTAAATCAAATTTAGTTTTTTTAATTACTACATCTTCACGAAAGGTTAAAAAATTAGTTAAAAAATCTTTTAAATTACAGAGAACGGGTTTACCATGAACAATAGCCAATGTATTAAAACCAAAAGAACTTTCGATAGATGTGTTTTTGTATAATTGCCTTTTTATTCTTTCTGGTTCGACACCATTTTTTAAATCAATTGCTACTCTAATACCCTCCCTATTAGACTCATCTCTTATATCTTTAATACCCTCTATTTTCTTATCTCTTACTAACTGAGCAATTCGCTCATTCAGAATAGATTTATTAACCTGGTAGGGTATTGAAGTTATAACAAGCCTTTCTCTTCCGTTTTTTTGAGTTTCGACACTAATTTCACCTCTAATTTTAAAAGAACCACGTCCAACATTGTAACCATCTTTGATAATAGCCTTACCAATGATTACACCGCCGGTTGGAAAATCTGGTCCTGGAATATGTTTCATTAGTTCTTTAATTTTAATTTCTTTATTTTCAATCAAAGCTAATGTTCCATCAATTATTTCACCTAAGTTATGAGGTGGAATACTTGTAGCCATACCAACAGCTATCCCTCCAGCACCATTAACCAATAAATTAGGATATTGTGCCGGTAAAACAGTTGGCTCTTTTTCAGTTTCATCATAATTACTTTTGTATTCAATAGTATTTTTTTCAATATCATCAATTAAGTACTGAGAAACTTTAGCCAATCTTGTTTCTGTATATCTCATTGCAGCAGCAGGGTCCCCATCTATTGATCCAAAGTTACCTTGTCCTTGAACAAGTGGTAAGCTCATCGAAAAATCTTGCACCATTCTTACAAGAGCATCATAAACTGATTGATCACCATGAGGGTGATATTTACCAATTACATCTCCGACTATTCTTGCTGATTTTCTAAACTGTTTAGACCAATCATAACCACCTTTGTACATTGCAAATAATATTCTTCTATGCACTGGTTTTAATCCATCTCTAATATCAGGAAGGGCCCTACTCACAATCACACTCATTGCATATGATAAGTAAGATGAGCTCATCTCATCGTGCATTGTAATAAGTTTTATATTCTTATCTTTAGGAATTTCTGTTTTTTGCATAGAAACTAAAATGGAATTTCATCATCCATATCGTTTGATGCTTGAGGAGCATCATCAGGGTTATTAATAGGAGCTTGATTATTATCATTTTGAATGCCCCCACCACTACTATTACCGCCCCCTAACATTGTAAGAGAAGAGTTATAACCCTGTATTACAATTTCAGTCGAGTATTTATCTTGGCCAGACTGTTCATCTTTCCATTTTCTAGTAGTTATTTGCCCCTCAACATACACTTGTGCTCCTTTTTTCAAATATTGCTGAACAACATTGACTAACCCTTCGTTAAATACAACTACTCGGTGCCATTCTGTTTTTTCTTTTTTTTCCCCAGTTGCCTTATCTTTCCAAGATTGGCTAGTAGCTAAACTTAAAGTAGCAAGACTTTTGCCATTTACCATTTGTTTGATTTCAGGGTCTGCGCCTAAACGTCCAATTAATAATACTTTATTTAAACTTCCAGCCATAATATTTATAATTTCATATTTATTTAATTAGTTTTATATCACAATATAAACTCAATATTAATTTTATTAATTTAAAGCAACTAAAATTATGATAAAAAAGATAGTTATTAAGGGTGCAAAAGAACATAATCTAAAGAATGTTTCAGTTGAAATTCCTAAAGATCAATTTGTTGTAATAACTGGCTTATCTGGCTCAGGAAAATCCTCA
>Ga0115001_10003947_pt1 | contig 10961 bp, 8 predicted proteins | sample ArcticOcean_MG_C_12_FD_89869 | JGI IMG/M metagenome (GOLD analysis project Ga0115001, IMG submission 89869) | Marine microbial communities from western Arctic Ocean - ArcticOcean_MG_CB8_130 | ecosystem: Environmental > Aquatic > Marine > Oceanic | place: Arctic Ocean: Canada Basin | collected... | reverse complement strand
TTTTTTGTTTTTTTTTTTATTAATTTACAATGAATTAAAATGGTAATTAATTGTAATATATCACCATGTAAATCACCAATCGCAACTATTTTTGCTACATTTTTATATATACCTATCATATAATATATTATTATAAAAAATAATAAGATATAATAAAAATAATAAAAATAATAAGAAATAATAAAAATAATAAAAAATAATAAGATATAATAAATATTTAAAATTGATATTATTATATAATATATTATTATAAAAAATGATTATACCGGTTCGTTGTTTTACTTGTAATAAAGTTATTGGTGATAAATATTCTACTTATTTATACAAGGTTCAAGAAGAACAAAAAAAAAATCCAAATACTAATAGAGTTATTGATACAAATAGTATTAAAAATGATAATATAGAACAATCATATCAAGGAAAGGTACTAAATGAATTAGATATTAAAAGATATTGTTGTCGAAGAATGTTCTTAACTCAGGTTGATATTGTTGATATTATTTAAGTAATACATCTTAAATTCATACACGAATCTAATGTATTTGTTTTTATTTTTGTCTTACTTCTTTTTAGTTTTAAATCTGTAGTATATTTATTAACCCTATTTACATTCAATGGTATAAAGATTTCATCTGTTTTACTTATTTCAACTTGTGGTTTTAATATATATAATGGGGGCATAATCATATTTACATTTTTTTTTGTTTTTATTATATCTCTATACTCATCTATTGTTAATGGACCACCGAAAATATCCAAAACCAACCGCGAAGGGGCAATATTATATTTCTCATTATTTGGATTATATAAAAAATTTAATAATGAATATCTTTCCCACATATATTCATCATCTAATTCATTAAAATTAAATGCTGCTGCACATTCGGGACAACAAAATGTTCCATACATATTAAATACTCCATTATTTATATTATAGGGTATTTTCACTACATCATCTTCACAGTCATGTAAACACCAATTACATTTAATATTATTTAATTCTATACTTTTATTATAATAAGAATTTATATATGAATTATAATTATTTACTTTTTTTTCTATATTTTCTATATTTTCTATATCTCCAGTTATATTTTTTTCCATAATTTTTTCATTTTTTTCTGTATTCCTATCAATATATGTATTCTTATCAGTATATGTATTATTATCATCATATGTATTCTTATCAGTACTTTCAGTTTCGGTATTTTCATCTATTATTTCATATATATAATTTGATTTATTCTCAATTTTTGTATTTGATTCTCCAGATGTCTGTTCCATTGGATCATATGGATTTGGATTGTTTAAGTCTGGATTATATTTAAAAGATAATTCTTCGTCCATTTCATTTACTTTATCTAATGGTATTGGTAAATGCAATATAACATTAGATATACAATCTAAATTTAAATTCTTATCTAAAATTATAGTTTTATCTTTAGGTTTTCTACCTCTTTTCGAAGGTAATATAAATTTATTTTTGTCCTCTTGAGTTACTATTTTTAATTTAGGTTTTCGACCTCTTTTTTTTGGTTCCTTTGGTTCGGGATTAAGTTCTTTTGGTTTAGGTTTTCTACCTCTTTTTTTTTTCTCTTTTATAGGAGGGTCGACAGTATTATTAATTATAGGACTATCTGTCATAATCTATATATCTTTTAATTTATTACTCTAAATATTTTAATAATATTTTAATAATATAAATTATTAAAAATCATCATTTCCAGTATCCCCAATACATTCTAATATTGAAATTACCTTATCTATGTTAGGACCTATTGTATTATCTAATATATTACCATTATTTATTAATGTAAATGAAGGATATTTGGTTAAGTTTAATTTTTCCTTAATATATGTATCACAATCGTCATCCTCTAATTCGTCCATTACTATTTTACAAAATGATATATTTACATATTTATCTACTAAATTTTCAAATTTGGGATAAACTATTTTACAAGGAACACAGTGAGATAAACTACAATATACTATTACTACCTCGTTTTTTTTTAAAAATTCTTCTAACTCGTGTCTTGTTTTGATATTATGAACTGTCATTTTATATATATATTATTTAATTTTAAAATTGATTATTTATTTAAACGAAATTAAATAATGGAGTTCTCTATTTTGGATAGTAAATTATTTACTTCTGTTTTTGAAAATATGAAACAATTTTCTGAACAAACAAAAATGAAAATTAATTCAGATGGTATACATTTACAATCATTAGATGACGCAAATGTATCAATAATTGATATTAAATTTAATAAAAATTATTTTACAGACTACAATATTCGAGAAGAAAAAATATATGATTTTTCATTAAATGAAATATGTAAAATTCTTAAAATCTGTTCTAAATCACGCGTTATACATTTTATATTTAATACTAATGTCTTAACAATTAGTTCTCATAATAGTGATTGTGATATTACAAAAAAATTTGAGATAAATAGTATCATTACAAAAGATACTTTTCTTAATTTAGAAAATTTACGTTCAAATGATTTATATAACATTGATTTAGATTCTAGAAATCTACAAACTATCTTTAATGAATTATTTATATTTTCAGATGATATATGTATAGAACTTCAACAAAATAAATTAAGATTTTATACAATTAATGATACTATTAATACTGAATATATTATAGTTCTACCTGAAAACAATAATACAATTAACCCTTCCAAATATTCATTAAATTATTTATCTAAATATAAATTTAGTTCAATTTTTGAAAATATCACTATGAAACTTAATTCAAATAGTCCTCTTTTACTTATAAATAAAAATGAATATATTGAATGTCATTTTATTTTATCTCCCAAAATAATGGATATAGAATGATAAGTTAATAAAACATTAGAATATATTTCCGACTTAAAAAAAAAATTTATACTCATATACTTTTTTTAAAATTGATTTTTTTATTAATTAAGGTAAGTGATACTATAATAATCTTATAAAATGGCATCAAAAATTGAAAAATCTTTTATGAAATGTAAAAAAGCAGAAGATTATGCAATATTCTCACAATCGTTGGGAGCTATTGTAAGGCATAAAACACACTGGTTTATTACTCACCCTAATGGAAATCATACTACTATTTCTTCTACACCTGGTAAAAAAATTAAATTACACAAGACTAAACGAGAAATAGCAGAAAATTATAATTTGGAATATCTCCTTAAATTATAAGTTAAAGTATCTCATTATTTAAATTTTTTTTTATCAATATAGATACATTTCTACGTTTTAGTTTCATAGGTTCATCAGTAAATGATACCTGTTTTAATTCAGTAGAATTTTCATGTAAAAGTTCTACTATATAATTATATATATAATATAATTCTTTTCTACAACATTTACCGGTAATAATAATATTCCCACTTTGAAATACCGAAACTGTAATTTTTCTACATTCACCATTACTATCACCAACCCCCTTTCCATTACACGGAATAGTACAATTACATTTTCCATCCTGTACTTCTTTAATAGTATTCCAATAAAATTTTATAAGAACACCTTGATAAATACATGGATCAAAATCACATAATAATCCACGTTGATTTAACATATATTCATATACCTTAGTCCTATTTAACTTAAATCCTATATAAAAATCACTATTTATCAATGTTATATTATATCGTGTTATAGATAACACATTTTTATTTATAATTTTATCTATAACTTTATCATTTTTGATGTTTTCATTTAATCCAAATTTAATACATGTATTATAATTATTGTTTTTATTTATAATATCTATATAATTATCATAATCAATGATATAATAATTCTTATTATGTAATTTATTTACTAGTCTTTTTATAATAGTTTCTGAAAATATACTCCTATAACTTTTGATATCATCATGTTGTTTATTTACTATTTCATTTAATTTTTTTACCAATATTTTAATAGATATTAAACCATCGTTTTCACTACGTAGACCACATAATTGTAATTTACCATTTCTAAATAATTTTAAATGGACCATTAAATTTAAATTTATATTATTATCTGGATTATAATAGGGTCTTATTTTCAATGTTATCTGATTATAAAATATTTTTTTTTTAGATACATTACTAATTTTCCTAGTCATATTAAACATACTATCAATAAAACATATATTATGGTCTTTTTCTAAAAACTTTGATAATGTTTTCAAATTTAAAATAGAGTTTAATGATCCCGTTGCTGACATAATAGATATCTTTAATGGTGTTGCTTCTGAAATCTTATTATTATCTAAATATTTATTTAGATTTTTTTCAAAATCATCCATTTCATCTTCAATATCAAATAAATTACTCATTGTAAATTTACATTTATCATAATCAATTTATATTTTTAAATATTAATTTTAATATATATAAATAAGATTCTATAAAATATATAATAAATAATATAATAAATAATGTATAATGAAGATATTATTACTAATGAAATGAACTCTTTAAAATCCCAACTCTCAATTTTAATAAATGAAGTAAATACATTAAAATATAAAATTAATAACAACATTGGAATATCGGGACCCCCTGGACCTATTGGGTTATCTGGACCGCGTGGTGAACAAGGTCTAATTGGTCCACCTGGTGAAATAGGTAAGGGTGAAAAAGGTGATGTTGGTGAAAAAGGCGATGTTGGTGAAAAAGGTGATGTTGGTGAAAAAGGTGATGTTGGTGAAAAAGGTGAAACTGGTCCAATGGGAGAAAAAGGTGATAGAGGTGATAAGGGGGATGCTGGAGAACGTGGTGAAATGGGGGGTATAGGGTTTGGGAAACACGGATGTAAGGGAGATATTGGTATGAAGGGTGACCCAGGTGAAAAGGGTGACACTGGTATGAAAGGTGAGAAAGGTGATAGGGGTGAGAAAGGTGATAAGGGTGAGTCGGGAGAAACTGGTGAACTTGGTGAACCTGGTGAAAGGGGTGAACCTGGTGAAAGGGGTGAACCTGGTGAAAGGGGTGTGATGGGTAAAAATGGTGAAAAAGGGGAAAAAGGGGAAAAAGGGGAAAAAGGTGAAATTGGTGAAATTGGTGAAAAAGGAGAAACTGGTGAAAAAGGTTCAACCGGAGCAAATGGTCCAGCTGGTGAAAAAGGTGATAGAGGTGAAAAGGGTGATAAAGGTGAAAAAGGTCTAATCGGTGGGCGGGGTGATAGGGGAGAAAAAGGTCATTCGGGACATATAGGTGACCGGGGTGAAAAAGGTGCACCTGGAAATACTGGAGAAAGGGGTGATCGAGGTGAAAAAGGAGATAAGGGTGAACGTGGTAACCGGGGTGAAACAGGGCAAAGGGGTGAAATTCAACAAGTATATTTGAATAAAGATAGTGTAGTTACAAATATTTCAAAAAATGAAAACCGTGTTTTAAAACCTCAGATTAAAATTATAAAAAGACAAGAAAACGACAAAAATTAGATTTAATAAAGTAGTATTTTATATTAAATATTATTTTTATTTATTAATAGTTTTTGTTATAAATTTAAATTAATAATAATAATAAATTATATATGGTATATGGTTTATCAGATGTAATATTATCAAATAAAGATTATAAATTTAATAAACTAACTATAAATAAAGATTTTATTATTCAAAATAATTTAAATATTAAATATAATTTAGATCTTAATGATGTCAGTACAGATAAAACTAATATAGGTCTTCAAATTATAAATAATGGATTTTTTAAGTCAAATATAAATATTACAAATTATAAGATAAATATAACTAATTCAATTCAATCTAAAAATCTAATCTTAACAAACACTAAATTAAAAGTGAAAAAAACAATTAATTTAAATCTTAATACTAATGCGGAACAGATAAATATAAATTTAAAAAATAAGAATACAAGTTTTTCAGTTAAAAAAACTATAGATGTGTTAGGAAATGTTAATATAAATTTATTTAGAGTCAATAATAACATAAATTGTCAGGGTAATATAAATATTCGTAAACTATTAATTCTGGAAAATAATCTAACAAATAGTTATAATTTAAATGTAAATAAAACAATACATAAAACCCAATTTAATATTAATAATGATATAACTTTTAAAAATCTAATTATTAAAGAAAATATGAATGTTTATAATAACATTAACTTAGATAGTTTATTAGCAAAGGGTATTCTTAATGTAAAAAAAAATGTAGAAAGTAAGAATGGTATTCTGTCATTACCTATTGTATATAGCTTAAATAAAAATGGTGCCATTGGGTTTAACTCTGCTACGAATAATATTTATTCTAATTGTAATAATAATATTCATATTTTAAACGATTCTAAAGGAATTCTTCATAAAAGTAGTATTGTTTTTAATGATACTATTTCAAGTGACATTCATATAAGTAATATAAATGGAAAAATTATAGATATTCAAAATAATCTTCAATTCTATTATAAAACAAATGTATTGGGTAACTTAAATGTTTCAGATTATGCTACAATTGATTATAATTGTACTTTAAATAATAATGTATATGTAAATAATAATATAGAATTAAAATTAGGAAGTGTAAAATTACCATTATCTGAAAATAAAAAACAACTTGGTTCTATACGATATAATATTTCTACTGGTAAAATAAATGGTGTTTATAAATCTAATAATTGGCATGATTTAGATTTTTTAGATAAAAATAATACAGGTATAATTCGTAATTCAAATACTATATTATTCAATATAAAAAACAACACAATAATTACATCTAATAATAATACACATATCCATAACACTACATTTATATCAAATAATTTAAATATTTCGGATTCTTTTAATATACAACACAATATTTATACTAGTAATAATATTAATATAGATAGTATCCCCATACAATTTTATAATAATTTATTACGTTCTTATAATATAACTAATGATAAATGGACTTCTTTAACAAATGAAGAATTAAATTCATATTATAGATTACCTTATAAAACTAATAATTTCTATTCTAATAATATTAAAAATGAATACTCCCACCTAAATACCATTAAAACAATAAACTATGATAACACCATTATTAATAATTATATAGAATTTAATCAAGAATATATATCTGTCGATAATCTATACTTTTCACACTTTTATTTAGATTTAATTAATACACGTCTTAATACATATAATATACAAATATATAAATCAAATACTCTTCAATCAAATACTCTTCAAAGAGAACTTAGTTTAACTAATATTAATAGTACTAACAGAATTATTGATTTAGAAACACCTATATATTTTACTAAAGATGAAATATTAAAAATAAAAATTAAATCACTTCATACTAATATGAATGATAGTATTTTAATAAATTTATTAGGTTATAGTCATAAAATTATAAATACTAAGGGTGATTCTAATTTTTTTACAGATAACATAGTTAATTTTAATCAGACTACAACATTTAATGTTGATGTTGAATTTAATAATAATATTAATATTTCTGATAAAATAATGTTTAATTTAGATAAGGTAAATAATATTCAAAAACAATCTATCACAAAATCCACAACACAAAATAATTTATTTGAAATAAATGATAATTTCATAATAAATAACACTGGTAATGTTGGTATTGGTACTAATCCTACTGATTCACTAATAACTATATATTCTCAAGATGGGATTGCTTTTGAAGATACTGGGGGATTATCTATATTATCTAATTTAAATTCAACGAATATTATAACAAATAATATAAATATCACAAATAACACAAATACTGTCAATTTATTAACAAATAATTTACCATTTACAAAAGATATATCTATTTTACAAAACATACAATCCGATAAAACAATATATATAAATGGTAATACAAATTTAGAAAATACTAAAAATTTAGTAACAAATGTATTACATATAAATAAATATAATAATAATATAGACCAGACCTTACATTTACCAAATATTGAAAAAATGTATCTTTATGAAAATAATACAAACCTTTGTAGTATTCATTATAATACTATAAATTCCACAAAATCTAATTATATTCATCACTCTAAGATACAAAAAATAAATGAGAATTTAAATATCCATACAGGAACAATTAATATATCCGCAAAATCAACAGGATTTTATACAGAACCTTCTTCTTCAACTATTTTTAATATTAATATAAATCAAAATGAATCATATTTTTCTATATTAAATAATGGTTATACTTTAATGAATACTTCATTAATTATAAATAATATAGATATTAATGAAAAAATGAAAACAATTTTATATAATATTGAAGGACCAAAAGAACCATTAATTGAATATAATTTTCAAAATAATAATAATATTACATTATATACACAACAAGAAAATTATTCTACTTATATTGTATATTCTAATATAATAGTACCAACAACTTTTATTACAGATATAAATTCAAGTAATATAATATATTCGACGTTAATAACAAAACCATTTTATACAAATTTAGGATTTAATATTAATATAGATATCATATATTTTACCGAAATTATATTAATTAATGATTCCATAAGAACTTTTTATAATAATATTAAATCATATAAAATTAATAATCCTTATAATTATTCTGTATCTATATTTTATCTAAATAATAATACTATTTATCCTACACATCTAACAAATAGAGAAGGAATAATATATAAAAATTATGGAATAAAAAGTAGAATTTTATAAAAAGTAGAATTTTATAAAAAGTAGAATTTTATAAGAATTTTAATTTGTGTAAATATATATTTTTTTTTATATAAATAAAATAAGTTAATAATTAAATGAACCCTGAGGTAAACATATTTTTTAGTTGTAATATAATAGAACAATTACGTGTTAAAGGTGTCGTGGATATACGAAATTATTTAAGAGTGTGGGAGGTGCTAAATGTAAAAAATATAGGTATAGGTAATTATGGATATATAGAAAAAAACCTTAGTCTTCTGGCGACTGACAGATTTAGTTCAACTGAAGAAGGCAAAAAAATTATTAAAATATCTAAAGAAACAAATACAGAAAATGTTTTATCAGTAAAAGAAAATATGAATTGTTATTATTCAAGTACATTTGATAATTTAATAAGTAATAATAATATTATACTAGATGTTTCTGATAATTATACGAGTGGTGGATCAGTTATTTATATAGATAGTAATATTAATATATCTAATAAATTAACAAGTAATTATGAATTTTTAAAATCAGACGGTATTAATAAAAACAATTCATCTTATTCTGAAAATCTTATTATTAAAGAACAAACAAACCTATTTGATTGTAATGTATTTCATATCAATTGTAATAATTATAGTACACAACAATTAGAAGTTCTCAATAATCTAAATGCTAATTTACCTACAAATATTATTATTAAAGAAAATGCTGATGTATATGGTAATGTTAATATATTTGGAAATACAAATATAAGAAAATCATTAAAAGTTACAGGTTTATTAAAATTAAACGCAAATTCTATTTTAGTTCTTCCAAAAAAAAGTACAAATATTTATGAAAAAATACATAGCAATATCAATGATGGAAGTTTACGATACAATGATGAAAAAAAAACAATAGAGCATTATAATTCGGGGTGGAAATCCATTTCTACATTTGAGAATATTTATTATAACAGTTCTATTCAAATTCAGGAAAATTATAATACACATACTGCTAATAATATTTCTATATATCAAAATAATAACTTATCGATAGAATTTAATAATATCACCAATAATCTTAATATTTATAAACCTAATACCATTTTTACTGAAAATATTAATATAAATGGCATTATACCCAATATTCAAAATAATCTAAATATTAATAAGAATCTTATTGCTAATAAGGATGTTTTTATCAATAATTTATTTATAGTAGGTAATAATACAAGTAGTGATGTCAATGAAGGACATTTACGATTTAATAATAATTTAAATATAATGCAAGTTTACAATAAACAATGGAGTCAATTAAAGTTTCATTCAGAAGGAAATGGTATTCATATGAAAGATAATGATAATATAGAAATTATTACAACAGAAAATAAAATTATTTGTAATTCAAATACAATTGATTTTCATAAGAATCTTAATATTTATTCTAATTTAACAAATCATAATTTTATTACTGTTGATAAAAATACAAATGTTTCAAATAGTATTATTTTTAATAATAAAGCCATTTTAAAATTTGATAATTCTGAATTAAAAGCATATGTTGCTCCTAATTTTAATACGTCAAATATAAATGATTATAAATATTTTAATATAAATGATAATAAAACTGATTGTGATTTAGCTTATACAAGTAATATTTTTTATATTACAGCAAATTATAATGACTATAAATATGTTTTTAATGAATTTAATATAAATGATAATTTTTTAGTTAATAATACCTCACATCATATATTTATATCTAGTGAAAATACAAATTGTCTCATAAACAGTCTAGAAATATCATATTTTATTGAACATACCCGAACTTGGGGAACTGAGAATATAAAATTAATAGAAATTAAGGATAAATATTGTATTTTAATTCATTCTGATAATAAATTAATTTATGATAGTTCTACTACTCAATCTACTTTTATTTTAAAAAAAAATAGTATTTACACTATTCAAACTAAATTAAAATTGAATCATCCTCCAGGTAATTCAAATGATTTATTATTATTTATAAGATTAAAAGGATTATTTTATTCTGATTTATTATGTAAAAATAATCAAATTGACTTTTTATATAATATAAATAATAATTTCAGAAATGATGTAAATTTTTCAAATAATCTAAATATAAAAAAGATATTTACACCTAAAAAATCAATTGTCTCGAAATCATCTAATCTTGAAAAATTATATATAAACCGACATAATTTTATAGTAAATCCTACTCATTATGTATCTATTTATGATAATAATGATGATGAGTGTTTCATTATTCAATATAATAATATT